>ERZ1026858.1779-NODE-1779-length-10460-cov-5.098318_pt1 | contig 10460 bp, 9 predicted proteins | sample MGYA00380159_ERZ1026858 | MGnify/ENA primary metagenome ERZ1026858 (study PRJEB33269, sample SAMEA4719795) | human gut metagenome | biome: human-associated habitat; feature: organic feature; material: feces | place: Cameroon | collected 2013-10 ... | reverse complement strand
GACAGCATCTGTAGGGCGCGATGCCCTCATCGCGCCGCGGAGAACCATAAACCATTTGTCACAAACCTGCAAACAATTTGTAGGGGACGATGGGCCTTACCTAATATTCCGCCATCCGGCAATAAGGCAAACGTCCGCGAGCGCACAATGTGCGCCCCTATGGGTGAGATATGCACTTATTGCCCGTTGTGCACAATAAAACAATCTGTAGGGAACGGTCTTGACCGTTCCGGGGCCAAGGGGGCGGATGTTTTTTAGGTTCGTTGCGGAGCCTAAAAATTTATGGTTGACCTCATCCGGCGGCCAGAGGGCTGGCCGCCCTACCGCGCAGCTATCAACAAATGTGCAATGATTTTTACGCCCATTAGGGGCGTCGTCCCCTACAAATAATTTTGTCAGTTCGTTGCCCCCTCAGCGGGGTCAGGCGACCCCGTCCTACCGATATTTATAATATCATCGCATATTATAAACTGTTCTGCTGCCGCCCCTCCCCGCCTCCAATTCCTGATTTCTCATTCCTGATTTCTAATTGCTCACACAAATTCCCTCCACGCCTGCTCCGCCCCGGTCTGGAACGCGCACAGTTCTTCCATCAACTTGTGGGCGCCGGGGCTGGCCTGGGGGTAGTCGGTTTCGGCGCGCTTGCAGTCCAGCACACCCTGGCCGCTGCCCTCCGCCAGCATGGTGGCAAGGTTGCGGGTGCTTTTGTCCAGCATGGTGCGGGTGCGGATGCCCATGCTCACACTCATGCGTGCGGCGGCGCTCTGACCCTTGGCCTGTGCGCCGATGGCATCCAGCGCCGTGTGGGCCTGCTGGTTCAGGCGGCGGTACTCGTTTTTCTGGCGCATCATCTCGTCTTTCAGCTTCTGGTCATACGTCAGCCCCATCAGCTCATCCAGGGTGTTTTTTCCCATCTCGGTGTTCTGCACGATCTCCTGCAGCATGGCTTCGTTATCACTGGTTTTTTGCATATTCTGGTTTTCCGGCATAAAAAATCCCCCTTGTGTACAGCCTTTTCCTTTGGGAATGTTCCCAAAGCTAGTATGGCTCCACAAGGGGGATTTATTCTTTTGTTTCAGCTTCTTCAGCAGCCGGAAAGGCGCTGCTCGGCCAGGGCCACCATCAGGTCCCAGCTGCCGGCTTCGCCCCAATCGGCAGAGCTGAGCGACACGGTAAATTCGCCGCGGCGGGACAGGGTGATGCCGAACGTGCGGCGGGATTCGCCCAGCGCTTCATGCAGCGCAGCCTGCAGTTTTGCCGCCGGGGTGCCAACGCTCACCACCAGGAAAATGCCGTCTTCCAGGCGGACAACAGCGTTCTGCTGGTCCGGCCCGGCAGCCAGCTGCAAAATACCGGCTGCGGTATTCAGGCAGCTATCTGCTGCGTGAGTGCCTTCCTCGCGCAGCAGGTTCCAATACTCGTTCACGCGGGCAGCAACCACGCTGACCGGCTTGCCTGCGCAGGCAGCAGCCGCCACTTTTTTGCGGTAAGCGGAATCCAGGAACGCACGGTTATATACACCGGTCACATAATCGCGGCGCATCTCCTCGCGGTACTGGCCCAGCAGGCGCAGCAGGGCGTTTGCCTCGCGGTCATTGGCGGGCAGATCTGCCGTCAGGAAATAGGTGGCAGCCAGCACAAACGGGCGGTGCTCCACCTGGATGTTCTGGTAAAACACAAAACCGGTATCCTCACCCAAAATCGGCTGCCAGCCACGGCCATCTGCATTCAGCACAGGCACAGCATCGGCATGGCCGGTGGCCTGCAGGGTGGCGGGGTCCACCTCGGCCTGGGCCAGCGGGTCGATCAAAGTAACCTGGTCAAAAAAATTCTGCAATGCGGTAACCTGCATGCCAATTTGTTCCAGATTAAATTCCTGCATGACGCGTCTTCCTCCATGTAAAACATACAAGATCCAACAAGGCGTTTTTCGGTTCTCTATGTTGTCCTAATGTTGTAATGCTACAACTTAACATAAAATCTTTGTATATTTTACCATACCGTGCATGTTTTTCCCATACCCGCATTACACAAAGAATTGCTTAATAATAAAAGCATTACTGTTCAAAAAATCACTTTGCACTTTTTGCTGCTTTTTTCACCGGTGCTGTCGTTTTTTCCTCTTTTGCGTCAGCCGCCTTGGCCTTGGGCTGCGGGGCGGGCGCTTTTTCCTTTTCCGGCTCCGCTTCCGGCAGGGGTTCCGCGCGGAAATACCGTGCGCTCATCTCGTGGATTTTCCGCGCCAGCGCGGGGGTCAGGTCCTTAGCGGCAACGCGCCACTGCCAGTTGCCCACCGGGTTGCCGGGGGTGTTCATGCGGGCTTCGCTGCCTTTTTCCAGCCAGTCGGCCATCGTCACAATAGCCAGCTCCGCCGGGCTTGCCAGCACACCGCGCAGCAGGCCGGTGATCTCGCCCTCCTGCTCGGTCAGGGCAAAATATGCCTTGGCCTGTTTGCGCTGGGCGGGGGTAGTTTCGTTTTCCAGCCAGCCGCGCAGGGTGTTATTGTCATGGGTGCCGGGGTAAGCCACGCAGTGGGCCGGGTAGTTATGCGGCAGGTCCACGCTGTCGGTGCCGTTCAGACTGAACTGCAGCACCTTCATGCCGGGGAATCCGCTTTCCGCCAGCAGCACACGGACGGAATCAAAAATTTCGCCCAGATCCTCGGCCACAATGGGCAGGTCACCCAGAGCGGTGCGCAGAGCGCGGAACAGGTCCATGCCGGGGCCCTGTTCCCACTTGCCGCCGCGGGCGTTTTCGTCCCCCGCCGGGATAGCCCAATAGGTATCAAAGCCGCGGAAGTGGTCAATACGCAGGATATCATAAATGCTCAGCGCATGGCGCACGCGGCGCACCCACCAGGCATAGTTGGTACGCTTGTGGTAGGCCCAGTCATACAGCGGGTTGCCCCACAGCTGGCCATCCTCGGCAAAATAGTCCGGCGGGCAGCCCGCCACGCGGCGGGGGCGGCCCTCGCCGTCCATCTCAAACAGCTCGCGGCCTGCCCACACATCGGCAGAATCCGCCGCCACATAGATGGGGATATCGCCCATGATCTTGATGCCCTTGCTGTTGGCATAGGCTTTCAGGGCCTGCCACTGCTTGGCGAACTCATACTGCACAAAGGCCCAGAAGCCCAGTTCATCGGCATGGCCGGTGCGGAACTCTTCCAGCGCCTTGGGGTCGCGCAGGCGCAGCGGGGCAGGCCAGGTCTGCCAATCGCACATCTTGTTTTCTTCTTTGATTGCCATGTACAGGCAGTAATCCGGCAGCCAGGTATCGCTCAAAAATGTAAAACGGTACCAGTCATCGCTGTAGGGGGTATCGTACCCCGGCACCGGGCGCTGCTGCAAAAATGCGGCGTATGCCTTGCGCAGCACCTTGTAGCGCTTTTGGTACAGCAGGGCATAGTCACAGTAATTGGGGTTGGTGCCCCAATTTTCTTTGGCGTAATCTTCCGGCTTCAGCAGGCCATCCGCAGCCAGCTGATCCAGGTCAATAAAATACGGGTTGCCCGCAAAAGCCGAGCAGCTCTGGTACGGGCTGTCGCCATACGAAGTCGGGCCAACGGGCAGGATCTGCCACACGCTCTGTCCGGCCAGCGCCAGAAAATCCACAAAATCTCTGGCAGCCTGGCCCATGGAGCCAATGCCATACCCGCCCGGCAGGCTGGAAACCGGCATCAGGATACCACTGCAACGCTTCTTCATTTTTTCTCTTCTCCTTAAAACCTTTTGTATTCCGCAAAGCCCGTCTAGGGTGCGCCTGTTTTTCAGGTACCCCCCCCGGCATCAGTTATCGTCTGCTTCGGCGCTTTCTGCGCCAAGGGCCGCCATCACGGCGCTGCGCCAGGCAGCGGCGGCATCTTCATCCCACAGGCCATCCCGCAGGGTAATGCCGTCCGCTTCATAATACAGCCCGCGCTGGGCCTGCTGCAATGCGGCGGCCTGGGTGTGGTCCAGCGCTGCGCCGGGCAGAATACCGGCTGTCACCTGCGCCGCCTGCATGGCCGCGGCGGCGTTCTGGTTGCTGCCGGTACCCCAGGGGGTGATCAGGTCCAGGGTGTCGATCAACGCGCTCTCCCCCGCCTTGCTGGTGTACAGCCACAAAATAGCGGCGGCTGCGGCGCGGGGGCTCTCCTCATCGGCATCCGCCGGGATAGCCAGCCAGGCACGGTTGGCCAAAATGGGGTAATTCATCAGCCCGGCCAGGTTGAACCGCTGGTTGGCAATGTCGGCTTCGGTCAGGTTATTTTTGATGGGCAGCCACACCAGCGCGTCTTTCTGGGCGCTGCTCAACGCTGCGCCGCTGTCACTGACCAGGTCGGCCAGGTAGCCGCGGTAGAACAGGGCATTGCCCTGCTGGAACAGATCCTTGCTGGTCCACTGGTCTGCAGTGCCGGCCTGCCAGGCGCTGTTGGCATCTTCCAGCCGCAGCTCCTGCTCCAGCGCGTTCAGCGGACCGGTCAGGTTTTCTTCGGTCAGCGGCTCCCCCGCCGCCAGCAGGGCGGTGGTGTACAGCGCAGGGGTGTTTTCCGCCACGCCGCCATCCCCGCTGCTGCCGCGAACCTCCGGCCCCTGGGCGGCAAACACGCCGTTCAGGTTTGCCAGTGTCTCCCGCCGCTCAGCGGGCAGGGTGTAAACATTGCCGTTCAGCGTTACCTGCACAGCGCCGGGTTCCGCGCACCAATGGGTCACAGCTGTTACGAAATCGGACCATTCCTCCCAGGTCGCAGCGCGCAGGTCGTCCAGCGCGGCATTGCTCTGCAAAAGCTCGGTCAGCACACGGTTATCCGCCCAATAGGCATACAGGCTCTGGCCCACCGGCAGGGCGGTGATGGTGCTTTCCGTATCCAGTCCGGCACGCTGCGCGGCGGCGGCCAGCAGCTCGTTCTCCGCCAGGTTCTTCCAGGTTCCATCATCCTGCGGCGGGGCATCCAGAATGACCAGGTCCGCCGTTTCGGTCTCAAAGCTGTTTTGCAGCGTCACATTCTGCGCCTGGGCATACAGCTCAAGCGCGCCAACAGCAGCGCTGGTGTCCAGCAAGCCGCTCACCGTCAGGCTTTGGGGTGCCGCGGTGGGCACGGCCTGGCTGGGTGCTGCGGTTTCGCCGGTAGCAGCCGCACCCTGGCCCGCGCAGCCCGCCAGCAGGCAGCTGCTCAAAACCAGTGCTGAGATTCGTTTTTTCATATGGTTCCCGCCCCCTTTCCGGCTCCCACCTTGCCGGGGAGCCGCCGGAATTATAGCTGATTTTTATTATAACGGATTTGAACTGTTTTTTCCACTGCCGTTTTATGCTATAATGTAAAAATATTCCGAAAGGGGGATGACCTTGCATGCCCGCAACGGCAAAGCTATACGAAACAGACCCATATGTTCAAACTTTTACCGCCACGGTGCTTGTCTGCACCCCGGCCGGGGAACAGTTTGCCGTGCAGCTGGACCGAACCGCCTTTTACCCGGAAGGCGGCGGCCAGCCCTGCGATACCGGTGCGCTGGGTGCCGCCCTTGTAACGGATGTGCAGGAGCATGGCGGCGTGATCACCCACACTGTCAGCGCAGCGCTGCCGGTTGGGCAGACGGTGGAAGGCCGCATTGATTGGGCGCGCCGCCGCGACCATATGGAGCAGCACACCGGCGAGCACATTTTAAGCGGCACTTTGCACCGCCTGTTTGGGGCGGAGAATGTGGGCTTTCACATCGGTTCCCCCGCGGTGCGGATGGATATGAGCGTTCCGCTGACCGCCGGCCAGCTGGCCGAAGCAGAAGCCCAGGCCAACGCGGTGATCCGTGCGGACGCCCCGGTGCGCTGCTGGTACCCCGCGCCGGAAGAACTTGCAAAACTGACCTACCGCAGCAAAAAGGAAATTGACGGTGCGGTGCGGCTGGTAGATGCCGGCGGGGCCGACCTGTGCGCCTGCTGCGGCACCCATGTTTCCACCACCGGCCAGGTGGGGGCCATCAAAATTTTGAGCGCCCAAAGCTACAAGGGCGGCACCCGGCTGGCGGTTGTGTGCGGGGAGCGTGCGCATCAGTCCATTGCTGCCGCCTGGCAGGATGCCGCCGCGGTGGGCACCCTGTTAAGCTCCGCCCCCGGTCGCCTGCTGCCCGCAGTGCAAAACCTGCAAACGGCGGAAGCTGCCCTCAAGCAGCGCCTTGCCGCCATGCAGAACGCATTGGCCGAAGCACTGGCCCAATCCGCCGTGCCCGGCCAGCCTGCTGTGCTGCACTGTGACGGTGCGGACGGCGATGGACTGCGGCGAATCTGTTTGGCGGTATCGGCCCGCACCAACGCGCTGACGGCGGTGCTGGCCTCCGGCGGGCAGGGCCTCGCCTATGCGCTCTGCCTGCCCGGCGGGGATGTGCGCCCGGTGTGCAAGGCGCTGAACGAAGCGTTCGGCGGGCGGGGCGGCGGCAAGCCCGGCTTTTGCCAGGGCAGCCTTGCCTGCACTGATTTTGCCGATGTCCAGAATTTTTTAGTGAATTATCATGAGTGAGGTATTGTTGTATGCGTATGCGTTTTAAGCCCTATGCCAGACCGGAACTGCTGGCCTGCGATTTCCATGTTCACGAACCGCTGACCCATGCCGGGCACTGGCATGAGCTGTATGCCCGGCCGGAGCAGCCCCTGCACCTGGAGCTTGGCTGCGGCAAGGGCGGCTTTTTGAGCCAGCTGGCCCCCCTTCACCCTGACATCAACTATCTTGGCATTGATATTACCGATAAGGTCCTGATTTTGGCCAAGCGCAAGGTGGAAGCCGCTTACGCCGCCGCCAACCTGCCGCCGGATAATGTCAAGATCGCCTCGCTGGATATCGAGCGGCTTTCCGGCGTGTTCAGCCCGGCGGATACCGTGCAGCGCATCTACATCAACTTCTGCAACCCGTGGAGCAAAAACGCTGGCAGCAACAAGCACCGCCTGACCCACCCGCGCCAGCTGCTGCAGTACCGCGCTTTGATGCCGGAGGGTGCCGAAATCTACTTCAAGACCGATGACGATGACCTGTTCCGGGACAGCCTGGGTTACTTTCCCGCTGCCGGGTTCGAGATTACCTGGCAGACCTTTGATCTGCACAAGAACGAGCCGGACTGGAACCTGCGCACCGAGCACGAGGGCATGTTCAGCGAACAGGGCATTCCCATCAAGGCGCTGATTGCCCGCAAGGGGCCGGATTCCAGCGTGACCTGGGTGGAGCCCAAAGAGCTGGCCCGCCGCCTGGAACCGGAGGAAGAAGCCGACCCCGCCGGGGAGGTGCAGGAATGACCACTTATGCCCTGCTGCATACGATATTTTTCTTTTTCATCTATGCGTTCCTGGGCTGGTGCGTGGAGGTTGCCTATGCAGCCATCACCACGCGGGAGCTGGTCAACCGCGGATTCTTGAACGGCCCAATCTGCCCCATTTACGGCTGCGGCATGACGGTAATGATCGCCGTTCTCGGCCGTTTTACCATGCCAAGCAGCGATATGGCATGGTACCAGAACGTACTGGTCGCCTTTTTCGGCGGCATGGTCATCACCACGCTGGTGGAGCTGGTTGGCGGGTACATCCTGTACAAGATGTTCCACACCCGCTGGTGGGACTATTCCAAGTATCGCTTTAACCTGGGCGGGTTCATCTGCCCGCAGTTCTCCTTGCTGTGGGGGCTGGGCAGCGTGCTGCTGATGGTGGTGGTTCACCCGCTGCTCAGCAAGCCGAGCGCCGCTATCCCCACCCTTGTGCTGATCTGGCTGGATGTGATTTTCGGCGGCCTGTTCCTGGCGGATCTGATCGTATCCGCCATTCAGGCAGTCGGCTTCAGCAAACAGCTGGCCCGCATTGATGAGCTGCGCAAAGCCATGCGCACCACCAGCGATGCCCTGACCGAAGTGATCGGCACCAGCGCCATGACGATGGACACCCTGCTGGATGAGCAGAAGCTGCAGCTGACCCTGGCCGCCATGGAGGGTGCCGCCAACGCCGCCGAGCTGCGTGACCAGCTGCGCGAACTGGCAGGCAAAGCCGGCACCCTGCGCGATACCACCATCCGCCTGAGCAAGCAGCGGTTCTTTGGCACCGGCCGTTTGCTGCGGGCCTTCCCGGACATGGTCCCCGACCGCCGCGAAGCACTGGCTTCCCTGCGCGTTGGCCTGACCAAAGCCACCGCCCGCGCCAAAGCCGCCGCCAAACAGGCCGTGGAAACCGGCAAGAACGCCATGAAAAAAGAAGACAAGTAAATATCTCCCTATACCAAAAGCCGCCGGGCAGCAAGCAAAGCACTTGCCGCCCGGCGGTTTTGTTGTTTTTGTTTGTAGTTTGGGATTTTTAAGGTTTGTGGCGTGGAACCACCCCTCACCGGCTTTCGCCGGAGCTCCCCTCCAGGGGAGCCAATCTCTTACTTTAGGTCTGAGGTGGCTCCCCTTTGAGGGGTGACTCCCCGCGAGGCGGGGAGATGTCGCAGAGCGACAGAGGGGACAGGGCGCTATTTGCGCTGGACGCGAAGCGGACTGAGGGGTGTTTCCTTACCACAAACCCCAAAAATATCCGTTCCAAGGCCCAGCAAAATGTTCTTTCCGAAAGGCATATGAGCCAAACACTCGGAACATTTTATCACGTGTTGCCACCCCACAAAATAGCCGTAGGGCGCTGCGCCCGCAGGCGCGTTTCGGAGGCCAACCGAACCACAGGTTCGGCTCTTAGGCTGGAGATGGGTGCCCTCACCCCGCCGTGTAGGAACATAAATCTCTTGCTGCAAACCTAACCCCCATTTGTAGGGGCCGATGCTCGCATCGGCCCGCAATGACGGGCCTTGCCAAATATTTTGCCCCTGAATACCGCAAACACCCGCGGGCGCGCAATCTGCGCCCCTACGGGTGGGCAGCCATTAAAACCTGATGATTTCATTCCAAATGTGTGGTAGGGTTGGGTGACCCTATCCTACCGTGAAAAAAAATGCCGATTGTGCTGTACCGATTATCCCTTTTTCCGATTGAACCCAATATACAGCACCAGCCATGCCGCCGCCACGCATACCACAGTGATCAGGCCCAGCATCTGCCAGCTGTGCACCAGGTTGGGCACGGTGGCATCGTACATCGGGCTGTCCAGCCCTGCTTTCAGCCAGGAAAGGCGGTCGTTCAAATCGGTGGAAGCGCCCAGCGCCCCCATGCCCCAGCGGCAGACAATGATATAGCTGATGGCCGTCAGCGCGCCGGTCATACTGAACATAACGCCGCTGAATACCACCTGCCCGATGATGAGCACCAGCACCAGAAGCACGGCGGCTTCGCTGCTTTTCAGGCTGGCGGATACCAGCAGTCCCATGGCGCTGGATGCCGCCATGAGCAGGAAAATCGTAATGAAGATTTCCACGTTGGTATCCAGCAGCAGGTGGTTTTGCGGAATATGGATGATCTCCACAAAGCCTGCCGTCAAAATGCCCGCCTGCACGGCTTCCACCAGAAACAGGGTGATGGCCTTGCTGAGCACCGTTGCCAGCAGCGAAACGCCGACGCTGGCTTCACGGAAGATAATCTCCCGGTCTTTACAGATCTCGCGGTAAGAGTTCAGCAGCCCCATAAAGGACGCCATGGCGCACACAATGAACAGCACCGTGCGGCTGCCGATGTTGATCAGGTTGGAGGTAAAGCAGTCCGGCTCCCCCACCAGCTTGATGACAAGCACCATCAGCGGGGCCTGCAAAATCAAGCTGCCAAGGGTCAGCTTCTGGTTCCAGATCAGCTGAAAATTGCGGGAGATGAGCACCGCCAGCTGGCGCAGCAGCTTGCCGATTTTTACGCTTTGCATCGTTTTTCCGCCTCCTTGGCTGCCGCCGGGAACCGCGCTGCAAGGCGGTTGAATTCCAGGCTGGTAAAGTATTTCCGGCGGTAATATTCCACCTGTTCGGGGTCGTGCAGCTTTTCAAAAATATCGCTGGTCAGTTCCACATCAAAATATTCATCCATCGCTTCGGGCGAACCATAATAGCACAGCACGCCACCCGTACCCAAAAAGGCGATCTTATCGCACAGATTGATGTTGGACATGTTGTGGGTAACCATCAGCACGGTGCAGTTTTCGTGGCTCAGCTTGCGGCACAGCTCCATCATGCTGCGGTCCAGATCCGGCGAAAGCCCGCTGGTGGGCTCGTCCAATATCAGCAGCCGGGGCGAAGCCAGCAGTTCCATGGCGATGGAAACCCGCTTTTTCTGCCCGCCGGAAAGGTTTGCAATCATCGTTTTTTCCCGCCCGCCCAGGTCAACGGCTTCAATGGCGTGGGCCACAGCGGCCTTGATCTCGGTGCGGGTAGCATCGCGTGCAATGCGCAACTTGGCGGTGTAGGTCAGGCTTTGTTCCACCGTCAGCTCGTCGTGCATAATGTCTTTCTGCGGCACATAGCCCAGCACGGCATCAAAGGCGTTGCGGTTGCCGCGGGTGTCAATACCGTCAAAGCAGACGCTGCCGGAGGTGCAGGGCGACGCCCC
>ERZ1026858.1776-NODE-1776-length-10472-cov-5.299030_pt1 | contig 10472 bp, 8 predicted proteins | sample MGYA00380159_ERZ1026858 | MGnify/ENA primary metagenome ERZ1026858 (study PRJEB33269, sample SAMEA4719795) | human gut metagenome | biome: human-associated habitat; feature: organic feature; material: feces | place: Cameroon | collected 2013-10 ... | reverse complement strand
CACATATATAGATGGAAGCTTTGGTATACTGGATTGTTGCAGCTCCGGTGAAGAGCATTTTTCCTATATCAGCTTTCTTTTAATTGATGGAAAGCGGCAGTACGGGTTATTGATGCTTGAGATTGAACCGGAAGAGATTTCTTTTTATTATATGCTGGCATTGCAGCTTGGAACTTCTCTCCGGTTTCTGGAAGCCAATATTAAACAGAAAAAATATCGTGACCGTCTGCGGGAAAAGAATGAAGTATTGAATTTTATTGCAATTTATGATGAACTGACCGGAATCTATAACCGTAGGGGACTGATGGAGAGTCTGGTCCGGTTTAATCAGGATAATTTAGGGAAAAAAGCCTGTCTTATGATAGCGGACCTTGACCATTTAAAGGAAATCAATGATAATTTTGGTCATGCGGAAGGAGACTGCGCAATCCGGACAGCAGCAGGAATTGTAAAAGAAGTCTTTGGACAGTATGGAGATGTGGGAAGATTCGGAGGGGACGAATTTGCAGGCATTGTAAGATATAGTGAGATGGAAGAGAAGGAACAGTTCATTTACAATATTCACCAGAAATGTGAACAGTACAATGAACATTCCATGAAACCGTATTATGTTGGAATTTCAGTTGGAGTAGTAGAATTTGTCTGTGAAAAGAAGATTGATTTTATTGAGATGTTTAAGCATGCTGATGAGTATCTGTATGAGGAAAAAAAGAAACGTCGCAAGACAGTCTGCCGTAATGTAAATTCCGAGAATTAATAAGCCGGTGTTGAAAAATGAACGAAAATATGCTAGAATAAAGCAAATTATATGGTAACGTTTTCATGCAAATGAAGACGTAAAGAGCGGACAGAAACAGCGGGGAGAATGATATGCTTACAAATGGAAAAACGGGGTAATACGGATGAAGATAAGAAAGCAGAAAATTCGTCAGGAAAAGCCAGAAGAAATGCAGGAAAATCGGCAGCTTAAAGTAGAAAAAAAGGAAGAAAGAAAGCAGTTGGAAGTAAAGAAAGAGAAACTTAAGAAAGTAAAGCCCAAAAAGGAAAAGGTAAAGAAAGAAAAGGTAAGAAAACCGAAGAAAGAACGGATTAAGAAGGAAAGACCGGCAAAACAGGCGGGAAGAAAGTCACAGCCGAAGAAAACAGGCAACAGTAGAAAGGCTGCGAAGGATAAGGGAATGGGACTTCGTGGCATTCAGGTAAAATTAATCGGGGCATTTATGATTCCGGTTATCCTGTTTGTTATCATCGGTTTTGTGATTTATTCAAAGTGCAGTACTACCTTGAATAGTACATACGAGGCTTCTGCAAATACCAGTGTTGGTACATTGGAAGAGTATCTCGGACTTGGTTTTGAGAATATTGAACTGATGGCAACACGTCTTTCTATTAATTCTGCAATTACAAGTTATTATACAGGTTCAGAAGCAAAGTCAGAGTCTATGCTGATGGATGCCAAGCTTGCATTGAGCAATGAATCTACTGCAGACAAATTCATCGATCACATTATAGTTTGTGCGAAGAGTGGAACAGCATGCAGTGAAAAGGGTGCAATCCGTGGAGATGTATATAATGCGTTTGTTGAGTCGGAAGAAGGAAAGAATGTAGAGTCTGAGATTGGCATGGGAAGTATGTGGATCAGCAGCCACCCGGCCATTGATGAAGTCACCGGATATGACAGTGATGAGTATGCATTATCTCTTGTTACCGTTCTTAAGAATAATAGCAATAAATCTGTTGGATATATTTTCATTGATGTTAAGACAAGCTTTATCCAGGATATATTAGACAATGCACAGATTAGTGATAACAGCATCAAGGGCTTTGTATTAGAGGATGGAAGCCAGGTGTTAAGTGGAGATAGTGATATAAAATTTGCAGATACGGACTTTTATCAGGAAGCATTAGCAGGAGAAGATCTGCATGGTTCTAAAGAAGTATCTTATGAGGGCGCAGATTATCTGTTTACATACAGCAGGATTGAAGGTACGAATATGCTGGTATGTGCCATGGTTCCGCAGAAAGAGATTATGGCAGGTGCACAGGCAATTCTCAGATATACGTTAATTGCCGTAGCAATATGTGCAGTTATTGCAATCGTGGTAGGTTCTGTTCTTGCAAGCGGAATTTCCAAGGCAATCCGTAAGGTTAACCGTGTCTTAAAGAAGACCTCCGACGGAGATTTGACTGGACAGATCAGCATGAAGCGTAAGGATGAGTTTAATGTGTTGTCATCCAGCATTACCAATATGATTGGCAGTATGAAGGATCTGATTCTCAAGATGACCAATGTCAGCGGTCATGTTTCTGATTCGGCAGTCCAGGTAGGAACCAACTCCGAAGTTTTATTGGAAGTAACAAAGGATATTACGGAAGCAGTGGATTATATCAACAGTGGTATTTCCCAGCAGGCACAGGATACGGAAAGCTGCCTGGAGCAGATGAATGGTCTGGCAGAAAGAATCAATGTTGTACATGAGAATACTGATGAAATCAGCGAAATTGCCCAGGAAGCCCAGGAAGCAATTGAAAATGGAATGGTTATCGTAGCAAACCTTGGTGAAAAAGTTCAGGGTACAACGGAAGTAACAGAGACCATCATCCGGGAAATCAGAGAACTGAGCAAAGAATCTATTGCAATTAACAGCATCATCGGAACCATCAATGAGATTGCAGAACAGACCAATCTTCTGTCCTTAAATGCATCAATTGAGGCGGCAAGAGCCGGTGAAGCAGGAAGAGGATTTGCGGTAGTTTCCGAAGAAATCCGTAAACTGGCAGAACAGTCCGGAAATGCGGGTAATCAGATTGGTGAGATTATCAATCATATTCAGGAACGTCTGGCAGCTACCATCGAGACAGCTGGACTTGCAGGCGAGAGTGTTGCATTCCAGACAGAAGCATTGAATAATACCGTTGATGTATTTAAGAATATCAGTCAGCAGGTAAGCAAGCTGGCAGAGGATGTTGAGAAGATTACCCAGAGTGTGGGTGGCATCGAACAGGCAAAAGAAGATACCATGAATGCTATCGAAAGTATTTCAACAACCTCTAACCAGACAGAATCTGCATCTGAAGAACTTGCCCGTAGTACAGAGAAACAGTTACAGGCAGTAGAAGTATTAAATGATGCGGTAAAACAGCTTCAGATGGATGCAGAGGATCTGGATACATCAGTAAGTATCTTCAAGGTACAGTAAAGAATATAATCCGGCAGTCAGGTTTCTGGCTGCCGCTTTTTTTGCTTTGCAGGAAATTGTTTTCCTGTAAAGTAAAAACGCTCCGCAAGGATGAACACTGCGGTGTATAAGATAGATGTCGCAAAGCGTGTTTCTCGTAGTTCACAAAGAATCCGTAAAGATGCTGTCAGTGACAGGTTCTGCAGGGTGAGCTTGATATTATGGCATAGAATACATATAATAAAAGTCAGAGTATTTAAAAGTTTGAGAAATGTAAGAAGTAGAGATAGAAAAGAGGAGAAATTAATATGCAGACAGGAAAAGCAATTTCAGTTCCGGCAATTCTGAAAGTCGGAAATGGCACGTTAAATCAACTGGGAAGTTATTTAAAGGGAGAAGGTTTAAAGCAGGTAGTTATTTTCCTTGGAAATGGTTTGATTGATATGTTTGGTGAGACTGTAATGGAATCACTGAAAAAAGAAGAAATTACAGTATTGGAGTATAGCGAACTGGATACCGTTGATATTGATGATATTATAACGCTTGCATTTTCCATGCCGAATAAAACGCAGGCAGTTATTTCAATTGGTGGCGGAAAAGTAATCGATGCCGGAAAATATGCTGCATTTTTAAGAAACATTCCGTTTATCAGCGTACCGACCTCCAGCTCCAGTGATGGATTTTCCAGTGCCAGTGCCTCCCTTTTGGTGCACGGTAAGAGAACTTCGGTTCCGGCTAAGCTGGCTTATGGTATCGTGGTAGATACACAGATTATCCGCACCGCACCGGAGAAATTTATTTATTCCGGTATCGGAGATATGATTTCAAAAATCACAGCATTATATGACTGGATTTATGAGGAAAAATGTGGTTACTCTACGGTAAATGATTTTGCGGTTATGATAGCGAAGAAAGCGGTGAACAGCTTTGTCCGGACTCCATATCAGAGCATAAAGGATGAATTGTTTTTAAAAGAACTGGTGGATTCTCTGGCCATGAGTGGAATTGCCAATGAAATAGCCGGAAGCAGCGCACCGACCAGCGGAAGTGAACACCTGATTTCCCATGCACTGGATAAATTATTAGAAGTGCCACAGTTACACGGCATTCAGGTCGGTATTGCAACCTATATCATGAGCAAGGTACACAATCACAGATACGTGCGGGTACAGACTGTATTGGAAGAAACCGGATTTTTTGATTTTGCGGCAACACTTCAGATGAAAAAGAGCGATTTCCTTGCGGCAATTGATTTGGCACCATCCATTAAGCCGTTCCGCCACACTTACCTTCACGAAGAAAAATACCGGGAAGAAGCAAAACGTCTGGTGAGAGAAGATGAAATCTTAAATCGTATATTGGTTGACTGACATTCATAAGGAACTGCCGGGCATCCGTAAGAAGCTGCCGGTGTATGTATAAAAGAAACAATTTTTGCCATACTAAGAGAAAAATATTATATTATTTTAGGAAGGTTTTAGCATGGCAAAAAGTGAATCAGAAAAAGATATACGACAAAAAAATGAAAATCTGAATAAAACAGTACAGGAGCAGGATGTTGCGGAAAGGAACCAGGCATATAACGAATATGTAAAGCAGGTGACGCCAACGCACAATCTTGCCCTGAAAATGTTAAAAGCATTTGTGACCGGCGGAATTATTTGTTGTATTGGCCAGGTGATTTTAAATATTGCGCAGAACGCAGGACTGGATAAAGATACTTCCGGCGGCTGGTGCAGTATGATCCTTGTCCTCATGAGCGTAATTCTTACCGGTCTTAATATTTATCCATCAATTGCAAAATTTGGCGGGGCAGGAGCCCTTGTTCCAATTACTGGATTTGCCAATTCAGTGGCAGCGCCTGCCATTGAATTCAAAAAGGAAGGACAGGTCTTTGGTATTGGCTGCAAAATTTTTACCATTGCGGGTCCGGTAATCCTTTATGGAATCTTTACAAGCTGGCTACTTGGGGTCATATACTGGATATATCAGTTGGTAGTGAGGTAAATTGGGCAAAATCATTGTGAAATAAGAGTGTTTTGCCCAAAAGAAGTAGAAAAGCAAGACTTCACCAAGGAAGAGGAGCCGTGTCCTGCGGTAAATTGGGCAAAATCATTGTGAAACAAGAGAATTTTGCCCAAAAGAAGTAGAAAAGCAAGACTTTATCAAGGAAGAGGAGCCGTGTCCTGCGGTAAATTGGGCAAAATCGTTCAAAAACAAGAGAGTTTTGCCCAAAAGAAGCAGAAAAGCAAGACTTTATCAAGGAAGAGGAGCCGTGTCCCGTGGTAAATTGGGCAAAATCGTTCAAAAACAAGAGAGTTTTGCCCAAAAGGAGAAGAAACGAGAGACTTCATCAAGGAACCCAGCCACACTTCCCGCTAATCCCTAAAATAATAATGAATTAATTGCTCGGCATAAGCAGAATCAAAGGGATGCTCACTTGTTTCATAAGTGGTAATTAACTGAATGGATGGGATAATGTTATGTGCGGTGTAAAGCTGAAGCTTATAAAAGACATTCTTTCGATAAGAAGGAAGATCCATCAGACCAAAATGCTCCCAGTAATAAAATGCTCCTGTTTTAGGATGACGAAGCGTGAAATCAGGGTGCAGGGTAGTTTCGCCTAAACACAGTGCACATTCATAACGAAAAGGAATACGGTTATGTGAGAGCAGTGTTGCAATCAGTGCTTCTGATTTGGAACGGACCATCAGACCGGAGGCAGATTTGTGAATCCGTTGTTCCGGGTATTTGATATTGTATTCAAAATCAGCATTCATCCATTGATTTAATTCTGTGGAAATGGGTTGGAAGACAGTGTGAAATAATTCACAATAGGGAGAAGATTCTTGAAAAAGGGTTTCCATTTTAGAAGGATGTGAGGCAAGGGTGTCAATACAGGTGCGGATTGTCTGTCGCTCAAAAGAGAGGGACTGCAGTTTTAGTTCTAAATATTTTTTCCGGGCCATGACTTGAGCAAAATTTTTCTCTTTCTTGGGAATATAAAACTGTTGGGATAGAAGTTGATGATACCACTTGGTATAGTTGCCATTGTGGGTACAATAAAGAGTGCCGGGTGGCAGAGTGGAAAGTTCATCCTGAATGGCGGAGATTTGCTCCGTAAGATTCTTATAATGAGATAATAGTTTATTATAGATGTCAGTTTCTCCTTTCTCAAAAAGTTCAATGGAAATATTAAAAAATGTTGAAATTAATTGCTGCCATGGATTTATTACAGCATAACCGTAGATAGAAGTAAAGAAAAGAAACATGAAAAATTTCTGAAAAATGCATAAAATGCCAGAAACTGGACATGCTAATCACAAAAAGGAGTGATGACATGTCTGAGGTAAAGGGAAAACAGAGTCTTCGCTTTGCGAAGACTCCTTTTATTTTAAATTCGGCATCGGTGGTCGGAAAGAAAGAAGGAGAAGGACCACTGGGAGAGTATTTTGATGTGATTGGAAATGATGACAAATTTGGATGTGAGTCATGGGAGGAAGCAGAAAGTACCTTGCAGAAGGAAGCAGCAACCCTGGCATTGGGAAAAGCTGGGCTTACGCCAGAAGAAATCCGTTATATTTTTGCAGGAGACCTGTTGGGTCAGACTATAGCAACATCCTTTGGACTTCTTGATTTTGAAATTCCGCTGTTTGGTGTGTATGGAGCCTGCTCCACGGCTGGGGAATCCATGTCACTTGGAGCAATGTGCGTGGCGGCAGGATTTGCGGAAAATGTCCTGACGATTACATCCAGTCATTTTGCCAGCGCGGAGAAACAGTTCCGATTTCCGCTGGAATATGGGAATCAGCGTCCCATGTCGGCTACCTGGACGGTTACCGGAAGTGGTGCCTATGTATTGTCCACCCAACGGACTCATGTAAAAATCAGTGGAATCACCACCGGAAAAATTGTGGACTATGGAATTCATGATTCCTTAAATATGGGGGCAGCGATGGCTCCGGCAGCAGCAGATACCATAGCAGCGCATTTTACGGATTTTGGAAGCAAGCCGGAAGAATATGATCGTATTATAACAGGGGATTTAGGAACTGTCGGACAGGAAATCCTATTTGATTTGCTAAAGAAAAAGGGCTATGACATCGAGAACAATCATTCAGATTGTGGAATTGAAATTTTTGATGCAAAAGAACAGGATACGGATGCTGGCGGAAGCGGCTGTGGCTGCAGTGCTTCTGTTTTATCTGCCTATTATCTGCCAAAGATTATTTCAGGGGAATGGAAAAAGGTGTTATTTGTGCCAACCGGAGCATTGCTTTCCACAGTAAGTTATAACGAAGGAAAAAATGTACCGGGAATTGCCCATGGAGTAATGCTTGAGTATGTGCCATAACAAAAGCCTGGTAGATAATAAAAAAGTAATAATATTTTTGATAAGAATGATGGATATAAATGCAGGAAGAAAGGAAAAGAACACATGGATTATGTGAATGCATTCTGGATAGGAGGCCTGATATGTGCCCTCTGCCAGATTTTAATGGAAAAGACGAAAATGCAGCCGGGACGGATTATGGTGCTATTGGTATGTTCCGGAGCTGTTTTGGGAGCAATCGGTGTATATCCGCCTTTCGTGGAATTTGCAGGGGCGGGAGCGTCGGTGCCATTGTTAGGCTTTGGCAATACGCTGTTTAAGGGAATTAAGGAAGCAGTTGATACCTATGGATTTATTGGAATCTTCATGGGTGGATTTACGGCAACGGCGGTAGGAATCTCTGCTGCATTGGTATTTGCCTATCTGGCATCCCTGATATTTGAACCAAAGATGAGAAAGTAGAAAATCCACATAGAAGATGCATAGAAAAGGATAGGTTGGAAACAATAAACTTGAAATCAATAAAAAGGAGATATTGAACATGAAGAAATTAAGAAAACTGGTGTTGACCATGATGGTAGTGTGCCTCTTTGGCAGCATGGCAGCCTGTGGTAATAGGAATGGAAATGAGGAAAATACCACGGAAAACGGAGCAGGAAGTAACAATACTACCAATAAGAATGACACAGACAATAAGAATAACACAAATGACAAGAATAACGGTACCACAGATAACGACAAGGATAATCGTGACAATACCACAAACAATGGAGATAATGGCGATGGTGTGGTAAATGATGTGACAGACGGAGTAGTAGATGGCGCAGAAGATATTGTAGATGGTGTGGATGATGCAGTAGATGATGCCGGAACCGGAATTAAAGATGCTGTGGATGATGCGACAACCGGAACCAATGGAAATGGTAATAATAATGCTAAAACAGCAAGATAGTTTTGAATAAAGATTTTAAAATGCAAAAAACAGGATTGAAAACTCAATGAAAAGTTCTCAATCCTGTTTTGTATAATATGAGTACCGCGATGACTCATATAAAATGGTTTCTCTTGGTGAAAAATTTATTTGTCATCAATACTGTAGTTTGGTGCTTCTTTTGTGATATGAATGTCATGTGGATGACTTTCCTTTAAGGAAGCAGCAGTAATCTTAACGAAACGGCCTCTTTCCTGTAACTCAGGAATAGTAGGACATCCGCAGTAACCCATACCGGAACGGATGCCACCGATTAACTGGAATACGGTATCTTCAAGGCTTCCCTTGTAAGCTACACGTCCTTCAACACCTTCTGGAACAAGCTTCTTAGCACCTTCCTGGAAGTAACGGTCTTTGCTTCCGTTTTCCATAGCTGCAAGAGAACCCATACCACGGTAAACTTTGTATTTTCTTCCCTGATATAATTCGAAGGTTCCAGGAGCTTCGTCACATCCTGCGAACATACTTCCCATCATACATACATTACCGCCGGCAGCTAAAGCCTTGGTCATGTCTCCGGAGTACTTGATACCACCATCAGCAATGATTGGAATACCATATTCTTTTGCAACTGCAAAGGCATCCATGACAGCGGTAATCTGTGGAACACCGATACCTGCAACCACACGGGTAGTACAGATAGAACCAGGTCCGATACCAACCTTAACAGCATCAGCACCAGCTTCAATTAAAGACTTGGTTGCTTCACCGGTTGCTACGTTACCTGCGATAACCTGAAGATCAGGATAAGCAGCTTTGATTTTCTTAACTGCATTTAAGATATTTAAGGAATGTCCATGTGCGGAATCTACAACGATTACATCGACATGGGATTTTACCAGTGCATCGATACGATCCATCATGTTAGCAGTAATACCAACAGCAGCACCACAAAGCAGTCTGCCCTGGTCATCCTTTGCGGATAATGGATATTTAATCTGTTTTTCAATATCTTTGATTGTGATAAGACCTTTTAAGTGAAAATCTTTATCAACAATTGGAAGCTTTTCTTTTCTTGCCTTAGCGAGAATTTTTTTCGCTTCGTCTAATGTGATTCCTTCCGGAGCAGTAATAAGACCTTCGGAAGTCATGCTTTCTTTAATTTTCTTTGTATAATCTGTTTCGAATTTCAAATCACGATTAGTGATGATGCCAACTAATTTTCCATTCTCTGTAATAGGAACTCCGGAAATGCGGAAGTTGTGCATTAAATCTTCTGCGTCAGCTAATGTATGATCTGGGGATAAGAAAAATGGGTCTGTGATAACTCCATTTTCGGAACGTTTTACCTTGTCCACTTCCTCCGCCTGAGCCTCGATAGACATGTTTTTGTGGATGATTCCGATACCACCCTGTCTTGCCATAGCTATTGCCATGCGATGTTCAGTTACTGTGTCCATTCCAGCACTCATCATTGGAATGTTCAATTTGATTTTCTTAGTCAGGTAAGTGGTAAGATCAATCATATTAGGAGTAACTTCCGAATATGCAGGAACCAGCAAAACATCATCAAATGTAATTCCTTCACCGATAATTTTACCCATTTTCTCGTTTCCTCTCTTTCTTATTAAAAAGTGTGTAATATAATAAAGCCTTTAATTTCTCAATTCTAGCAAAAAAATAATATACTGTCAATTGTTAAAACAACTATTCCATTTTATTCAAAAATATGTTATTCTTTTAGACGGACAACGGGGTCAACCAAGGGTGAACGTTGTCCTTTTTTCAAACAGAGGGGGAAAAAGGATGGAATTTCGACCATGCATAGACATCCATAATGGCAAGGTCAAGCAGATTGTGGGCGGAAGTCTTAAGGATGAAGGAAATCAGGCAAAAGAGAATTTTGTGGCGGAACAGGATGCCGCTTATTTTGCAGAATTTTATAAAAAAGATAAGATTCGTGGCGGACATATCATTCTGCTGAATCCGTCAGACAGTTCTTATTATAAAGAAACGAAACGTCAGGCAC
>ERZ1026858.1773-NODE-1773-length-10482-cov-7.354177_pt1 | contig 10482 bp, 1 predicted proteins | sample MGYA00380159_ERZ1026858 | MGnify/ENA primary metagenome ERZ1026858 (study PRJEB33269, sample SAMEA4719795) | human gut metagenome | biome: human-associated habitat; feature: organic feature; material: feces | place: Cameroon | collected 2013-10 ... | reverse complement strand
GGGGCAAGCCCCTACCCTAAATATGAGCCCCTTTCAGGGGCGCTGGCGCCTCTTTACCAACCTTGATTTTTATGGAATTTTGAACACCCTACGTCTGCCCCCCAATTTTTTCATTGTCCCCCAAAAACAAAAGCGCCGGAGCATCCTCCGGCGCTTTTGTCATTATAGCTTTTATCATTATACATAAATCAGAGCACATTATCTATACATAAATCAGAGCGACACCTTCCCGACACTCTCACCCTCATCCGTTCTGGCCTCCACCACATAAACGCCAGGGGGGAGTTTCAGGGAGAGGCGTGAGACATACGGCGTGAGTTTGTACACCGTGCGACCATCTGCCGCCACGATACGCACATACGTCAGCACATGCGCTGCAGAAGAAGAGATCGTCACACTGCCGTTATCGGCCTGTATGAACGGTTGCGTGAAATCCTTTTCATCCTCCAGGGCAGGACGCTCTGAAGAGAGGATGAAATAACGGCCCGTCGTCACTCCCGGCACCTCCACCTTCACGCAGTCGGCATTGCCATTGCCCCGCAGCGGTGTCACGGCCCCCGTTTGACTGTCGAGCAGCGAGAGCGTCTCGCCAAACGAGCGCATGCCCGAGAACGTGAGCTGCACAGGAGCTTCGCTGTCGCTCAACACACCCAAGGGGACGCGCCAGAGCGAGCGGCGTCGGTTGATGGTGCTCGTGCGGTTGCCGGCCAACGTATATACCATTGGGATTTCCTGCAACGAGTTGTCGAGCAAGAGTTGCATATCCTCCGCAGCCTCGTAGCCATTGACCGCTGTGGTGTCTTTCACCACCAAGGCCTCACTCCCCTGCCCGCTTCGCGAAGCGCGGATGCGGAGCATAGGGGCCTCAGCACGTCCGATGGCCGGAGCACGCAGCAGCGTCCCGCTGGTGTGGAGCGACGTCTGCATGTCGGCGGTGAACTTCAAGTTGATGGTGTTCGTGCCTTCCTTGCCTTCCACGAAGAAGCCCTGTCCCGATGGCAGACTCGCAAGCGCGGCCTCCGTCGTGCCGTTCACGGAAATCCATTCTCCGGCATTGGGCTGGCGCATCGCCCCTTCCTGTCCGCCGGCCGTCAGCACCCAATATTTCGCTCCATTGAGCTGGGCGGCATTCACGGTGAAGAACTTGTCGAGGTCGAGAGCGCAGGCAAACGGGTTGCCCACGAGGAAGTACCTGTTGTTGCGGTTTTCGTTTGTGAGCTTCACCGTTATTTCGGTGCCAGACTTCAACTGGTCGGTCGCCAAATTATGATGATACGTGCGGTCCACAGGATAAGTCCTCTTGTCCGTCTTGTTCGTTTCCGTGTAATAGCCATAGGCCGTGTCTTCCTTCGGCAGGCGGAAGAGCGATTTAGTGTATTTCTGCGCCCCGATACCGACGCCGTTGACTTTGACAGAGAAGCCACCCTGCGAATAAGCCTCCCGCACGTCGTTGTAGACAGCGCTCCAGTTGGCGGCCTGGTAGATATTCTCCGTCGTGGTTTTCACATTGGCGGTCTGCGGATTTTCGGCCGAATAAGTATCAAGGTAGTAAAGCGTAGACTTGGCCTTGTCCCAGTTGCGCTGATAAACGGCTGGCGCGAAGCGATGGTAGTCTGTCGTGTTGTAAGTCACGTCCTTGAAATAAGGCGTGGCCTGACAAGCATCGTTGTTAGGCGCATACCATTCTCCCGCGTAGCTTTGGCGCAGCGGCGAACCGAGGGTGTACCAGCGGTCGGGAGTCAGCGCATATTCCACCCACGCCTTCTTATAGTCGAGGCGTTCGGCATGCAGCAATTCGCCACCGCTCTGCACCACGAGGTCCTTACTTTGATAGGGCTTGTAAATGTCGCAACGATTGATGCCCGCTACGGCTTTCGGCGCTGCCAGAAGCGCATATTCGATGTCGGGCGTTGCCGTGCGCTGCTCGCCTTCATGACCGACGAAGTTGAGGAACTGGTCCTCACCGCCGGCATTGTTGGTCTCATAGAGTTGCGGTCCTGCCTTGTCGGGTGTCACGATGACACTGGTGTGGAGCATCGGCACATAGCCCTGCGCCGTACCGTTGTCGGCATTGGCGGCATAGCCCGTCTCCGTATCAGCGTTGAAATGCAGGTCCTCGAGGTCGGCGCGTTGCCAGTTGGCATCGTTCGTCCAGTCGGTGTTTCCGGCCGCTCCCGTCCATTTCTGGTATTTCGGAACGATGATGAGGTCAACGAGCACATTGCCGTCACACACCGTTGTCTGCGTGGTGCTGCCTGCATTAAAGTTTTCCCGATAGTTGAAGCGGAGCGTATAGACATATCCCTCGCGCGGCTGGAAATCGCTGTTGAAGACGATGTCGGCATGGGCATTTTCGCGGTCTTCCGTGCTGGCATAGAGCGTTTTGAGCTGGCCCACCTTACGGAAGTTCTGCACACTGAGGCCGGCGCGTTCTTCAGCGGCTTTCGTTTCATACGCCTTCATATTGGGGTCGTTGGTGCCCGCGAGGAAGACCTCTGGAGTGACGCTGGTCAGACCGATGGCGTCTTTCGTCACCGTCTTGATGCCGCGCAAAGGCACGCGCAAGACATTGGCGGCACTGCCGTCGGCCCCGGCCCTCACTTCGGCCACGGCAGCTAAACTGCTGCGCACTGGCACGTTGGTGAGTTTCTTGGGATATTTATATTGGTTACCATGCAGACCATCGAAGAGCTGCGGTGCCTGTCCGCTCACTTTGATGCCCACCTGTTGAGGGTCGTAGCAATATTGCGTGCCGCTGGTGTCTTCGTGGTCAATGGGCACCACCGTCACCTTCAGGATTTCGCCCTGCGGCGTGGCGGCAGGCACATAGATGTTACACGTGTTGTTGAGCAACACGAGCGATGCCACCTTGTCGGCACTGTTAAGTGTGAACTGATGGAGCACGTCGATGACGCTCTGTTCGAGGGTATATCCCTCGTCGTTCTTCGGTGCGGCGCCTGCCACGGTGGTGGCTTTGGGATAGAAATGGCGGAAAGCCAAGAGCGCCTCGCGGAGCGAAATCTCGTTGGAGAGGCGGCTTTCGTTCTTTCCCAAGACGCGCCAGGTGGCATTGTCGACATTGATGCACACGTCGGTGAATGCGCCGCCCACATAATCGCGCCACCAGTCATACTGCACAATGCGTTCGCCGATATTGCCATCCACATCCTCTCCCACCTGCTTGACGCTGAGCGAGACGCTCTTGCCAGCACAGGTCTGGGTTTCGTGTTCAACGGCGGCCTCGTCGTCGGCATCCGTCACCACGCGGATGGGCGACAGCGTGCGGAACTTGCAGCGGACGCTGCATCGCGTGTTGATCTCAAACGAGTGGAAGGCATTGGCCAGCGTGACGGGGTCATCGGAGAAGCGCGGCACGAAGAGGAAGTAATAGTCGTGGTTGGGCTTGATTCTCGGCTCCTTCACTTTGTCGCTGATGACGAAGTGGCGCACACCAGCACTGGTGACTTCGCGAGATGCCATGCCGACAGTGGCCGCCACAGCGTCTCTGTATTTGAAGACTGGGAGGGAATCGAAATTGGTTTTAAACTCCACAGAGCGGAAAATGCCTTCTCCAGATACCTGGCTGTTGGGGTCGCCCAAGAGGGCCTTGACGAAGGCGGGCTTCACCTCGACGTCGGACATACGGTAGAGGCGTTCCTGTCCTTCTGGCGTACCTGTATCGAAGCCTAATTCGGCATCAAACATCTCCTTGTCGAGGAGGCAATACCACACCTTAGGATTGTCCGTCAGCACTTCGCCAGTGTTGAGACCCAACTGGGCACGCACCTGGTCATAGTCGACGGTCATCTTACACAAGGTAAGCTGGTCGCCACAGACTGGAATGGTACGCTCAATCTGAACTTCTGGCTTGACGCTGAACACTTCAACATCATCTATCAAGATGTCGCCGCCACTGGTATTGGTACAAGCGTTGTCGATGGTAAGGCGGAAGTTGTCGAAGTCGTCAGCATTCTTACTGACGAAACTGAAATACACCTGCTGCCAGATGCCTTTGCCACCATTATCCTTAGGGTTCAACGTCTTGTCAAGGGAATCACGAGCTTCGCCCAAGATACTTCCAGGACAGTAAGAATAGAGCGTCGTGGCCTTGCCGTTTTTAAATCCCTGAATGGAGAACACCACGTTGGCCGGACTTTCGTTGTCACGGTCTGGACTACTCATCCATGCCGAAACGAAGAGACGCGAGGCTTTGCAAGGCATACCAGCAAAGTCGATAGACGCAATCTTACCAGGAAGGTCGGAAGCGTCAATATAGAGGAAGCCGCTCTGGCTGGCATCATAGTTTTCAGAGCCATATTCATTCTCGTAATACTTCTTAACGGCAAAGAAATTACCACGATTATCTCCCATATCAAAACGATGGGCAACAGTGTAGTTACCCCACGTACACTCTGAAGTTCTACCATTAGTACTGTTGAAATCTCCACCGATTGGCGCAAAACAATAAGAGGTGTTATCGTAGTTGAAGGGGTAGCGATATGTCAAAGAGTATTTTTGATTGGCGTTATCGCCTTTTCCTGAATTTGTAAATCCCGTATAGGTTCCCACAGGTGGCGAGACAAAGGAGTCAAACTCATCGGGGTCGAAGGTGATGGTGGCCACAGGGTCGCCAGTGGTCTTCAGCAAGGCCTCTGGCGAACGCGCCGATTTGAAGGTGCCGTCGTCTTTTTTCCCGATGATTTCGGAATAGATGATGGGCTCGAAATCATCTTCAAATATCAGATTGAATTTGGCAATCTGATAGCGCGTGCCGTCGCTGGCCACTCCATACACCTTCAAGGTGCAGCTGCCGGCCGTGGCGGTACCGGTGCCCTTGCCGTTGTCATCGTCTGGATAATTGAAGGCGATGGCGCGGTCAGCACCAGCACCAGCACCGCTATTAAGGAACTTGGCGAAAGTGATGCCACTGCCCAGGTCGTCCACTTTAACCTCGATTGCCCCATTGTTGACGGCATTCTGAAGATTGTCTTCTGAGGCAATACCACCATTATAAAACCAATAGTCCTGCTTCTGCATATTGAGGGCAACCGAACTGTAATTGAGCGTCACCTTCTTCTTCGGGAAAGCAATGGTGTGCTCTTCATACCATTTATCATTGCTGCCATCATCCTTATACAGGAGCAATTCGTTGGCAATGGCGCGGGCGTTGCGAATGACATAGAGGTTGCGGCCGGTGATGGTCGGCTCCACAATGCTTTGCTTCGAGGGCAGGATGATGTCGCTGGTGACATTTCCATTATATATGGGGTTACCGTTGTCGCCGAAATAATCAACGAAATCGCTGTAGGGAGTGAGGTCGGCACCAAGGATGTATTCCCAATCGTCGGGAATGACCTCTGGCATTTGGAAGGTGACATAGTGATCTACGTAATTACCACGATCCTGACCGTTCAATTTCAGTTGGTCGCCCACAACAATTCCGTTTCTGTACCGACGGCTGCTGGGGAGGTCGAGGTTGAGCACCGAGTCGCTCACGGCCTCGTCAGTCTTGTAGTTGTACCAACGCTGGAAGGCCCGCGAACGGGTAGCAGCCGATCCGACCATACAGGTAGGCACATAAAGCATTCGCGTACTCTCCGCCTTGAGATAGTGGGTGACGGTGTAAGTACTCGTCTTCTGCATCAACTTCCCAGTATAGGGATTCTTGGTCCAGCCGCTTTCGTCGCGCTGGATAAAACCAGTCATCGGGTCAGCGGTAGCCTCGCGCGCCTGCTTGACAAACCAAGAGCGCTTGGGGAGTACCTCGTAATCGGAATAGTCTTCCGGTTGGGGGACGGCGATGAAGTTGAGCCAGAAATTCTGGTCTGTTTGAATGCTTGAATTTTTCCAAGGAAGGATAGTTGTATGGTCTCCACCATGCAAATTCATGCTGTAACCACTCTTTCCTCCATCATTCGGTCCCTCAACGATGGTAAGAGCATAGCGTTTCTGGCTGGAGATATACTTAACACTGAAATGAACAGCTTTCTCAGGGTCGTGCGTCACGTAAAAACGATCGCCGTCTAAATACACATAATATTTATCTTTGCTCATCAAGACAACATCGTCCTTATTCTGACCCACCAAGGCCCACATCTGGTCGTTGACGAGTTTCTTGCCGTTTTCGGCGAAGACCCTCTTATTAGTGTCATTGCCATCGCTGACAAATTTTTTTCCCACCTTGTCAAAGCAGATGAAGTTGTAGTAATATTTTCCTGCTACGGCATCAGAGAGTTCTGGACACGTTAAGCGTCCGAAGGTGAAGCAGAGCGTATGCAGCTTGTTGGTTTCATAAGTGGAGAATGGCAGCATGGCGACGGTGCCGTTGGCAACGTCAGAAACGCCGAGACATTTTTCGGGTTTGCCCTCTGGTTTGCTGCCGTCGGCGTTCAACTGGGCGAAACACCAACTGACATTGCCATCCTTTTCTCCGTGGTTGAGCCAGAGATAGAAATGGGTGGCCTGTGCCTTGTCTGGGGTGAGGAACACGTTGCCCTTTGCATCCGCACCGATATATTGCCCATGACCATTGCGCAGCACGAAGTCGTCCTTGGTGCCGATGTTCTTCCAGCTATTGTTGGCATCATCTTCTGAGGCAGATGCCTTGGCCTTCAGCGCTGTGCCGTCAGCTGTGAGTTCAAGTTCCGGAGTCAGTTCGTTGAGAGAGAGATTGCGGAAAGCACCACCCGCCTCTTCGTAGAAATCGGGGGTGATGTCCACTGGGATGAGGTCAACATAGTTGTCGGCGTTGTTCGGACCTTGCAGCGACAGCGTGACGGTTTTCGGATTTCCGCCGTAGCTGTGGGAGATGAGATTGTTGTTGTCGGCAACATCGGGCAGTTCAATCTGCCAATGGTCGTAATTGCCCGAAGTCTCAACAAGGCGGATGCGCGTGGCATCATTTTCATCTGCCACCGCCACGAAGGTGTTGCTGCTGGTGTCGTATTTCAGGAAGTGGCGGTTGTAGGCGCTCTGCAAATAGCCGTCGCCCTTTCCCTGTCCGTCTCTGATAAGTATCCACAACTGGCACAAGTTCTTCTCCACATAAGGTTGCAGAGAGATAGAGTTAGCCTCCTCCATGTGGTAGGCATAGCGGTCGCCCTTAGCAGTGCGGATGCAATAGAGGTGATAGTCCACACCGCCTGACGACGGGATGGGAAGCTCTGGCGCAATGATATACGGGCGTAAGTCGACCACCGAATTGCGGGTGCCGGGCGCCGCCCAACAGAGAACGCCTTCCGCACCGATGCTGAGGGCCTGCTTGCCATCGGAAGAAAGGAAGTCGTAACGCACGTTGTTGTTGTTCTGGTAGGTGTTCTTATCATACACGAACGTGTAGGCCTCAGCTTTTTGATTGCTGACGCCGAACTGCTTATTTTTTTTGTCGTAGGTGAGATAGAAGCCTGCACGGTTGCGGATATGCTGCCCTTCAACCACCCACTGATAAAGACGTGCATCCTTATCAGAAGCGAGGATAGCACGTGCCTTTACGCGTGGATTTTTGGCCTCGTCATAGTCCATAATGAGGGCACGCTGGCCCATAGCCGGAAATACGAGGTGGTAACTGGTGGTGTCGGCCGCGATGTCGACAAAGGTCATACTGGTATTTTTCCCTACCTCTTCTGCACGCCCAATGGAATTATCACTATCAGATGGACGAACGAAGTAATGATTCTCGCAATTGTAGAGCGACCAAAGCCCGTCAAGCGATGCATCTGGCTGATCGGCCACATCGCAGATTTTGTAACGACTGTACGCATTCGTAGTCGTGTTGACCTTGTGCTGATAATTGTCCGTGGCGGGATTATAGCTGATATAGTTGCCTGCGGTGCTTCTGATGTAAACATCGCCGTCGTCATTGGCTTCTTCAAGAATCCAGCAAAATCTTCTCAACGGAAAAAGCGCAACAGGCGATTTAAGCAAGATGTCGCCGGGCGTGTTGTCCTGCATATATTCGCCGCTGCCGTTTTGAAAGAAGTTGAAGGCATAGTAACGCGGATTGTCACTGGTGCTGACATAAGGGTTGACGAGTCCGCCTTCGATATTTTCTGCAAGGCGCACCACGGCATAACGGGAGTTTTTCTTCACGAGCTGCAATTGCCCATTTTTCACGCCGAGGGTGTTATACGGCTCAGAAACACCGCGAAGCACGGCGTTGTAACGTAAGCCTCCAGCAATATTGCAGGTACCGCCTGAAACATGCGCAGGAACAATATAATAGGTGTTTTGGTCAGCATCAAACACGCTGGCCTTGCTGCGGTCGGTCACGCTGGTGAACGTCTTGGCGGCGGTATCGTAACGGAGAAAACGGCCCGCTTTGTTTTTCAGATTGTAGCCGTTGACCTTGCCTGCACCATCCATAATCGGATCGAAAGTCCATCGGTAGCCATTGCCTTCCAGTTGCTCCGTGGTGGTGGCAACGGCCTTGACGTTCTGGCCGTCGTCATAAAGCACAACGCGGCCGCTGCCAGAAAATTGCAGGTAGTCGTAATCTGAACCACGTTCCGATTCTTTGAAGCTTAGGGCATTATACTTTGACGCGCTGTTGCAGGCCTTCAAGGTGTATGGAGTCATACCATCCTGCAAGCCGAGGCGGTGGTTGTCATTGCCCGAGAGCGCCATGTCAATGGTCCAATACTCTGGCTGTTCGTCTGTCTGCTTGAGGCGGAAGACGGTGGTCTCGTTGACATCAAGCGGCTTGAAGTTGAAACTGCCGTTTTTATATATGAGGTATTCTCCCTCTTGGTTGACGAGGTAGAAATCTCCCGGCTTGCTATTGGGATGCCTGGCAGGCCGGAGTTCCCAGTTCTGACGCGCACTGGTAGGCTGAAACTCCATTCTCGTAACAGGATTGTCATAGCCCGTTCCAGTCAATGTCAGACGGGCATCGCCCTTGGGATTGGCCTTAAACTGCAACTTATAATAATAGACATTGCTGATGTCTGAGAATTTAGGGGCCACTGCGCCCTTCACCTCGTTGGTGCTGTCGAGAATGCGCACCACGCTATAGAAGGAATTGGCCTCGACAATGGCGAGCTGGCCGTCTTTGACACCAAGGGCCTTGGAAGCATCGGCTGCCAAGGTCAGCACATCGTGTTTGTCGTCGTATGCACTGCCACTGAGAAAAATCTTCAAAGCCTCATCGCGATTGGTGGTCACGGTGAGGGCATTGCCTGCTTGTTTCAAATAGTTATTGTGGCCGCTCTTAAGCACATACGCGCCGCCAACTTGCTCCAACGTCCACTGATAGCCAACAACTTCTGAACCAACGGCCTGCATGGTGACGTCGGTGCCATTATCGTAAATGGCGGTGGCGGCGTTGGCAGAGAACTGGTAGATATGGGGGCCGGTGGGGGGAGGGGTGGAGATGAAGCGCATGGCTTCTATCATATTGAATGGAGTTGCATAACCGACTTTATTATTATTTTTATCATAGGGAAGCACATATTTTCCTGTACCAGTATTACGAAGTACAAATCCATTATCATTAGACTGGTCTGAGACATCGCAGATTGTATATTCACTATTGCCAGGCTTTGTAGACGCACTACTTTGATAATCACCATTCTGATAGAAGTAATTCCCGTCAGCGCTCTTGAAATAGACATCTCCTTTGTCATTGGCCTCATAAACGCTCCACATATAGGCACGCAGATTTTTGGCAGACGGAGTAGAATATTTCTCCAAATTCTTCCCTGCCCCTGCGTCCATGACGCATTCCGAACCGTTTCTCAACAGCTCCATATAATACCAATGCACCTCGCCTCCTTCGCTGCTGACAAAAGGAGTGACCTTGGCGCCCTTGACATTATTGGCCAAGCGGATACAGCCGTAGCGGGAATCTTCAACGGCCCAAATCAACTGGCCATTCTTCACGCCAAGGGCCTTGCCGTTAGATACGAGGTCATAACGTTTGGTGTCAGAACCATACGTAGCTGAGGAATAGGTATTCTCCGTCTTCGTAAACTCCGCCGCCTGACTTTGCTCATTGGTAAGCGTGAAGCTGGCAGTCACATACTGATTTCCTTTGTTCTTCAGGCGCACAGTATTGTCCTTTCCTTCCACCGTCTCAAGCGTCCACTGGTAGCCGTCGCCAGCAGGAGCGTCTTCCGTTGTACTAACAACGGTAAGCGCACCGTCCTTGGCGAGCAACACCGTACGGCCATTGCCCGAAAACTGTAGATAGGTATATTCCTGGGCAAAAACACTGGAGATGCCTGCAACAAGACTGAAGAGAAGCAGCACGAAAGCACGCTGCAAAGTATGTGGGGTCAATCGTATTTTCATAAGACGATATGTATATGGATTTACAATTTGGTTTCTATCAGGATGGGCGGGGGATTGCCCCTGAAAGGGGCGCATATTCCAGGATAGGGGCTTGCCCCTATCTCCCGCCACAGCTCATCAATTCTCGCTGCTGCCCCTGTAAGGGGCGCATATCGTGGGCGGGGCTTGCCCCGCAACATCTGTCGAGATATGAGC
>ERZ1026858.1772-NODE-1772-length-10490-cov-8.112793_pt1 | contig 10490 bp, 6 predicted proteins | sample MGYA00380159_ERZ1026858 | MGnify/ENA primary metagenome ERZ1026858 (study PRJEB33269, sample SAMEA4719795) | human gut metagenome | biome: human-associated habitat; feature: organic feature; material: feces | place: Cameroon | collected 2013-10 ... | reverse complement strand
AATCTGTCGTTTTTCCTGCTCTGTTATCGACTGCCCCATCGCTTCAATTTCTGCATTTAGTGCATTCAATAAAAGCTTTCCTCGCTTACTGTAAGCAACCTTATTGAAGCGTTTCGTCACCGCTGCACCGTTATCATCGATAAACGTAAGCTGATAGCTTGCTGCTTCGCCAACCTTTTCAGCAGCAGTATTCTTTTCGCTGTGAAACTCTACTGCTGTCCGCTTATATTGCTCAAGCTTAGCTTTAAACTGTGCAAAGGTCTTATCATCCCAATCCTCTAGACGCAGACCAACAGCCAATCTTGCTAAGCTGGCGATAAAAGCTCCTTCGTCATTACCTACTATCTTAAATAAAGCAAGGCATCTATCTGTGCCATCATTAAACAGCTCTTCAAACGCCGCCTGCTCTAGATTATCGCACCAATCCTTAATGACAGAGGCTAACGACAGCTGCTGCATACGTTCTTGATGAGCTGGCAGAATAAACTTCTGCTTCACCTCTTCTGCAAGTAAATGCTTCAGTAGCGTAAGCTGAACATCATAAAACTTTTTACAGCTTTCTATTTCTTGGCAAACTGCAGTCTTAAGCTCCGTATAACCAAAAATCAACGGCAGCTCCTTAAACAATACCTCGTTAGCACTAAGCTCCTGTTTGAGCAACTTCAGTACCTTCAAAAAGCGTTTATCAATCGCTTCACCATAGATATTCTTCTTAGTCTCCTTGCTATACTTAGGCAAAGCAAGATACCAGCGTCTCATTGCCTTATATACATAGTCATAAGCATTGACAGCACAATCAGCTTCAACAATATTATCAGCAAAAAGCTCTGCCAGCTTTTCAACATATGCACTCTTTTCTTCATCCCAGGCAAGATAAGAAATAGTGTAGTTTTCCGGTGCAGCGTTAATCTGCTGCAACAGCTCTGCAGACAAGTTCACCTGTCCATAGCGGTCTTCTATGATAAGCTGCTGTTTATATTCATGAAAAACTGCAGCCAAATAAATCGGTATAACACCCAAGCGCAGGCCAATGCCGTTTACAGGGCCTACCAGCTCCTCATACAATTTTGCAAAGGATATTTTTTCATTCGTCTTTGCCTGATTGATAAACTCTATTATTACGTTAAGCATATTACGCATAGCGTTATCAGCAGGCTGCAAATTAATATATAGCTGTCCTAAAGCATCCTCTGCTAGAATTCCAGTTTTCATCAGCGTGCTGCGCATAATCGAAACTTCCTGTCCAGAACCTGCCATACCCAGATTTGCTTCTAAATCATTTCTCAGCAGACCGGCAACAATTTTATTGCGGCTATTATTAGCTACGGAAGTTAGTTCATTCTTATTAATCGCTTCGTTGTTGATTTTGGGAGTATTAGGAAAAACAGTATCGCAAATCAGCGAAAGCAGCTCTGTCAAAGAAGCTTTGCGAGATATCTTCTTAAGCTCTCCTTGATAATAATATTGCGCCTGATAATTTTCCGGATGAGTAAAAGTGTTAATATACTTACTAATCACCTCACGCAAATCATCATAGACTACTTCATATTCGTCAAAAAGCAGCGGTTCATCACTAGCTGCGTCTTTTAACAGGCTTACAGCGTAAAACTCTCTCACGCATTGCTCAATATTTTTATAAGTCTTCGGCAAAATAAATACGCATTGTCTGCTGCTTACGCTAGAAGCAAGGATATCAGCCTGCAGCTGTGCTAAATCGCTATTCTCTTCAGGTATGATTGCATAAACAACACCATCTGCCTTGATACCCTCACTTTTTATCTGCCAGTTAGTTTCCGCTCTCACCTCAGCAGCACTGATGAATTCAAAATCAAAAAAGCGTGTAATCTCCTTTTCGTCATTATGTCTGAAAGGATAAATATAGTTATCAAAATTAGCTTGGTTCAGGATATCCTTAGCTGCTATTTTCCCAGCCTTAGCAACTACTGTATCGTGAATTTTTTCAATGATATTCACGCCTGAGGAACGTTTTAATCGTAAAAATTTATTACTCTGACGAAGATAAACTACAAGCTCTTTTTCGATAAGATTATTCAAACCATCTTTTACGCCTTCTAAGCCGTACTCTTTGGCATATATGCCCATGACAGTTTCTTTAGTCGGCGTCAGCTTTTCATACTGCTCCAAAATGTAAATAAGAGCTATCGTCTTCACTATCTTCGCTTCTAAGGAATCCGCTTCCAGCTTTTCCAAAATGGCCGTCGTCAGCACATATTTATCGTGCAAATCACTGGTATAGACATCTTTCTTAAACAATGGCTCAAAATAATCATAGATAATATCAGGTGTTATAAGGGCAAATTTTTCCTGATTACAGCGCTCCAGATAGCTTGCTAATGTACTTACTCCTTTAGCAGATAAGAACGTAAACAAAGTTCTTTCATTTTGTGCCACTCTCTCCGATAAGCGAGGCAGAATGAAGGTCGAAACAGGATGCAGCGGATAGCAGCCATAGATAAGCTTAGTGTATTCTTCTTCAGTTACATCGCTGAACATTGTATTTTGCAGATACTCTGAACTTAACGCAGCAAACTGCTTTTGATGAGCGGCACAAAAAGCCTGCCATTGAGCAGGATTTTTATTAATAACAGCTGCGATAATGCTATATGTCTGTGCAAAATTATTATTCAAATGAATGTGGCTAAAGCGCTCCGAAACACCACGCCAGCCGTCCAGCTTCTGCTTCGGCAGCTTATCCAGATAGTTGGCAATTTCCTTATGCGAAATAAGCATCAGATGCAGCTGCAATGCTCCGCTGCGATTGCACTTTTCTGCAAAGTCCTGCAGCATTTTCGTATCGCTGACAGAAGCCTCCGTAATATTGGCCTCGAGGAATTTGCTAAATTCGTCATAAACAACATATATGCCAGTATAACCTTTAGTCTTTAAGCCCTTGACTGCATTTTCATATAAATCAATAACGTCAAAGCCTAAAAATGGATTAAATATGCTGCCAGCCGTTAACGCAGGATAAAGACGTTCAAACTTTTCATAAGCAAGCACATCGAAATCCTCTAGCCTTGCAAGAAATTTTTCTACCGGAACAGCAATTTTTGCTGCAAATTGCTGATAAACAGCAGGATATTCCTTCTCCCATCTCTTGATTACTTCACAGGCAGCCTTGTAATTTGTCTCCGGCATAATATCCAGCATATCATTCTCTGCTAAAGTACGCTGCAAAGCCAATAAAAACGCCTGAGGAATGCTGGTATTGCTGCCTGTAATAACAACAGGCAGTATCTTCTTATCACTCTCATAGTAATTTATAATGCTCTGGTAAAGCTTTTCGTTTTGCTTGACACTTTCCATAAGCTTAGGAAACAAGCTCAAGTCTTTTTTGAGCAGCAGTGACAAAATCGTCAGAACGATATGCGATTTGCCTTTGCCATAAGCACCGACTAATACTCTTGCCCTATCAGTGGAATTTACAGCGGTACTTTGCAAGATGCTTTCCAAGAGTCTCAATGCAGATTGAGTAGGTATAAAATTTTTAAGCTTGACATCGTCATTCAGGTCAAAACCGATATTCACGGAATACTGAAAGCCTTCTGCCACCTCCAACATTTTTTGCATGCTTTTCCCTCCCAATCTACTATTGCAGCTCACTATAATAGCGCTCTACACATTCTAAAAAGCTGCGTTTCTGCTTAATACATACGACATCAAGACCAGCGGTACGAATGACCTTGATTTCATCCAAACGCTCTATTTCATGCAATATATCAAGCAAGCTGATAGCATCTAAATTAAATATCTTGCCAATACTGCACTCTTTATTCAACAAATCATTAAGCGATATCTCCTGCTTGCCATCTGCACAATCAATTATTATCGCCAGCATAACCCAAGGATTTATTTGCCCAACTGCCGGAACAGACTTGCGGTAGGTTTTTTTCTTTTTACTAGCAATATTAACTAACCCAAGCTCACCTAATGGACAATCAATATTATTTTCGGCTGATACACGGTTCGGATTTGACTTGTAGCGTGGCAGATAAGTATTCACAATGCACATGAAATCATCATCCATAGACCTTGTTGCCGGCATAACCTCTGGCTCACGTTCATCAATGAATTTTTGAAGCTGTACAATAAAATCTTCCTTCGTAAATTCATTCATTTCAAAACAGTTAAAAAAACAGTACCAAGATGTTGCTTCATGAAGATTAGTTGCCAATTTATACTGCAATAAGCATAATGTCCCCAGTTCTTCCAAATACTTATCATATTCATAAATGCATTTACCTAATTCAGTAAAATGCTGCTCCCGCTTACGTCCGCTCATTTCTGTCGTCAAACCAACAGCCTGCAGCCAATAACGCAGCGCCTTGACCATATTAGCACCGATGCCCAAAACATCCATCGGATTTTCTTCTTTGTCCACAAAAACACAAGGATTTTGCTGAACATATTTCATCCCCTTGCTTAACCAGCCTTTTCTTATAAAAAAGGTATCATGGGCACGGAACTTCATTGTCATTACTTCTCCCTCGCTTACTTTGTCCTTAAATATTTATCCATCATGCAGCCACCATCAAGATATTTCGGCATAACACACATCTTGCAATGAATGCATTTTTCAGGATTAATATAATACATATCACCGATAATCGAAATCGCGCCTACCTTACATAACGATTCGCACTTCAAGCATTTACGGCAGGCATTAAACTTGCGCACCTGATAGCCTGCCATACGTTGTAAATCATCATGATTGGCCACATTCATCGTGCGCACCTTCACCGCATAATCATAATCACTCTGTCCAAAGGGCTGAATAGACAAAATTGGTACATTAGTACGTACATCTACTACAAGAACCTCTTGCAAAAGCTTCTGCCCTAACTCAGGCGCTACACGACCAAACGGCGTAAACAAATTAACTAATTCATCATCAAAAGGACGTACAAGCTTATATATTTTTGCATGCTCTTCGGAGGTACAATTAGTAAATCTAATTTTTACATCATCTGCCGCAGCCAAACCGTTGCCGCCCTGCCTTGCCTTCCACTTACCGGTATCGACGTAAACTTCAGGGTCAGGCTTGCCAATTTTCTTTGCAAAAGCCAGCAAAAAGTCGCGCCACTTTTTTGCTTGCTCAGGCATATATATTCTTGATAAGAACTGCGCTCTTTGATTATTATTAGGGCAGCACCAACAGCCAACGCGGTCATAGCCTAATCTATAAGCATCATTAAAATCAATCTGCTCTGCCAAAATATATAACCAAACATCTATATCCTTCCAAAAGAAAATCGGCGAAGCCACCGTCTGCTTTTGAATCTTTACAGATTCGGCATCATCCTCTATTCTGTTGTACTTGCTTCTGCTTACAGATTCAGATTTTCTAATCCCATAAAAGGTTAAAATTTGCTGGTTACGATATAAATTATTCAGCACGCGCGTAATCGGCCCAGTCTTAAACATGGAGCAGCACCAACGCATCATGCGGGCCGGCGGCCCAATATCCGAGCATACTTCATAGAAAAGCTGCTCCCTATTTTTAGCGACCTGAAAAATAGCCTCTGGATGATTAGCTCGATAACGCTCTGCATACTGCAGCGTGTATGGGAACTCCAAGGTTGTGTTGCCAAAAATATGCACAAGACTGGGATTACTCAAGGCTTTTATAACAACATCTGCTGTAGCCGTAGAATCCTTGCCGCCAGAAAAGGATAATACAATCTGTTCCTCTTCAAATTTTGCAGCCGACCTTCTGACAAACGTAAATGCCTCATCCTTAAGCCAATTAAGCCTATCCTTATTAGCTGCAATAAATCTTTGTATATAAACATGGAAATATTGATAATCAATTGTATTTTTATGTTCTTCAAGCTGAAGAATCAATTTATCAGTATCTGCTTCCATGAAGGTTTTACTAGACAAACTTATAGACTTGCCATTAACATAATAACGGCTGTTAGATGCCCACACAGAGCAATCCACCCATTCACTAGGATTTTTTTTAAGTAACAACAATACCAACAATTGTTCCTCAGGAAATACCGGCCGCAAATCAGTCGCCATATGCTTCATCTTGCCATGACAAAGCGGACAAATTCGGAAATCCTGCTGCGTTACCTCCTGCTGCACAGGTATCCGGCAATTGGAACACCAGCTGACATCAGTAGGAATATCCTCTATAGTTTTATTTTTACATATCGGACAAATCTGTTCATTTGTTTCAATATGACAATTCAAGCACCACATATTCGTTATCAATCCTCTAAAACAAGCTGGCCAAAAACTATACTTTTTTGACTGTTGCTTTAAGAAGATTTCTTGGTAGGTTAGCTTACATTTGTTTTATCTATTGAAAAATTAATTGTATTATCAGCTCAACTGTGATAAACTATATTTAGTGTTTAACTGTATAATATTTCGCCAGAAAAGTATACTTTTTGGCTATTAAGTACAAAACCCATAAGTATTAATTCGATACATTTATAGTAAAAAAGCAAAAAAATCCAGATACTAAACATCATCTGCTTAGTATCTGGATTCTTATTTTTTCGTTAAATATTGCTTAGCTCTATATTTAAAGCTTGATAAAGGCATGCTGCACAACTCTGCGGCCTGCCTAGTTGTTAAAGCATTGCTTTGCCAACGTTGGCAAACATCTGCAAAATTTTTAGGCAACGGATTAGGCGGTCTGCCAAATTTCACTCCCTTAGCCCTAGCCACAGCAATACCCTCAGCCTGCCTTTGATGAATCAAATTATATTCATTCACAGAACAGTAGCTTAATAAACTGAGCATCAAATCACTAATTAAAGTACCCAGTAGATTCTTCTCCCGCCTCGTATCAAGCAACGGAGCATCAATAATGACTATATCAGCCTTTTTCTCTTTCGTAATAATACTCCACTGGTCATGTAATTCTTGATAGTTTCTGCCTAATCTGTCCAATGATTTTACAAACAGCACACTGTTTTTATCAAGCTTCTTTAGCAGAGATTTATACATAGGCCTGTCAAAATTTTTTCCTGTCTGCTTATCTATAAAAATATTTTCTTTTGCTACGCCCATATTTTCTAAGGCTATAATTTGTCTGTCCTCCTTTTGCTGAACCGTAGAAACGCGAGCATAGCCATATATTTTCCGGGAAATGTTTTTATCTTTATTTATCATTTTATAATCAGAAATCATTTCAACTCTCTGAATAACGAATTAACTCAACAAAAAAAGTCTGTAGCCTTACTCTCGTAAAACCACAGACCTGCATCAAACTAAATACTAACTACTATGCACTCTGCTTAGCCGCCAACGCACGTACCTCTTCTTCAGAAAGCTCAGAAATACGCGCCGTAACTTCAATACTCATACCTTCAGCAAGCATTTTCTTTGCAACCTCAACATTGCGTTGATGAGCCGTCTCCTCTGCTGCTTTGGCCGCTGCCTTTTTAGCTGCTTTTTCAGCCTGATTCTTTGCATAAATTTCAATTACACTAGTCATGTTCGCTTCGCCCTCCTTCGTAGTCTTAAAATAATTCACTGTATCTGCCAGCTCTTTATAATGCATCTTATTCGGATCCTTACAGTTCAAGTCCTGCATCAATCTGCCGAGCGGCGTATCCTCCTGACAGGCGGCATTCACATATACAACATGCGAGCCATCGCCAAAGACTTCGCCAGTTTCATCAATACTCCGGTGAATATTATAAAGCGGTCTGCCTTTTTTCAACACGTCATTTTCTGTAATGAAAATTACATAGGCCTCTGGCAAAGCCTCGTACTTTTCTCCGGTATCCAGAAAATGCATATCCAGCGCCCCACAATAGAAGCGTGCTCTCTTTGCCGATGCACCTTCATCATTACGCTGAATTTCTACATTAAATTGCGTACCATTCTCATCCTCAGCTAAAATATCCAGCTGCGCGGAATGGCCGTAAAGGTTTTGCAGCCACTGCTGCACACCTACTTTACGTACCTTAATCTTATCATTATTCAACATGATCCGCAACATTCTTTGCGTAGCGGGAATATTGCCGTCAAGTGCTTTGTTCAAAAAGCGGTTGTCCATCAGCGTAACGTCGTTGATAACCTGCCTGATGCTTTCATAATTCTGCATAATATCCTGCATATCTCAGTCCTCTTTATTTTATAATTTTCAGACTAGTCTATGCGATTATTATAGCAAAAACGCTATCAGAAGTCAATATATTTTCTGATTATTTTAGTAAATTGAGAGATTTTCTCCCCTTCTACCCAAGCGCCACATCCAGCACCATCATAATGCTGAAGCCTGCGGCAAAGCAAAGCGTGCCGATATTAGAGTGCTCTCCCTGCGACATTTCGGGAATCAGCTCCTCCACCACAACGTACAGCATCGCACCAGCGGCGAAGCTCAGCAGATACGGCAGCACCGGTATCACAAGCTGCGCAGCAAGAATCGTCAGCACCGCGCCAATCGGCTCCACCACGCCGGACAGCACGCCGCCCCAAAAGGCCCTGCCCTTGCTTTCGCCCTCAGCACGAAGCGGCATAGAAATAATCGCGCCCTCCGGAAAATTCTGAATCGCAATGCCGATGGACAAGGCCAGCGCACTGGCCGCCGTAATCGCCGTATCCCCGGCAAGAAAGCCTGCATACATCACGCCGACCGCCATGCCCTCCGGAATGTTGTGCAGCGTGACCGCCAGCACCATCATCGCCGTGCGGCTCAAATTGCTCTCAGGGCCCTCCGACTCTTCGCTGCCCACGTGAAGATGAGGAATCAGATGGTCAAGCAGAAGCAAAAACAAAACGCCAACCCAAAAGCCGATAAACGCAGGCACAAAGGACAGCCTGCCCATGCCCTCTGCCTGCTCGAGAGCAGGAATCAGCAGGCTCCAGATAGAAGCCGCCACCATAACGCCGGCCGCAAAGCCTGCCAGCGAGCGCTGCACCATATTGCTCAATGATTTCTTCATAAAAAACACGCACGCCGAACCCAGCGCCGTTCCCAGAAAGGGAATCAATAAACCAATAAAAGTCTCCATTTGCTTCACCATCCTTTACACTATGTATATCAATCTCTGTACAATCTTATTATACTACACTGTAGCAAAATGCACCAATAAAAACACACCTCGCTACAAAAGTGTAATAAATTTTCTAACCACTGCCATTGTTAAATTTATTGCAGGCTCTCCATCCGGCATTGCCAAAACCATACTTTAGTACTATAATAGATAATGCATTTTTTGCAATTTGTTATTTTTGAGAGGGATAAAATGCTATTAAATGAAAAAAATTCACGCTTAACCTTGTGCGGAGAGCTCGCACTTTTGGTCGCAGTCATCATCAACAGCTTCAGCGTCGTGCTTATGCTCTACTCAGGCTCCGGCATCAGCGCCATCAGCAGCGTGCCCTTTGCCTTCAGCGAGGCCTTCCCCAAGCTTACGCTGGGAACATGGACGTACATCTTCCAAGGCCTGCTGATCGCCAGCCTGATGTACCTGCGCAAAAAATTTATCGCATCCTATATGTTCAGCTTCGTTGTAGGCTTTGTATTCAGCCAATTTCTTGATTTGTTCGAGCTGTATATCAATCTGCTGCCCCAGGCCTTTTCCTGGCGTGTGCTATATTTTGTCGTCAGCTATATTTTAATCTGCATAGGCATCGCGCTGTCGAACCGCTGCGGCCTGCCTATTATCCCCACGGACCTCTTTCCGCGTGAGCTGAGCGCAATCATAAAAATAGAATATGCGAAAATCAAAATCACCTTCGATGTCACCTGTCTGGCGATTACCGCACTGCTAACACTGCTTTTGCTCGGCCATATCGACGGACTCGGAATCGGCACCATCCTCGCAGCCTTCACCATGGGTAAGGGTGTGGCCTATGCCGGACAATATCTGGATAAAAATTTTCAGTTCATGCCCTTTCTGCAAAAAAGCTAAAGCACTGCGCGCGGTGAATCCATAAAGCATCAAAGACCTGACAAAACCAGCTTCTGCTAATTTTACCAGGTCTTTTTTTGCGTCAGCCTCACAGCAAAAAGCCACAGTCTTACTGCTTGCTATACAAAGCAAAATAATGTCCCCTGCGCGCCAGCAGCTCTTCATGCGTGCCGCACTCCACCACCGTGCCCTCATCAAGCACCACAATCTTGTCCGCATGGCGGATAGTGGACAGGCGATGCGCAATAATCAGCGTCGTACGCCCCACCGCCAGCTCATCCAGCTCTCGTTGTATCTGCTGCTCGGTAATATTATCCAGTGCGCTCGTGGCCTCATCCAGCACCACTATAGGCGGATTTTTGAGAAAGACGCGTGCAATCGCCAGACGCTGCTTCTGGCCGCCGCTCAGCTTCACGCCGCGCTCGCCCACCTCAGTGTCATAGCCATCAGGCAGCTTTTGAATAAACTCATCCGCCGCCGCAGCCTTCGCTGCCGCCTGCACCTCGTCCGCTGTCGCGTCCGGCTTGGCGTAGGCGATGTTATTGCGCACGCTGTCGCCAAAAAGAAAAACATCCTGCTGCACCAGGC
>ERZ1026858.1766-NODE-1766-length-10497-cov-12.939475_pt1 | contig 10497 bp, 7 predicted proteins | sample MGYA00380159_ERZ1026858 | MGnify/ENA primary metagenome ERZ1026858 (study PRJEB33269, sample SAMEA4719795) | human gut metagenome | biome: human-associated habitat; feature: organic feature; material: feces | place: Cameroon | collected 2013-10 ... | reverse complement strand
AAAAATACCGCTGTATCGGGTGATACAGCGGGGGTGACAAAGAATTTGGGGAATTGAACCGTAATCTCCTATGATATATATCAAAATGCTCATTTTTGAATAGTTGTATTCACTGATAATGCGCTGACAATTGATATAGTCCCCTTAGAGTAGACATCTAAAAAAGCAAAAATTTTCAAGTCTACACTAAGGGGGCTTTATTATGTCAAGAAGAAGGAACAAGTACTACGACAGGAAGCTAAAGCTGCAAGCAGTGCAGGATTATCTTGGAGGCGGTGGCAGTTTACGGACTATTTGCAAAAAACACGGGATCAAAGACAAAAAGCAGCTGCGGAACCGGATAAAGTGGTATAATGGTCATAAAGAAATCAAGGAGAGGCGAGCAGCCGGAACGGAGATTTATATGACCAAGGGCAGAAAGACAACAGAAAAGGTCCGCGCGAACTCCCGTTTTTCCTCTGCGCTGGCATTTTTGAGCAGCATTATGCTTCATTGCTCTGTGGTTGCTGCGTTGCTTCCGTAATAAATCCCGGCATTCCGATGCCGATTGGATTTTCTGGTGGATGGCGTGTAAGAAAAAGTGTTTGGGGGTGTCATTTTGTGGAGACACCCTGTTCAATCGCCAGAGTTATTTCATCGACTTCTTTTTTTCCAAGAGGGTACAAGGTCCCAAAAACCAGCCCGGCAGCAGCGCACAGGATCAGCGGAAGCATGATGGAACAGAAGATGATGCCGCCTTCGACGCTCTGCGGTTGTTGCGCTGCTCCTCCAATAAATCCTGTTGCCGCCAACATATATCCAGGGATTGCCCCCGCAACGCCTTGGGCGGCTTTGGAGACAAACGAGGACAGGGATGCGACGGCGGCTTCGGCTCGTTTGCCGGTTTTATATTGCACATACATCGTGTTGTCGGCCTGAATGCCGTAGGCAAGGGGTCCGATAAAGCCCCCACCGATCCCGGCGAAAACAGCGCCCAAATAGATCAGCAGCAGAGACCGGACATCTATAAACCGGATCAGTGACCCACCTACGGCAACGATGATCCCCGCGAGAAAAACGTTTTTCTTTCCGAGTTTGTTTGCCAAAACAGGTGCCACAGCCATGCCGAGCAGAGTAATCACAAGGGAAATAACCGAAACACCTGACATCAGTTTGAGATCCTTCATAATATAAGTGTAGAAAAAGGTGCCGGTGCCACTGCTAAGGGAGGTGCCGACCGTGGATAGCAGAATCGTGAGGAAATGCGTCCAGACTGGCTTGAAGCGAAGGAACTGAAACAATTCCCGCAGGCTATACCGTTCGTCGTCGGTGCCTTTGGGCGTTACGCGCTCCTTGACCCCCAAAGCGCCAAGGATGGAGAACACTAAGGTGACAGCCATGGAGCCGAAAATCAGGATATAGTAGCTTTCCAGTGTGCCCGACGCAACGATGATGGGAGCGAGAATAGAAATCGCCGCGCCGCCAAGGCCGTATCCGAGTGCCTTGATGAGGGACAGGGAATTTCGCTCCTTGTTTTCGGCTGTCATGACCGGCAAGAGGCTGTTCAGGGAAATGTCCATGATGTCAAAGGTCCACCCAAGCAGGAGGTATGTGATGTATACGATCACATATTTTCCAACGGGACTCCATACCGCACCAAACCACAGGAAAATGTAATTGATTACGCAAATCACCGTGCCAAGGATCAACATAGGTCGGAATTTTCCCATTTTGGTCACGGGAAATTTGTCAAGAAAATAGCCCATGATCGGGTCGCTGATGCCGTCCGCTACCTTGGAAATCAGGAACAGAGTGCCCAGCGCTGCCGGATCAAGACCAACGATCGTGGTATAAAACAGTGTGAAAAACGACGAGAGCAGAGACATCAAAGGAATAATTGCCGACATTGGCCAAGAAGAAACTGACCTTTTCCAGCGCGCCGATTTTCTGACTTTTCGCCTTCATTTTAATACGCTCTATCCATTCATGTGTTGCAGCTTGCCTCCAAAGTTTAGCAAAACAAATGATTTTATGCTGTTCTCCCGTACAAACGAGAAACAGCCGATCAGATCGTCCAACGGGATCATGCGGCAAAATCCCCCCCAAAAAATCCGGGATTCTGATGCCGATTGGATTTTTGGGAGGGATGCAGGAAAAAGTGCTTCTCAGCCGCAAGTGATTAACGTAGAGATGACTTAGTACCGATTGATCATCTGTGCTTCCGCTTCCTCGCGGGTGATCTCACCATTGTTGCACTTGGACATGAGCTGAACATCATGGTCGTTGAGTTTGTACAGGCGCAGGATGAGCAGCGTGCAGATCCCCCCAATGATGCCGCCAAGGCAGCTGAAGGTCCACAATTTATCGGCAAATCCTGCCGCCTGAATGACGCCCTCACCTTCTTTGAAACCGATCAGAGTCAGGGCAAAAACGCTGACGGCGGTTGCGATCGCACCGTTCAGTTTGGTAAAGAACGTCTGCGCCGCAAAAGTAACGCCACGCATTTTCAGTCCGGTTTTGTACTGCCCGTACTCATAACAATCGGGGGTGAATTGGTATTGCAGGATCGCGGCGATGCCCAGAGGAAATCCACCCAGTGCGTTTAGGATCACATAGACCATCATGTTCTCATATCCGGCTATGTAGCGAACGATGCCCAAAATCAAAGCAAACATATAGGAGAAATAGAAAATTTTGAATTTGTCATATTTCTTGCATAGTTGTACAGCAATTGCCGCACCGATCAGTGTCGGAACGATCACCGCCATCGAGACAAAGGAAGCAATTTCTTCGCCGCCGAGGCAATACCGGGCAATGTATAACCCCCAGGTGGCACCAATATTGAGCAGACTGCTGATAAGAGGAGCAGCAAAGAAAATCAACAGGTATTTATTGGAACGCAGGCATTCGACCATATCGCGCAGCGTATAGTTTTCCTCGGCTCCTCCATCCCGTGCTTTTTCTCTTTCGATCACGCGCTCTTTTGCAAACAGACACATCGGGATCATCATGGCAGCGGACAAAATGGACAACACGATCACAGTCGTAGCCCAGCCGCCCAAACTCTGTCGGACCAGTGGCAAAAGGATGCCGGTCACAATGCCGGCAAAAATTGCAAAAATTCTTCCGATGCTGTTCAGGGACACGCGCTCTTTCTGGTCAAGCGTCATTGTAGTGACAATGCCAAAAATCGGCACATCGCAAAGCGTATAGGCTGTATCCCACAGCATATAGGCAAGGGTCGCCCAGATGACCTTGGCCACCAACGGGATGCCCGTAGGGATCACGAAAAGAAGAATGGTAGAGACCGGGATCGCGATGACAGACATTCGGAGCCAGGGGAGAAATTTTCCTTTCTTAAAATGCACCTTATCCATGATCATGCCGAAGATGGGATCGTTGATGGCATCCCATACTTTTGTGATCAGTGCCACGACCGCAACCAAAGCCGCCGTGATGCCGACATCCGTGAAATAAGTGGTCATGTATCCAATCAGGCCGTAGAATACGTTCTGGCCCATAAAATACATACCGTAGCTGAATTTTTCCCTTTTGGTAACAGTGTTTTCCATTATGTTATCCTTCCTTTCCGTGTGTTGGAAAATGGGGCGTTCCATCGCGGCGCCGCCCGCTGATCTGACGTTTTTGCCCGGAATTACTGCTTTACATCGCAATCAAACGTATAGGAACCACTTCCGATCTTGTACGAACTTCCGTCTGGCAGGTTTACCACTGCCGTAGTGTTGCAGGGGATATCCACTTCTATATGGAACTTGCCATCTTTGAGATCCCATGCAGTTGCAATTTTCCCGTATTCGCTCATATAGGCGCGTTTTGCATTGGTGAATGCGTCATTCAACTCCGGTGCGATCACGATTTCCTTAAAGCCGGGTGCCGCTGGCTGAATGCCGCTGATCTTACGGAACATCCAGTCGTCCACACAGCCAAAGGCATAATGGTTCAGGCTTGTCATAACAGGGGTCCCATCTTCCTTGTAAGCGATGTAGTTTTCCCAAATCGTTGTCGCCCCTTGCTTCACCTCATAGAGCCATGACGGGCACTTGGTCTGGAGCAAAAGTTGATAGGCCTGATCGACCCTGCCGGTCTTACAAATCGCATCCAGCAGATACGGCGTCGCAAGAAAACCAGTGTCAAGGCAGCCCCCGTTTTCTTCGATCTTGCGAATCAGATGCCCTGCCATGCTCTTTTTTCTGCTTTCGGGCACAAGGTCAAAGGCAATCGCCAGTACATAGCCGCCCATCATGTCAAACGGCATTTTTCCGTCCTCGGCGATCAGACCTTTTTGGATGGCGGTCTTCATTTTGGAGGCAATCCCCCTGTAATATTGTTCATCCGCCTTGTGCCCAAGAAGCGCTGCTGTATCTGCTATGATTTTGCAGGAATTCCATCCAAAAATCGGCGCACAGTACGCTGCCGTATCAATATGGTTTGCATTGGTGCGGTCGACTCCGTCTACCGTCTGGCTGGGGATCAGCCACTCTCCATATTGGTGCCCGGTATTCCAAAGATACTGATCGATCTCTTTGGGAAGTTTCATTTTCCCGCGGCGCTTTTTCGCTGTCGTGATGATATAGTCACACCAGCGTTTCATCGTGTCATACTGTTCCCGGAGAATCCTGACGTTTCCTGTCATTTGGTACATACTCCACGGTACGATGCAGGCAGCATCGCCCCATCCCGCCTCTCCGACCGGCGAAAAATTGCGGCACGCAATACGGTTCACTCGTTCAAAGAACTCATAAATGCCGGTGTTGGGAACCACGGCGGGGACTGCGCCGTTTTTTTGTTGGCTACAAGTCACGTTGCGCAGCCACCTCGTTAAAAACGGAGTCACATTTTCATTGAGCAGGGCTGTTTCCGCATAAATCTGGATGTCACCGGCCCAGCCACCCTTTTCTCGCTGTGGGCAGTCCGTAGGGATCGAGAACAGGTTGGACCGCTGCGACCAGCGGGTGTTTTCGTAAAGTCGATTGATGTCCTTGCGGGAGGTTTCAAACGTTCCGAGATCCTCATTGTCGGAGGACAGGACAATCGCGGTGAAATCTTCCGGGCGGATCGGAACGTCACAACTCACGCGCACGTAGCGAAACCCATGATACGTAAAATGCGGCTGATAGAAGGACGCCTTTCCGTTTGAAATATAAACATCGCGCTGGTTACGGCCTATTTTTTCGGCCATCATAATATTATTGAAATAATTCCCGTGCTGATCCAGCGTTTCAAAATGATCCAGTACGATTTTTGCCCCGGACGGCAGAGAAGTCTTTACACGAAGCACGCCGGCCAGATTTTGACCAAAATCAAGGATCGTCTCCCCCTTGGGGCTGACCGTCAGCCCAACCGCCGGGAGCTCCAGAACCGGGCGCACCGGCTCCCCGTACTGGGCGACCAGATTTGCGGGATCATTGCCTGACAGGATGCCGGCTTTCCAGGAATTGTCGTCAAATCCCGGGCAATCCCAGCCTTCCTGTTCCATCCGTGCGTCGTAAAGTTCCCCCGCAAACAGGTCAGAGGAGCGCACCGGACTATCGGAGACGGTTACGCCGCCATCGGAAACCACCATCTCGTTGGTTCCATCTTCATACTCGATTTTGACCTGGAACAGAACCGCGTGTTCGGGTTTGAATTTCCTGCTCAACGGCTTAAAATTCGCGCAGTTATACCAGCCATCACCCACCAGCATCCCGATGACATTCTCGCCTGTCTGTAAAAGAGGCGTAATATCATAGGTCTGGTAACACAGATATTTGGAGTAAACGGTAAACTCCGGTGCAAATTCTCTGTCATCGGGGCGGGTGCCGTTTATACTGAGCTGATAGGCCCCGTGACAGGTGGCATAGACACGCGCCCATCTGACGCGGTCTCTGACCACGAATGCTTTGCGGAAATACTCTGCCGCGTTCTGCCCGCCGGTTCCTTTTTTTGCTTTTTTCATCGGAAACGGGGACCTGACCCATTGCGCCGACCATTCTTTCTGCATAAATCCCGTTTCAAAGGAGGAAGAAGCAACCGCAGAGTCGCCGGTATTGTCTGTCACAGTCACCGTCCAGCGGTACTCGCAGAGACTTTTCAGAGGGGAACCGGCGTACTCCACAAAAATGCTCTTGTCGCTTTCCACGATTCCGGAATCCCACACGACTTCTTCGGGGCCTGTCACTGTGATATGATAGGAAGTCTGCATCACATTCTTTTTTTCACTGGTTAGGACCCATGAAAAATATGGCTTTTCGTCCACGCATGGTCTGTATTGACTGTTTGCTTTAAGTCTTGTAAGCTCCATAATGGTCTCCTGTGCTTGTAGAAATTAGCGTTCCTTCGTCGGAAACGTGTTCCTGAAACGTTCAAAATTCTTCCAGCAATACGTTGAGACGTTGTGCTTGCTCTGCGCTCACCCCGCCCGCGAAAGCTTCTGCGGCCTGCCGCAGCGTAAGCCCATACGCAAGATCCGGGATCATATCCACCTCCATCATATTGGAAAGGAACGCCCTGATCGCCGGCTCACCCAACAAGTCTTCCAGCGTGGAGTCTACGCTGTAGCTTTTTTTCAAGGGGCTTACGGCCTTGTAGGTGACCGTATATTGCCCGGCCTTTACGCAGCAGATTCCGTTTTCCACCGTTTCAAACAAAGGGTTATCCGTATCGTGGTATACGGAGTCTGGCGCATACGGAAGGATCACCTGCGCCTTTGCACCGAACGGAACGGTGACGGTGACTGTGATTTGGTCGCCGTTTTCGATCTGCCACCCACAGCGATAGCACCCGCTGGCCGAATCGTAAACCGCGCTTGCCGAGCCCAACTTGTGATCCACCTTGGGGCTGATGCGCATCATCTTGCCGCCCGGGCCTTGCTCCGTCACATTGATCCCGGCTACATGGCGGAAGATCCACTCCAATACAGCGCCATAGGAATAATGATTCAGGCTGTTCATCCCGGTGCTGGAAATGCGACCGTTTTCATCCAGCGAGTTCCAGCGCTCCCACACCGTTGTGGCCCCCAACTTTACTTCGTGGAGCCAGCCCGGGTACTCCTCGTTCAGGAGCAGCCGATAAGCCAAATCCGTCATGCCATGCTCGGTCAGGACGTTACACAGCAGCGGGGTCCCCACAAAGCCGGTGTTCAGCTTATTTTTGTTGTCCCGAAGGAGTTTTCGGAGCATCTGCTCCGTCAGGCGTTCATTGTCCGACAAATGGTATTTCAGTGCAAGGACGAGCCCTGTCTGCGTTTTCACGGCACATCTGCCGGTAGCGGTAAAATATTCTTCCTTCACCACCTGCCACTGGCGGTCGGCGATGGCCTGGTAGTTCTGTCTTGTTTCTTCCAGACCGAGAACTGCGGCCGCTTTGGCAACGATCTGGGCACTTGCCGCATAGTAGATGTCAGCGATGTAGGCTTCATCCGTCGCCCCGTAAACGCTGTTTGCAACGGCCCCGGCACGGTCAAGCGCCAGCCAGTCTCCGTAATGAAAAACCTGTCTCCATCCATGGTGATCGCCGTCGATCTTGCGGATATAATCGACCCATGCTTTCATGCTCTCGATCTGGTTTTCAAGGATCGTTTTGTCACCGCTGAACAAATATACATTCCACGGAATGATACACGCAGCATCGCCCCATGCGCAGGAACACTTGCTCGGCCCGAATGTGGGGACGACCTCGGGGACCATACCGCCAGCCAAGAGCTGTTCCTGATACAGATCGTATAAATATTTCCGATAGAAGGCAAACGAATCGGCCAGATAGCTTGCCGTTGCGGAAAAGACCTGCGTATCGCCGGTCCAGCCCATTCGCTCATCGCGTTGCGGGCAATCGGTTGGCACATCGAGAAAGTTTCCCCTCATGCCCCATTCTACATTAGAGATCAGTTGATTTACCAGCGCATTGCCCATTTTCACGTTGCCGATGCTCTCGTAATCGCTGTGCAGCACGATGGCTGTAAAATCCTCACATGACAGGTTGGAAACACCGCTGACCTTTACATAACGGTAGCCGTAGTATGTAAAATGGGGAACAATGGTTTTTTCTTTTCCATCTGAGACATAGATATATTCCGAAAGTGCCGTTCTCAGGTTTTCGTTATAGAAACACCCATCTTGAAGCACCTCGCCGGTTTGAATGCGAATCGTTGTCCCCGCCGGTTCCCGCACACGCAGTTGGAAAATTCCTGTGATTTCCTGCCCCAAATCGAATACTTCTTCACCGCGCGGCGTATGGATCAACGCCACCGGCTTCCGCAGCATTTGTGCCTTGACCGGGATAGACAGCCGTTCCATAAGCCGCCCCTTCGGTGCCTGTGCGATCCGTGCGCAGCATTCCGGGGTAGGCGGCAAGGTATCATCCCGCCGTTCGCCGTCATAAATGTTGGAGAACCACAGGTTGCTTCGTTTTACCGACCAAGTCTCATCGGTGCCGACCACCTCGTTTGTGCCATCTTGGTACGCAATGTGAATCTCCGCGATCAGCTTCCATTCACTTCCATAGTATTCTTTCCGCTCAGGATCGCTGAATCCGAACCGCCCTTTGTACCAGCCGTTTCCCAGCAGGATCGACAGCATACCACCTTCTGATACCTGCTCCGTAACATCATAAGTCTGGTACTGAATCCACTGTGCATAATTGTTACAGTACGGCGTTAAATACTCGTCGCCGATTTTGCTCGATACTTTGCTGGTTTCCCCCAGAAAATATGCTTCGTACAATCCCAGACCGCAAATATACAGCCTTGCGCGTGCAACTGCCCGGGTCGGGCTGATCCGCTTGGAAAAAATCGGATGACGTTGCTGGCTGCTGTCACAGGTGATCCACTGGGCTGTCCATGGCTCCTCCATTTTGGCGGTCTCAAAAAACTGCACGTCGGACTCGATCGTTTCTGCGGCGTCCGTTGCCACAAGGACTTTCCAGTAATATCTTGTGCAGGGTTGTGGATTAAATTCTACCCTTGCGGCGCGGCTGTCAAGTGCGGTCTCTCCCGTATCGAAGCAAAGCGTGGTAAAGGTCGGCTCTTTGCTGATCACGATCCTTGCGTGGCGCTGTTCCTGCCCTTTGCACCCTTTTACCTTCCACGAAAACACCAGCGGCTTCAGAGCATAGCCTACAGGGTTTGTGATGTGATTGGTTTTTGCCGCATAAATCTCGCCCATACGGTTTTCCTCGCTTCTCTGTTATCTGTGCGCTTCCCAAAAGACAACTGCTTCCTGAAGCCAGTTTTTCACTTTGGTTTCTGACCCAATGCCAAAGCCATGCCCCAGACCGTCAATGATTTTGACGCTCACATTTTCTCTGCCCAGTGTTTTTTCCAACGCCGGAAGCTGTGCTTCTACGTTGGAAAAGCCGAACTCATCCTGACGCCCTGCGATGGAAAACACGGCCAAACCTTGATCCTCCGGGAGTGCTTTGATATTCCAATCCAGTCCGTACATAGGAAAAATCGCCTTCGGCCTTGGCAGGTGATGATTGTGGCAGCAATCGGCATAGCTTGCAAAAGAATAGGCTGTCGCCATAAGTCCCCCGGCCGAGAACCCGAAGATGGCATAATCATCCATACGGATCGCAAGTTCCTTTTGATGGTTCGTCAGATAACGGATCGCCTGTGTCAGTTCCTTAGCGGCTGCCTGCCCCTGCTTCAACTGCTCTGTTTCGCCCAGTTGCTTGCCGATCGGATAGCTGAGGACAAAGACGGAGTATCCCATTTTATGCAGTTCCATCGCGATGGGGTATCCCTCGCAATCCGTCACATTAGAAATGAAACCGCCCCCGGGAACCACAATGGCAAGTGGCTTGCCCGGCTGCCCGTAGTAAAACATTCCCGTCAGATGGCTTCGATAGGGATGGTCCTTCATGGCTTCCTGCGGGTACAGGCCGGACACCAATTTGGCTTGTCCCTTCTCCACAAGGCCCGTCAGATAATTGAACGCATCCAGCGCGGTGTCGGTCTGTTCCGCACGGCCCTGTGCCTGCATGAAATCCTTGTACTTTGCAGGGGCAATGGCTTTTAGCGCGTTATCCTCCAGATTGAAGAACATATGATAAAAGCCGCCAAAGATTGGATGCTGCATAAAAAATCCGACCTTGTCCTCCTTGGTTGCCGGCCGGAAGTGTCCGCTTCCATCATAATAACAGCTTTCCTTTATCTTGGGGAAGCCGCATAAGCCGAAAAGTGCTGGCAGAAACACCGCCTTTTTTTGATACACATACCAAATCGCGCCTGCCACACAGAACAAAAGAGCGGCCAATGCCCCACAAACGATTTTCATGCCCGTTTCGTCCTCCCTTTTACGAATATCTTACGGGAAATCTGCTTTACCCCAACGGAAACCAAAGAGCGTGCCGTCCATGGTCAGTCATCGGCTTTGATGCCGACTTTTTTACGCTGTTGGGTTGGTTCTCGCCATTATTATAGCACGCTCCACGTGCTGCCACCACACGGAAACAACTAATCCTGTATGATTTCAACGGCTTTCTCCGCAGTTCCGGGAAAGCGGAGTACATCCCGCAAGGGAA
>ERZ1026858.1765-NODE-1765-length-10504-cov-54.130922_pt1 | contig 10504 bp, 7 predicted proteins | sample MGYA00380159_ERZ1026858 | MGnify/ENA primary metagenome ERZ1026858 (study PRJEB33269, sample SAMEA4719795) | human gut metagenome | biome: human-associated habitat; feature: organic feature; material: feces | place: Cameroon | collected 2013-10 ... | reverse complement strand
CTACGTTGCTCTCGCCAGGAACCTGACCCAATACACGCTGAACGATGTGCTGGTCTGTACACCAGTACCAGAAACCGATGATGGTTGCACCGATGAATACTACGAAACCAGGATACTCCTGATACATAGAGTCACCTGCCTCCCAGTGGAACATGTGAGTTGTACCATAGCCGTTGTTCAACTTGCCGCAGTAGTCCATCATATCTGCCCAACCTGCAGAGATGCTTCCACCGCCGAGGGTAGAGAGACCGAGGAAGAGCACGAGGAATGAACCGATGACGAGGATAGGAGTCTGGATGGTTGACAAGGTCATTACACCCTTCATACCGCCGAATACGGTGAAGATGGTAGTGAGGATGATCAAGCCGATAGCACCTACCCAGAAGTTCAAGCCCCAGAGATACTCGAAGAAAATACCACCAGTAAGTGCGGTAACGCTCACCTTGGTGAGGATATAAGCAACGAGTGTGATGATAGAGAGCCATGAACCTGTACGCTGAGTGTAGCGAAATTTCAGGAAGTCTGGCATGGTGATGATTTTACCCATCTTGTTGATGAGCAACTGATAGAATGGTACGAACAACCAACCGAGGATGAGGATCATCCAACCCTGCATCTCCCAGTGAGCCATACCTACACCGCTCTTGGCACCTGTACCGGCAAGACCCACGAGGTGCTCAGAACCGATGTTGGCTGCGAAAATAGCCATACCGATTACATACCATGGCTCACCCTTACCGAAGAGGTAAGCAGAAGAGTCTTCACCTTGCTGAGCCTTTCTGTCTTTCACAATCGCATGCCAGACAGCCCAAATCACGCCGATTACACCAATGGCGAGCACTGTCCAATCAAGCCATACGAATTCTGTTGAATTCCAATTCATAATTACTATAAGATTGTTTGTTTATTTATTATTTATTTATTCTTTCTTTTATTGGATGCTTAATCCTATGGAGTTCGGCGGATTACAAATCCGCCGCATTGCCATTCGGATGCTTTATCCCGTAGGCATTCCGGCGGATTTCCTTACTTCTTAACGCTGAACTTGTAAGCGAGGTGAGAGTAGTACTTCTCTCCTGGCTTCAAGGTTGCATCAGTCCATCCCTTTACGCCCTGGGCTATCTTGGTAGGAGAATCAGGATACTTCTGGCTCTCGAAGCATACGCTTACGTGCTTTGGATACTTGATGCCATGCTTGCAGGCAATGCCTGTGCCCTGGAAGTTACCAGTGTAAACCTGAATACCTGGCTCGTTGGTGAATACCTCGAGCAGGATGCCGCTCTTTGGAGAATAGAGGCTAGCGCATACTGTCTTGTCATCGCCCTTGCCATCCTTATATGTATTCAGACACCAGTTGTGGTCGTAACCAGTAGCGTTCTTGATCTGGTCGAAGCTGTAATCCACCTTCTTGCCAATCTCTGTAGGAGTGCGGAAATCCATTGGAGTTTCCTCTACACTCTTGATTTCACCTGTTGGAATGTACAGGCTATCAGCTGGTGTGAACTTATCTGCATTGATGTACATCACCTGGTCGAAACCTTCCTTAGAAGGATCGCCATTCAGATTGAAGTAGCTATGGTTGGTCATGTTGACAACAGTTTCCTTATCTGTTGTTGCACCAAATTCGATATCGAGTGTATTATCACTCTTCACTGTATATTTAGCAGTAGCTGTCACATTACCAGGGAAACCATTCTCGCCATCCTTTGCCTGGATAGTGAAGGTTACAGAAGAATCATTCTTCTCTGTAATATCATAAACCTGATTCAACCAACCGGTAGCACCACCGCCATGGAGGCAGTTGCCATTATCGTTTGGCTTCAGATTGTAAGTCTTGCCAGCAAGAGTCAACTTTGAATCCTTGATACGGTTGGCGTAACGACCTACTGAAGATCCGTAATCAGATGGAGAGTTGAGCGTATCTGCATACTGATGGATGTTATCATAACCCAATACTACATCTGTAGGTTTGCCATCCTTGTCAGGAACTGATATGGAAACTACACGGCCACCATAGTTGGTGAGGCACACTTCCATGCCACTGGCATTCTTGAGGGTTACTAACTCAGTCTTCTTGCCCAAAACAGTAGAATCGAAGTCTGCTGGATTTAAGCCTGACTGTGTAAGACTAGCATTGCTGCTTGAAGAACAAGCTGAGAGGGTAGCGATTGCCGCGAAACCAACTCCCATAAAGAGGTTCTTTGCGTTACTCATTTTTAGGTTGTTTTATATCGTTTATTAATTTTGGGTGTAAAATTACAATTTTATTTCGAATTAGCAAGCGTTTTCCCTAACTTTTTTTATTCTAAAGTGTGTTTTTAACACTATTTGCATATAATTGCCCTGTTTCCGGCGTTTTTACCCTCATTCTCCCTGTTTTTTCGGCATTCTTTTTGGGTTTAAGAAAGAACACAAAAAAAAACTGCAGTCGGCAAACGCCAACTGCAGTTCCTTTATATATATATTAATAATGAATATTAGCAAACCTTGTGAGAACCTTCAGAGATAACCACTGGGTAAATCTCAGGAGCGTGACCATACTTAGCTGTGAACTTAGCTGTAACATCCTCAACGAACTTGTCGTAGATGTCGTCCTTAACCAAGTTGATGGTGCAGCCACCGAAGCCACCACCCATGATACGGCTACCAGTAACACCGTTCTCCTTGGCAACATCGTTCAAGAAGTCGAGTTCCTCGCAGCTTACCTCATATTCCTTGCTCAAACCGTGGTGAGTCTCGTACATCTTCTGACCTACTGTCTCGTAGTCGCCCTTCTCAAGAGCATCGCAGACTGCCAATACGCGGTCCTTCTCGCCCAATACGAAGTGAGCGCGGCTGTAATCCTCTTCGCCTACCTCAGCGCGAACTTCCTCCAGCTGCTCCCATGTGCAATCGCGGAGAGTCTCGAACTTAGCCTCTGGGTGCTTAGCAGCGATGTGCTTAACCACGTTCTCGCAAGAGTTGCGGCGGTCGTTGTATGGAGAACCAGCCAACTCGTGCTTAACCTTAGAGTTAACCAGGCAGAGCTTGTAACCCTTAGGCTCGAATGGGAAGTACTCAAACTCACGGCTGTTGCAGTCGAGACGCATCAACTTGCCCTCCTTGCCGAATACAGAAGCAAACTGGTCCATAATACCGCAGTTTACACCTACGTACTTGTGCTCAGTAGCCTGACCAGCGAGAACGAGATCCCACTTAGAAACTTTGTTGTCACCGAAGAGGTCGTTCAAAGCGAAAGCAAAGCAGCTCTCAAGAGCAGCAGAAGAAGACATACCTGCACCGAGAGGCACATCACCATAGAATGCTGCATTGAAACCTTTAACGTCAACGCCCAAAGCCTTCATTTCCTGGCAGATACCATAGATGTAGCGTGCCCATGAAGCGCGAGGACCCTCTGGGTCATTTACCTTGAACTCAACGCGGTCCTTCAAGTCGATAGAGTAGAGCATAACTGTATCTGTTCCGTTAGGACGAATCTCAGCCATAATGCCCTTGTCAACTGCACCTGGGAATACGAATCCACCATTATAGTCAGTGTGCTCGCCAATCAGGTTAATACGACCTGGTGACATATAGATGTTACCTGTTTTACCATCAAAGTGCTTGATAAAGCGGCTTCTTACTTTTTCAATATCCATAATTACTGTAGTTTAAAAAGTTATTATTAAAGTTTTGATTATCATTTTGTTACCCCAGAGTAGTAAAAGCATTACTTTACTTGGGGGTAAGTTGTTTCGAAGATTACTCTACAGGGATGTCCTTGTTGACATTCTTGCAACCTACGAGCGCATAGAAAAGAATGTATGCGATCATGGCGATGACAACCCAGTAAGATGCGATAGGGCCAGCAGCCTTAGCAACAGCATCCTGGATGAGAGGCATTACACCACCACCAACTACCATCATCATGAAGATACCTGATGCCTGAGCTGTGTATTTGCCAAGACCCTCAACGGCAAGGTTGAAGATTCCACCCCACATGATAGAAGTACACAAACCGCAGATGGCGATGAGTACACACTTGGTAGGGATTGTAAATGCTACAACGCCAGTACCATGGTCGTCGAGCTTGAGAAGACTTGCAATCTCTGAATCACCTGCCAAAGAGAAGTTCAATGTGTTTGCCTCTGGCAAGAAGATGGCTGTGAGCAACAGGAGGATAGCTACTGATGATACTACTATCATCTGTGTCTTGGTAGAAATGGCACCGCTGATGAATGAGCTGAGGAATCGGCCGCACATCATAAGCAACCAGTAAACTGCTGCGAAAGCACCACCTACAGAAGCTGCACCTGTGAAGTCCATGCTACTGATGTAGAAGATAAGCTGAGCAGGAATACCAATCTCAACACCTACATAGAAGAAGATACCGATGACACCGAGTACGCAGTGACGGAAAGACCAAGGACTGTGGTCGTACTGTACATTCTCCTTCTTGATGTTTGGCTCAGGAATAGCAACGAACCAGATGATGAAGAAGGCTGCGATGAACACTGCCATACCGATGAAGAGGAGAGGAGCAACGTCACTCATACTTGTGTTGGCTGTAACTGTACCTACGAGTACACCTGCCAACAATGGAGTAAGAGTACCACTCAATGAGTTCAATGTACCACCAATCTGAATGAGCTGGTTACCACGGTTACCACCGCCACCGAGCAGGTTCAACATTGGGTTAACCACCGTGTTAAGCATACATACGCAGAAACCGCAGATGAATGCGCCCAACAGATAAATGATCAGGTTGAGGCAAACGGCGCCTGAACTGAGTGTAAAGACTGGGATGTCGTCACCGAAGATACTTGATAAGTACTGAATCATCAAACCGATTGTACCGACAGCAAGTGCGATCAATGCAGTTTTCTTGTAACCCTTGTTTTCAATCATCTTGCCGGCAGGAATACCCATGAAGAGGTAAGCGGCAAAGTTCATGAAGTTACCCATCATGGCTGCCCAAGAGTACTTAAAGCCCCAGATGTTGCCAAAAGGTGCTCCCATGTTAGTTACAAACGAAATCATTGCAAAGATAAAACACATCGTAATGATTGCAATGATGCGACCGTTGTTGTTTCCAATTTTTTGTTCCATTGTTTAATTTTGATAGTTGATATTTTATTGTTATGTTTAATTTTTTTGCGTTTTATAGCCGGTTTACCCGTGTTGTGCTTACTCAAGTTGTTTTACCGCAAAAAGGAGCAACTGCCTCTGCATGAATTGTTTAGAGGCAGCAACTCCTAATATTGTATGAAAGATTTTTATTTCTCTACGCCAAACTTATAGATTGTTTTCTGGGTGTATGTCTCACCTGGATTCAATCGGCAACTTGGGAAGTAAGGATGGTTAGGTGTATCTGGGAACTTCTGTGCCTCGAAGCATACTGCGCTGCGGCGTGGGAAGGTTGCACCATGCTGACCCTTGATGCCTGCCAGGAAGTTACCTGTGTACATCTGCAGACCTGGCTCTGTGGTGTAAACCTCCATGGTACGACAGCTAACTGGATCTTTGATGCGAGCAGCAAAGCTCAACTCGCCTTCTTCCTTCTTATTCAATACATAGTTGTGGTCGTAACCCGAACCATTCTTAATCTGCTCGTTGTCCGCGTTGATGTCCTGGCCGATTGGCTTTGGAGTGCGGAAATCGAATGGTGTACCCTCTACCTTCAGGATTTCACCTGTTGGGATAGACTCCTCATCTATAGGCAGATAGTAGTCTGCGTTAACCTGACAGATGATGTTGTCGATGGTTGGAGTTGGGTTAGCAATTCCCTGGATAGAGAAGAATGCGTGGTGGGTCAGGTTGCAGATGGTCATCTTGTTGGTTGTAGCCTGATACTTGATGACGAACTCGTTGTCGTCAGTTAAGGTGTAAGCTACCCAAACTGTAAGCTCTCCTGAGAATCCTTCCTCGCCGTATGGGCTGGTGTACTTCAATACTACGGCATTGTCGCTCATGCGAGTTGCATCCCAAACGTGTGCGTGGAATCCAGTTGGGCCTCCATGCAAGTGGTTCTTGCCATTATTGCATGCCAACTGATACTCCTTGCCGTGAAGGGTGAATCTACCCTCCTTGATACGGTTACCATAACGACCGATGAGGACGCTCAAGAAAGGCTCAGGCGAGTTGATGACATCCTGGATGTTGTCGTGGCCCTGAACGAGGTTGGCGTAGTTGCCGTCCTTATCAGGCATCATGATTGCAACAACAGCACCACCATAGTTTGTCACAGCAATCTCGTTGCCCTGCTTGTTTCTCAACACGAAGAGATCAGTCTTCTTTCCGTTCACTGTGGTCTGAAAATCTTCTCTTTTCAAACCACACTTGTTAACTGGTTCTGTATTCATAATATGTCATTTTTTTAGTTACTCTACTTTATGTTCTAAAGTAATCTACTGCAAAGTAACTAAAAAAAAATGAATGTGACAAATTATTTAGCAATTATTTGATTTAAAAAAACTAAAAATTTTCAGGAGAGCAAATCTGCCACTACGTAACTTGAACCGCCAACGAAGATGAAATCGTTATTTTTCGCATTTTCTTTTGCTGCTTTATATGCTTCTTTTACAGAATGATACACATTCCCGTGCAAGTCATACTCCAATGCGAAATCTCTCAGTTTCGCCACAGGGATGGCTCTTTTGGTAGAAGGCTGCGTCCAGTAGTATTTTACCCCGTTTTTGAGCTGTTGACTCAAAAGTTGCAAAACGTGTGTCACATCCTTGTCGTCAACCATGCCGAAGACGATGTGCTTGGTCTCTGCCTTCACACTCTTGATTTGTGGAGCCAGATAGTTCCAACCAGCCAGATTATGCCCCGTATCGCAGATGGTGAGAGGTGCATCATTGAGCTTCTCCCATCTGCCGCGGAGTCCGGTCAGTTCACAAACCTGGGCGAAGCCTTTTCTGATGGCAGCATCGCCAATAGTGATGTCTTGTCGGAGAATGCTGAGTGCTGCAAGGATGGTTTTCTTGTTGCGTTCCTGGTAGGAGCCCTTTAGTTCCATCTCTACATGGCTTTCCATCTCTGTATCCTGCGCAGAGAAATCCTGCGCAAAGAGGATAGGAGCCTGCATCTCCTTCGCTTTCTCTTCGAACACAGGACGGGTTTCTTCCAGGTATTCGCCGATAACCACTGGCACATGTGGCTTGATGATTCCAGCCTTTTCACCGGCAATCTCTGCCAGCGTGTTGCCCAGAAACTGGGTGTGGTCGAAACTGATGTTGGTGATGATGGAAAGAATAGGGGTGATAATGTTGGTGCAGTCGAGTCTGCCGCCCAGTCCTACCTCGATAACGGCGTAATTTACCTTCTGCTCGGCAAAGTATTTCAAAGCCATGGCGGTGGTCAGTTCGAAGAAGGATGGATGGAGAGGTTCGAAGAAGCTTCGGTTCTGCTCTACGAAGTCGATGACATACTGCTCCGGAACGCATTCGCCGTTAACTCGGATACGCTCTCTGAAATCTACGAGATGAGGGGAGGTGTAGAGTCCTACCTTGTATCCCTGACTCTGCAGGATGGCAGCAATGGTATGAGAGCAGGAACCTTTGCCGTTGGTTCCAGCAATATGGATGGTCTTGTATTGGCGATGGGGATGTCCGAAGTGTTCGTCCAGGGTATGGGTAGTTTGAAGCCCCGGCTTGTATGCTTTGGCTCCAATCTTTTCGAACACTGGGGTGCTGTTAAAAAGGTATTCTGTTGTCTCTTGATAATTCATGAGCTATATATTAATGTATGAGATGAAAAAAGGCAATCTCATCACCGGCGATAGCCAATGCATGAGATTGCCAGTATTAATACTAAAAACTACAACTTCCGTTTTTACTTGAACAGGTTCTTGATGCTGTCGAAGATTGACTTCTTGTCGGCATTATCAGCCTTGAAGTTCTCGCATTCCTTGAACTTCTTCACCAGTTCCTTCTCCTCCTTGTTCAGAGTCTTAGGAATGTAGACGGTGATATTGACGATGATGTCGCCTCTTCCGTAACCATATCCCTTGATGGCCGGCATTCCCTTGCCGCGAAGACGAAGCTGCTTACCTGGTTGAGTTCCCGGTTCAATCTTGATGGTTGTCTTGCCTTCGAGTGTCGGAATCTCTATCTCGCCGCCAAGAACGGCTGTCGAGAAGTCGAGCACGAGATTGTAATAGAGATCCTTGTCCTGGCGTTCAAACTGCTCGCTCTTTTCCACGCGTACAATCACCTGCAGGTCGCCGTTCACGCCATTGTGCTTGCCGGCACCACCCTTGCCAGGGACCGTGACAACCATTCCGTCGTCAACACCTGCCGGGATGTTTACCTCTACCACTTCCTCGCCGGCAACGATACCCTCGCCGCCGCAAGCCTTGCACTTGTTCTTGATTACATGACCTTCGCCGCCGCAAGTAGGGCAGGCAGCCTGGGTCTGCATGGTTCCGAACATAGAGCGAACCGTGCGTACGGTGTAACCCGTACCGTGACAGGTAGGACAGGTTTCTGGCTGAGAACCAGCCTCGCAGCCCGAACCGTGACAAGCCGTACAGGTCACGTCCTTGCGAATCTTAAACTTCTTGGTACATCCGGTGAAGGCTTCCTGCAGGGTGAGCTTAGCCTGAACGCGCAGGTCTCTTCCCTGATACTGCTGTGGCTGAGCGCCACCGCCTCCAAAGCCACCGCCGAATCCGCCGAATCCCCCGTGTCCGCCGAAGATGTCGCCAAACATAGAGAAGATGTCATTCATGTCCATGCTGGCTCCACCACCGAATCCGCCGCCGAATCCGCCCTGAGGACCGTTGAATCCAAACTGGTCGTACTGCTGACGCTTCTGAGGGTCGTGCAGAACCTCGTAAGCCTCGGCAGCTTCCTTGAACTTTTCTTCCGCCTCCTTGTCGCCAGGGTTGCGGTCAGGGTGATACTTGATGGCTATCTTGCGGTAAGCCTTCTTGATTTCGTCTTCTGATGCCTGCTTATCTACGCCAAGCACCTCATAATAGTCTCTCTTAGCCATTGCTAATTATTTATTCTAATAATGATGTTTCTTGAATGATATTCTCCTCCTTGATGATGGATAAACTGAAGCCAATCAAATTATAGGCAATTAAATCACGAAGATGATTGGCGCTCAGATTACTGACCTACGGCAACCTTGGCGTGACGGATTACTTTATCGTTGAGGGTGTAACCAGTCTGTACGCAGTCTATTACCTTGCCCTTCTTGTCGTCGCCCATTCCTGGTACCATGGCGATGGCCTCGTGGAAATCCACATCGAAATCCTTGTCGGCAGTTTCAATCTTCTTCACGCCAAGACCCTCAAGTGTCTTTACGAACTTGTTGAAAATCATCTGCACGCCTTCCTTGATAGCCTTAGGATCCTCGCTCTTGTCGGCAAGTGCGCGCTCAAAGTCGTCGAGGATAGGGAGGATGGCAGAAATGGTCTTCTCGCCGCCGTTGAGGATAAGGTCTGCCTTCTCCTTCATGGTGCGCTTGCGGTAGTTCTCGAACTCTGCAGTCTTGTAGAGCAGGGTCTTCTTAAGTTCTTCCACTTCCTGCTGTGCCTTGGTCAATGGGTCGACCTCGGCGTTCTCTGCCTTGTTGTCAGCGTTCTCTGCCTTGTTGTCAGCTTTAGCCGACTCATTGTCAGTTCCAGCTTCCTGCTCTTCGGCATTTGCCTCGGCATTATTCTCGTTTTGAGTAGCGTTCTGCTCAGCGTTCTCGTTAAGAACCTGCTCCTGAGCGTTACCGTCTTCAACTTTTATATTCTTTTCTTGTGACATAGTCTTAAATTTTTTAAACATGATTATTTTTTATTAGGTGTTTAACAAAGAGTGTGCCAATCCGATTCGCATCAGATTGGCACTCTCTCTCTATATATATAAATATGTGTATTCTGGTTACTGCTGCACGCCATACATCTTAGCCTTCTGCTCCTTGATGGCCTCATCGTAGATATACTCGTCGTAAGACATGAGCTTGTCGATGGTTCCAGATGGAGTGAGCTCGATGATGCGGTTTGCCACGGTGTTGATGAACTCGTGGTCATGGCTGGCGAAGAGGATGTTGCCTCTGAAAGCCACCAGGTTGTTGTTGAATGCCTGGATACTCTCCAAGTCCAGGTGGTTGGTAGGAGTATCGAGAATCAGACAGTTGGCGTTCTGCAACTGCATGCGGGCAATCATACATCTCATCTTCTCACCTCCTGAGAGCACGTTCACCTTCTTCAACACTTCCTCGCCGCTGAAGAGCATTCTTCCCAGGTAGCCCTTCATCGCTACCTCGTTGCCTGGACCATACTGGCTCAGCCAATCTACCAGGTTCATGTCGCTCTGGAAGAACTCGGTGTTGTCGAGTGGGAGGTAGGCAGTGGTGATGGTTACACCCCACTTGTATTCACCTGCGTCAGCCTTGCGGTTGCCGTTGATGATCTCGAAGAGCGCAGTCATCGCCTTAGGGTTATGAGAGAGGAATACCACCTTCTCGCCCTTCTCGATATTGAAGTTTACATTGTCGAAGAGCACTGTTCCGTCCTCATCGC
>ERZ1026858.1763-NODE-1763-length-10505-cov-7.086220_pt1 | contig 10505 bp, 8 predicted proteins | sample MGYA00380159_ERZ1026858 | MGnify/ENA primary metagenome ERZ1026858 (study PRJEB33269, sample SAMEA4719795) | human gut metagenome | biome: human-associated habitat; feature: organic feature; material: feces | place: Cameroon | collected 2013-10 ... | reverse complement strand
CGGGTCGGGGATGTCGTCGTAGGCGACGCTGCCGTCCTTGAACTCGTAGGCGATATCGCACTTGCGGGAGGCCTGCCGCACCAGCTTGTGCAGCTCCTGCCGGGCGTCATCGTTGTTCACGGCTTCGGCGCGGTTGAACACGATCAGCTCGCTGCGGGCGATCTTGTCCAGCATCAGGCTGCGCATGGAGTTATCGCGGGCGTAGGTCAGGGCGGTGGTGCCGTCGGCGGTGGCGATGCACTGGTACACCAGCCAGTTCTCGGGCAGGGCATCCGCTAAATCCTGCAGCAGCCACATACCGTTGTACTCGATGACCACGCGGCCTGCGTCTGCTTCCTTGCCCAGCTTTGCAAGGTTCTGGGGGTTCAGCTCGGACTTATCCTCCAGCACCTTCACGGTCACGCCGGGGAAGGCGAACTTCTTCTCGTTGTACTCCTCTTCGCCCTCCTCGCAGATCAGCAGCAGGGTCTTGTCGCCGGAGTCGAAATTGGGGTCTTCAAAGGTCTCCTGAATAAACTTGGTCTTGCCGCTTTCCAGAAAGCCCACAAACAGGTAGACCGGGATCTCTTTTGCCATAATAAATGGTTGCTCCTTTTATCAATGATAGGTGCCCCCTTGGGGGAGCTGGCAATGCCGTCAGGCATTGACTGAAGAGGTCAGCAGCCGAACAGCTGGGCGATGGCGGTCTCGTTCAGCTTGGAGCCGATGACCACCAGCTTGCCGCCCACGTCTGCGCTGCGGCTGCGCACTTCCCACTCGCCGGGCACATAGTCGAACTCCAGCCAGCCGTCTGCGCCGCCGTCCACGATGCCCTTGCTGCGCAGGATCATGCCGTAATTGCCGGTATCCAGCTCGGTGAGGGCGTGCTCCACTTCAGCCTTGGTGAACTTGCGGGCAGTCTCCACGCCCCAGCTGGTGAACACTTCATCGGCGTGGTGGTCGTGATGATGATGACCGCAGCAGCAGTGGTCATCATGGTCATGCTCGTCATGATCATGGTGATGATGCTCATGCTCGTGCTCGTCATCATCTTCATCATGATCGTGGTGGTGGCCGCAGCAGCAATGGTCATCATGATCGTGCTCGTCGTGGTCGTGGTGATGATGCTCGTGCTCATCCTCATCGTCGTCATCGTCGTCATGGTCATGATGATGGCCGCAGCTGCACACACCGTTCTCATGGTCGTGATGATGGTGATGCTCGTGCTCGTCTTCCTCGTCCTCGTGGGCGTGCTCCTCGTTGGCCTTGGCAGCCATGGCGATCAACTCGGCCTTGAAGTCGTCCTTGGTGGACATGGCCTTCAGGATCTGCTCACCGGTCAGGTGATCCCATGCGGTGGTCACGATGGTGGCAGTGGGGTTCTTTTCGCGCAGCATTGCCACGGCAGCGGCGATCTTTTCCTCGCTGGCGGTCTGGGTGCGGCTGAGCAGGATGCAGCTTGCGTGGCTGATCTGGTCATCGTAGAACTCGCCGAAGTTCTTCATATACATCTTGACCTTGTTCACATCGGCCACGGTGACAAAGCTGTTCAGCTGCACGTCCAGATGCTCGGCCACGCCCTCCACGGCGCGGGTCACATCACTCAGCTTGCCCACGCCGGACGGCTCGATGACGATGCGGTCGGGGTGGTACTGCTCCACCACCTGCTGCAGAGCGGTGCGGAAATCGCCCACCAGAGAGCAGCAGATGCAGCCGGCGTTCAGCTCGTTGATCTGGATGCCGCTTTCCTTCAGAAAGCCGCCGTCAATGCCGATCTCGCCGAACTCGTTCTCGATCAGCACCACCTGCTGGCCTGCAAAGGCCTCGGTGATCAGTTTTTTGATCAGGGTGGTTTTGCCGGCACCAAGGAAGCCGGAGAAGATATCGATTTTAGTCATGTTCCAAATGCCTCTTTCTTTTTATCGCAATATTCGCAATTGTTAGCGCAAAGGGCCGCAGAGTGCTGACCCATAAAAATACTACACCTCTATTATAACAAGGCTGTCAATGGGAAACCGGCCTTTTTCAAGAAAAATTTGTAACTTTTTTTGCAAATTGACGGCGTTTTGGGGGAGAACGAACTCCCTCAGTCAAAACCTGACGGTTTTGACAGCTCCCTCTGGGAGGGAGTCTCTGGCGCACCCGCAAACTTTGCGCTTTAGCCGGAAACTGTACCGCTATGCCAAAGGCCCCATCTCAGAGGGGGCTGTCGCCGTAGGCGACTGGGGGAGTTCACTCCTAAACCCTCCCCCGCATTGCATTCTTCCCCGCAGAATGATACAATAGCAGCAGCAAACCATCGCCGCCGGACGTTTTTCCGGCAAATGACAGAAAGAGGGCTTTTGTTATGAGTATGAACACAGTTCCCGAGCGTCTGGCCGCGCTGCGTGCCGCTATGAAGGCAAACGGCGTGGACGTCTATCTGATCCCGGTGGGCGACCCGCATTCCAGCGAGTATCTGCCCGACCACTACACCTCCCTGACCTACTTCTCCGGCTTCCACGGTGAGAACTCCAACTTTGTGGTCACCATGACCGAGAGCGCCGTCTGGGCAGACGGCCGGTACTTTGTGCAGGCGGAAAAGGAGATCGCCGGCACCGAGATCCAGCTGATGCGCATGGGCGAGCCGGGCGTGCCCACCGCCGAGGAATACTGCGGCAAGGTGCTGCCCGAGGGCGGCACGCTGGGTCTGTGCGGTCTGACCGCCAACTGTGCGCTGGTCAACAACCTGAAAAAGGAGCTGGAGTCCAAGCACGGCAGCATCAAGACCCTGTTCCTGGAGGACGAGCTGTGGGTGGAGGGACGCCCTGCCCGCCCGGCTACCCCGGCATGGATCCTGCCCAAGGAGTACGCAGGCTTCTCCCCGGCAGAAAAGCTGGAGCAGCTGCGCGCAAAGCTGAAAGAGCAGGGCTGCACCGCCCAGCTGGTTGGCAAGCTGGATAATCTGGCTTGGCTTTTGAACCTGCGCGCCATGGATATCGAGTGCACCCCCTACGCCATGGCCTACTGCTATGTTACCCCCAGCCGCGCCGTGCTGTTCATCAATCAGGCGCGGGTCACCCCGGAGGCAAAGGCAGAGCTGGAAGCCAACGGCGTGACGCTGGCCGACTACGACAGCATTCTGGACGTGATGGCTGCCGAGACCGAGCCGCAGACTGTGCTGGCGGAGAGCGCCACCGTGAACTACGCCGTGTATCAGGTGTTGGAAAATAACCCCGCCCTGACCGTGAAGGACGCCGCCGACCCCTTGCTTGCCATGAAGGGCGTGAAGAACGAGGTGGAGCTGGCACACCTGCGCGAGTCCCATCTGCGGGACGCCGTTGCCATGGTGCGGTTCCAGATCGAGCTGGAGAACCGTCTGGCTTCCGGCGAACAGCTGACCGAGCTGACCGTGGACGAGATCTTGCACAAGTACCGCAGTGCGGACGACAAGTTCCTTGTGGAAAGCTTTGGTACCATTGCAGCCTACGGCGGCAACGCAGCCATGATGCACTACCACGCCACCCCGGAGGATCACGCCGTTTTGCAGCGCAAGGGCTTTTTGCTGGTGGACAGCGGTGCCACCTACATGGACGGCACCACCGATATCACCCGCACTTACCCGCTGGGCGAGCTGACCGAGGACGAGCGGCTGTTCTATACTTGGACGCTGCAGTGCCACATCGACATCGCCAAGGCCGTCTGGCTGGATTACTGCGACTGCCATATGCTGGACACCATCGCCCGCGAGCCGCTGTGGCGTCACCTCATCAACTACCGCTGCGGCACCGGCCACAGCGTCAGCTTTGTGGGCAACGTCCATGAGGGTCCCCACGCTTTGAACGGCCGCAACACCACCCTGATGCGCCCGGGCATGATTGTCACCGACGAGCCCGGCGTGTATGAAGCCGGCGAGGTGGGCATCCGCATCGAGAACGAGATCGAGTGCTACCACAAGGCCGACAACCAGTACGGCGCCTTCCTTGCCTTCCGTCCCCTCACCTTTGTGCCCATCGCTACTTCTCCCATCGTGCCCGGCGTGCTGGACAAGGAGCAGGTCGCTTGGCTGAACGATTACCACCGCAAGGTGTTCGAGCAGCTGGCACCCCGCCTGACCGAGGACGAGCGCGCATGGCTGGCTGAGAAGTGCGCCGCCATCGGCTGCTGAAAGCAGCTGCCGCTTGTGCGTTGAAGTGTAAACTGCTATAAAAAATCCGAACGGTCTGAATCCTATATGGCACAGGGTTCAGACCGTTTTTTGTAAAATATCTCTTTACGGCAAAACGTTCCTTGACATTATCGGTTTTATCCGATAAAATATAGATAGAAAGATTCGGTGTGAGGATGTAAAAATGCGGGGATATGATGTTGACTTCTTCATAAGGGAGAATGGCGATTGCCCGGTAAAAGAGTTTTTGCTCTCCCTTGACAAAAAGATGCGGGCAAAGCTTTTGGTGGAACTCGACCTGCTGGAAGAAAACGGTCCCCAGCTCAGAGAGCCCTATTCAAAGCATCTTGAGGACGGGATCTTTGAGCTCCGGGCAAAGCAGGGGTCGGACATCACGCGCGTGCTGTACTTCTTTTTTGTAGGAAAGAAAATCGTCCTTACAAACGGATTCACAAAGAAAACCCAGAAAACACCCCGCGCTGAGATAGCGACCGCGAAAAAATATCGTGCGGAATACATAGAGCGAAAGGAGAGTCTCTCATGAGTGATTTTAGAAAATTCCTTGATGAACAGCTTGAGGACCCGGAGTTCAAGGCTGAATGGGACGCTTTGCAGCCGGAACGCGCACTGGTTCAGGCCATGATCGATGCACGCAAACGCACCGGCATGACGCAGCAGCAGCTGGCAGAAAAAACCGGCATCTCTCAATCCGACATCAGCAAATTCGAAACAGGCGGCGGCAACCCTTCCATCAAGACCTTGCAGCGTCTGGCGGCAGGCATGGGAATGATCCTTCAGGTTGAGTTCAAGCCTGTCACAAGCGCCCACTGAGCTGCGGACACGTTTCCGTTTTGACAGACATTGTTTTTGAAAATTGCGGTAGATCGTCTACCCCGCAAAGGAAACCGAACCATGATCTTTCACATTGCGATCTGCAGTCCGGACGGGGCGCTGCGCAGCAGGCTGGAGCACCAGTGCATGGAGTTCTTTGCCCGACGGGAGGACGCCTGCATCGTGGAGCAGCTGCAAGGCCCGGATGCGCTTTTGCAGCAGGATGCCGCCGGGCTGCGGTACGAACTGTACCTCATCGAGCTTGCGGCGGTAGCCCGGCCCGAAGGGCTTACAGCGGCGGCAGAGCTGCGCCGCCGGGGCCGCCGCGCCCCACTGGCCTTTGTGGCGCGCACCCCGGCCCACGCATACAGCGCCTACCGGGTGGACGCCATGCAGTATCTGCTGCAGCCGGTGCACCAGACGGAGGTCTCTGCCCTGCTCAAGCGGGCGGTGGAGCCGGAATACGGCCCCACCCTTACCGTGACCACCGCAGACGGCGTGCGGGCGCTGGCCTATGCTGAAATTGAATATCTGGAGTGCACCCACCATATCGTGCACTTCCACCTGACCACCGGGGAGGATGTGGCTTCCCTCTCGCTGCGGGTGCCCTTTTCCGCCGTGGCGCAGCCGCTATTGGCAGACGGACGCTTTGTGCAGCCGCACCGCTCCTATGTGGTCAATCTGGAAGCAGTGCAGCTGCTTTCCCCCGGCGAGGTACGGATGCGCAGCGGGGCACGCATTCCCATCCCCCGCGGACGGGAAACCGCCGTCCGGGAAGCCTTCTGCGCCCGGGTAGGGTAAAAAGTAAAAAGCCGCTGCACATTCGTGCAGCGGCTTTTTGCTTAATGATTTATTCTTCCTTATCCCGGGGCTTTTTGCGGCGGGCGTGCTTTTTGGGCTTTCGCCGGGGCTTTTTGCGGGAGGGCTCGGGCTGGACAGAGGCATCGTTCAGGCGGGACACGGCATCCAGCAAAGCGCCCTGCAGGCTGTCCGAGGGCACACCGCTTTCCGAAAAGGCGAACAGGAATTTGTAGATCTGGGGCTGCAGCTCCTCGTACAGTCCAAGGCGGGTGTACACCTCCTTGAACAGCTGAAAGACCTGCGTTTTGTTCTCCACGATCCCGCGCAGGTCGATCTGGGTGTGGCAGATGCTTTTGGGGTTCTGGATATAGTGATACCCGGCATCGGGGATGGAAACGAACACCTCCGCGTGTTCGAGATACCCCATGTTGAAGAGCAGATCCTCCGCCCAATGGACATCGGGCGCAAAGCCAAGCTGGTTTTCTGCGATGATCTCCCGGCGGTAGAGTTTGTTCCACAGCACGCCGTAGTAAAAGGAGGCGGGCTGCTGCATCAGGCGGCGGGCGTAGTCCTCCCGGCTGTAAACGCCCTGCGGCAGAAAGCCGTACTTGTGCACCTCGGTCTTGGGCGCTTCCGGCTCGATGCCCAGCGATTCCTGCAATGTTTCCAGCGCGTGCCCGGTCTTGCTGGAGTTGGAGGGGATCACCATCCAGTACGGGGCGATCACTAGATCCGCGCTGTGCTGCAAGGCGGCCTGCACAAGGTTCTGGGTGTAATCGGGGTCCAGAACATCATCGCTGTCCGCAAACTGGATATAGTCGCCCTGCGCAAGGGCAAGCCCGGCGTTCCGCGTGCGGGAAACGCCCTCGTTCTCCTTATCCACCACCACGAGACGGGGATCCTTTGCCCGGAACTGCTCGCAGATGGCAAGGCTGTCGTCCGTAGAGCCATCATTCAGCACGATGATCTCCAGCTCCTGATAGGTCTGGCTGCAGATGCTTTCCAGACAGCGGGAAAGCCCCTTCTGGGCGTTGTACACGGGCACGATGATGCTGACGAGCGGATTCGTCATGACAGGGCCTCCTTTTTCACGACAGGATTTGAGTATTATTATTATCATACTCCTGCGCCGCCCGGATTACAAGAGCGCTGCGCTGGGAAATATTACACCTGCGCCCAGTCCAGCGCGGTCCAGTCCGGCAGGAACTGGTCGCATACCCGGCGCAGAGCAGGGGCATCAGCGGCACTGGAGACGTCCTGAATGCCCACCAGATAGAAGCCGGCGTCATGGGCAGTCTGGGCGGCGTAAATGGCGTCCTCGCACACAGCGCACCCGGCAGGGCTTGTGCCGCCAAGGCGGTGCAGCGCCTCCATAAAGGGGGCGGGGCTGCTCTTGCTCATCGCGCCCCGTGCTTCGATGTAAAAATCAAAGTATTCGTCGATGCCAAGGCGGGTCAGCACGGCGCGGCACTGGCTGCTCCATGTGTTGGAGCACACGCACATCCGCGCGCCCTGCGCCCGCAGCCGGGCAAGGGTGTCCCGCACGCCGGGCTTCAGCTCCACCTTTTCGTACAACTGGGCGATCACCTCGCGCATCACGTCCAGATAGCCGTTTATATCCAACGGCAGCGCATACTCCCGGATGAGGTACTGTGCGCCGTCCTCCATGCCCATGGTCAGCAGGGTCTTGTGCAGGTCTGCCTTTGGGGTGCGGCCAAAGCGCGCCAGCAGCGCCTCCGGGGCACCCTCCCATACTACCACCATGCTGTCGGTCAGGGTGCCGTCCATATCAAAGATCCATTGTTTGCAGTGCATACTTTCCTCCTGTTGTGCGCCCCTCCGGGCCGCAGTGATACTCGTCTCTGGCTAGTATAGCACGAAACTTTCACAGGAAAAAGGCATCATCCCCGAAAAAACGGGAGAATTTTACCTAAAAGTATGGTATAATTATAACAATGTTGGAAATACCGGGAACGTGCACGGGAGGGTTTGATATGGAACGCAGAGATCCCACGCAAAAGGCGCTGGTGCTGGCAGGCGGCGGCGCGCGCGGCAGCTATCAGGTGGGCGTCTGGCGGGCTTTGATGGAGCTGGACTGGCACCCGCAGATCATCACCGGCACCAGCGTGGGCGGGCTGAACGGTGCCATGTTCGTGCTGGACCGTTACGAGACTGCCCGGGATATGTGGCTGACCATCCGCAGCCGGGATGTGATGGAGCTGCCGGAGGAAAACGCAGACCTTTCCGCCCTGCACCAGTTTCTGCGCCGGGTGGTAAAGGCGGGCGGCATGGACGTGACCCCGCTGGAAGAGATCGTGGAGCGGGTGCTGGACGAGGACGCGCTGCGGGCAGCGCCTATCCGGTTCGGCATCGTGACGGTGGAGCAGCGCGGGCTGCGCCCCCGGGAACTGACGCTGGAGGATATCCCCGCCGGGCAGGTGCGGGACTACCTGATGGCTACGGCGGCCTGCTTCCCCGCCCTGCAGGCGCGGCAGATCGACGGGGTAAAGTTTCTGGACGGCGGGTACAGCGATAATATGCCCACCGGCCTTGCCAAGACCATGGGTGCAGAGGAGCTGGTCTGTGTGGACCTTGAGGGCGTGGGCATCACCCGCCCCAACCTGACCGGTCTGCCCACCACCATGATCCGCAGCTACTGGGAACTGGGCGATATCCTGCACTTCGACCCCGACACCGCAAAGCGCAACATGGAACTGGGCTACTACGACACCCGCCGCGCCATGGGATACCTGCGGGGCTGCGCCTATGCCGTATCCTGTGACGCCCAGAGCTGCGAGGATGCCGCCGCTTTTGCCCAGAAGTTTAGTCAACTGCAAAAGGCCGTGCGGGAAAAATATCCCGTGACCCTGACGGCAGATGTGGCTCTTAAACTGGCCAATATGACAAAGGACGCCCAGCTTGCCCCGCTGGAAGCCGCCGCCGAGGATGCCGGGGTGGACCCCACCCGTTTTTATACCACCCGGACGCTGGCCCAGGCGTTTCTGGCGGCGTGCGATAAAGACCGCATGGAAAGCTTTGCCCCGCTGTTCACGGGCAGCAGCACCGCCGGGCAGGCGGCGCTGGCCGCGTTGCTGCCCAATACATTCTTACAGGCGCTGGTGTGGCGCACTTTGACCGCATCGGCTTTGCCGGAGGTGACAGAAGATGAAGGTTTATAAAGGCGTATCCGCTTCCCCGGGGCTGGTGCTGGGTCAGGTGAGCCGACTGGAACATCATGTGGAGACCTTCAGCCACGGCCCTTTCAACCCGGAGCGGGAGCTGCGGCTGCTGGCAAACGCCGTGCACACGGCGCAGAATGAACTGGACTCCATGGCGGAGCGCGCCGCGCCCACCGAGCAGGCCATCTTTTTGTTCCAAAGCATGATGCTGGACGACGAGGGCATGATGAACGAGGTGCGTTTTTGCATCAATGCGGGCATCAGCGCTTCGGCGGCGATGCATCAGGTGGGGCAGCGCTACGCCGACCAGCTTGCCAACATGAAGGATAACCCCTATATGCAGCTGCGCAGCGTGGATATTCTGGACGCCACCCGCCGGGTGATCAATATCCTGACCAACCGCCCCCGGGTGTGGCTGGCGCTGGATCATCCGGTGATCCTTGCCGCCGACCGGCTGATGCCCACCGACCTGTTCAGCGTGCCCTCCGGCATGATCTTGGGCGTCATCACCGCAGAGGGCAGCGGCCAGAGCCATGCCGCCATCATTGCCCGGGCAATGAACATCCCGGGCATCGTGCAGGTGGGCAAGGATTTTCTGGACGACTGCGACGGACGCACCGTCATTCTGGATGCAACCAACGGCAACTGCATCCTCGACCCGGACGCCGTCGCCCGCCAGCAGGCAGAAGCCAGCATCTGCCAGCTCCAGCGCGAGGACGCGGAGATGAAGCAGCTGCACAGCCTGCCGGATGAGACAAGGGACGGCGAACCCTTTGAGCTGCTGGCCAACTGCTTTGGCCCGGAGGATATCGACACCGCCATGCAGTCCGGTGCCAAGGGCGTTGGGCTGCTGCGCAGCGGCTACATGATGCTGCCCGGGCGCATTCTGGACGAGCAGGAGCAGTACTTTTTCTATTGCTCCTGTCTGGCGGCGGCAAACGGCTGTCCGGTGACCGTGCGCACCTTCGACTTTGGCTCCGACCGCACCGTGGCCGATGCCAATCAGGGGCCGCAGTCCTCCAAACTCGGTCTGCGCGGCATCCGCAACAGCCTGCGCCAGCCCCAGCAGTTCCAGGCCCAGATCTGCGCTTTGCTGCGCGCCGCCGCGCGCGGGCCGCTGCGGGTGATGTTCCCCATGGTGACCGAGGTGGAGGACTGGGACGCCGCCATGAGCATTGTGGAGCACTGCCGCCAGAGCCTGCGGGAGCGGGGCGTGCCCTTTAACGAAAATACCCAGTTCGGCGTGATGCTGAGCATCCCCGCCGCCTGCCTGACCGTGGAGGACTTTATAGCCCACGGCTGCGATTTTCTGGTCATCGGCACCAACGACCTGACCCAGTACACCCACGCCGCCGACCGGGAGCTTGCCAGCGCAGAGCACTACTACCGCCCCGCCAGCCCGGCCATGAAAAAGCTGATCACCATGGTGATGGATGCCGCGGGTGCGCACCACGTCCCGGTGACCATCTGCGGCCTTGCCGTGGGCAACCCCGCCAACACGGCGCAGTACCTGCACCTTGGTCTGCGCAGCTTCTCGGTAAGCCCCCAGAACCTGCTCAAGGTAAAGC
>ERZ1026858.1761-NODE-1761-length-10509-cov-11.288311_pt1 | contig 10509 bp, 6 predicted proteins | sample MGYA00380159_ERZ1026858 | MGnify/ENA primary metagenome ERZ1026858 (study PRJEB33269, sample SAMEA4719795) | human gut metagenome | biome: human-associated habitat; feature: organic feature; material: feces | place: Cameroon | collected 2013-10 ... | reverse complement strand
CTTATTATATTCATATTGATTTATAAGAGAAACATTTACGCCTTCATCATGCTTTTCATTTACATAATGAACCAGGCTAATTTCATGATTAAGTATTACCATCTGTACATTATTGTCTTTTTCTGCCTGCATTAATTGATATTCCTGTGTGAGTTCTTCCTCCAGACTATATAATTCGCTTTCTGATAAGGCACTATTATTCTGGCAAAATGTATACACCGTACTTTCAACCATATTATACTTGAGCTTATATGCAAATGTATAACTGCTGACTATAACAATCATAAGGCAATACACTATCAGCATCCGCCGTTTTATCAGAATTTTCCACAATTCCTTCATAAAAACAGGAAAATTTGAAAATATCCTGTTAAACTGCAGGCTGATTTTCCCAAGAAGCCTCTCGATAACCCCTGCCTTACGCTGTGTCTTTTTGAGACTACATGCGAAAGCCATCATCGTTGATAATAATATTATTATCAAACCTACCCATACTGTACTCTCCTGTATATCACTTATAAAATATTTGTAACCCCAGTTCTCATATTTAAACCATATTGTATTATCTACAAGATTACTGATATTAATATATTTAATACCTCTGAATATGCTTTTTGCTGAAATCAATTTAGCAAGCAGAAGTTCTATTCCAACTATTATTACAGAAAATGATAAACCTATATTCTTATTATCAAATAAATTAATTAAAGCATATAAAAATACTGACATTGCAAATGTAACTGCCACTGTCTTAAAAGCAACAGTAAAAACCAGTCCCACTCTGCTCATCCCCATAGAAACAAGATAAATTTCTGAATCCGACCCTGACATTCCATGAATTGAACTCCAGTCATTATATACAAATAATGAAGTCATTGTAATCGCTGTATACGATAATAGTACTACAGCAATAGACAATATAAGCAGCACGGTTATACGCTTCAGCTCTAATATCATCCTGCCATTAGGAGCACTTTTTACAATATACTGCATTTTTTTCGAATCTGACTGCATTCCATAGATAAATATAAGCATTATTACAATGATAAAATATCCCATATATTTATATTCTGCCATACTTCTCAGCCATACATCACTACTATAATCGACATCATAATTATATGCCTTCTGCAAATCATTCTGTGTCTTTATTAATTCCAGTCTGCTTTCCCCTGATTGTGCATACATGGCATTATTTTTATATCTGTCTATATTCACCAGCTTATTCTCTATATTAATCTTATAATTTCTGACAAATTCCACTTTTTCAGAAAAGAGCGTTTTAGCTTCTATATACTGTTCATTATCTGTAATATCAGGATTATCTGATTCATATTGTCTTATATATCCATGATAATCACTTATCTTTCCCTCATTTAATTCCCTGTTATATTCTTTCAGCATATTATCATATATTTTGTATGAATACTGTCCGTTATTAATAATGCAGAATAAAACTATATTAAGCACAATTATGAGAACTGCTGTCAGAATTCTTTTTAAAGATATTACCTTAACTAATTCCATTCGCATCCCCCTTGTTCCCTCTCAATTTACATAATGCCAGCCTTACCGTTTTCACGAAAGACTGGCATTTTATTATTTACTCCATTGATATATTTTTTTCGCAGTACTTCCCTGTATATCTTTATCAGATAAATCTATAGCGTAGACAGAATATGTATTCACATATGGTTCAACTTTATTATCAAAAATTTCGATATTATTATTTTTCCAGCCTTTTGAATTATTACGCTGCATTCCTACATAGATATTATTGTTATCAATACCTTTAATTTCTATGCCGGAAAATGTTCCATCGCTTGATCCGTCACCAGCAAAACTGCATGTCCACACTACCTGTTTATCCGCATTTACAGCCTTTATATTCCCTTCATTATGTAAAGCCTCATAGAAATATATATCCCCGTTAATATATCTTAGTGATGATATTTCTAATGCTTCCGGATTGTTATATATTTCCTCTGTTTTTCCATCAACTGGTACTTTAATAATCCGCTTATTGTCTGTAACAAAATATAACGAATCATTATCATCCGCTGTTATAGAAGTCACTTTACTTATTATGCCTGTCTGGCTGCCAAGTATATCTGTTGCATTATCAGTATTAATGTTAAGCTTTTCCTCAAATTTTCCATTATAGATGTCATATCTGTAGATTCTGTACTGCACCGGAGTATTCTTTGAACCATATCTTGTATTTCCACCGGCTATATAATATACACACTTATCTCCGACGCACACCTTACAGCATGCCATATTAAACAATTCGTAATCTATTGGAAATATAAAGCTGCCTAATTCTTCCACTTTAGAATTACCATTGATTGCAATTCTGTTACAGCTCACCTTAGTATTGTAATCATCCTCAACAAGATTCTGTGCATTCGTTGGCTGTACAGAATAATAATACAGGTAATTCTCATGCATGGCAGCCACCGTTGAAGTATTCGCAGATGCTATTCCCACAATCTTTCCGTCTGACGCAAGACATGCCACCTTACTTTCATTATTAAAGTTTTCATCATATTCCATAAGATAATCGCCAGACTCATCCCTTTTTATCATATAAATATGATTATCCTTATACCATACCATATTACCAAGACAATTTACTGATACACCATTTAAGTCATATGGATCATAATCCATCTTATCAGCTGCAAATGCTTTGCACTTACTATCCTTATGTGAGCATGTCATATCCGGACACATCGGAACTGCTTCATTATCAGTCATATCATAAAAATACAGAATTCCATTTGTCAAAAAAATGAAGCCGTTATCAGTAAATGCCGCGCTGTTGCTCACAGATTTTTCATATAAATCATGATTATATGTGTAATTAATTGTCTGCTCCTGCGTAACATGATTGTCTGCATCCTTAGCCGTTGTACATCCACATAATATTGTTGATATACTTAACGCTATCATTGCTATGTTTTTAACCCTTTTATTCATCCCCCATACCTCCTCTTTCAATCAATGTTTCCTTGTTATCTATATATACGAAACATTAATCAAAAAAGTTTTAAATATTACAACAATTTGTCATTATAAAAGCTTAATTCTTATATACCCAAAAACTGCAATCATCAGTACAATAACAGCTATATTAAATGCTCTGTTAACCTTACCTTTTGTCAGATATGACATAAGCAGACCTGCATTTGCAGCAATACATACACATAAAATGTATATTGCCGTCTTAAATGCAATGAAACCGCCTACACTCATAGATATAACAAGCTGCTTAACAGCCGGCAGACTATATATTCCTTTTCCCAGCTTGTCAGATATAACCTGAAGGCTGAGTGACGGTGCATGCATATATGGCATACCATATCTGTGGTACATGCAGTAATATTCTATTCCATATGTAACAACACATAAGACAAGTGCAAAAATAATTAAAGATATATACTTTTTGATTTTTCTGCTTTTTCTTCCATTAACAGAACTATTCAATATATACTCAACGCCAGTAGTATATTCAATTTCTATATTCTCCTGAGCCATAAGCATAATAACTGCTACAAGTGTAATTAATATAATTGTCTCTCTGACTACAGAATTGCTTCCAATTATTTCTGCATATCCGCGTTCTGATATCAGCCATGCATCAACACCATATTGTTCCTTTACTCCATCCAGATATTCCAGTTTATCTGCAAATTCCTGAACATAGCCAGCACGCACTCTTGCATACTGATACTCTCCATTTGCGTCATAATATCTGTCTTCCCAGTCATCAGACACATTTCCAGAATCCTTTTCAGCTATCAGTTCATTCAATGCTGCCATTGCATTTTTCAGGTCTGTAAGCTTCTCATTAGTATATTCCCTTATGTATTCTTTATCTTTACCACCATGCTCAAGATACATCTCATCCTTTAGTATCTCTGTATCTGTATATGTCATATAACCATTGCCAGAAAAATATATAGCCACAAATAAAACAACTGCTATATACCATACTCCATGACCAGAAAATACCAGCTTATGTATTTCCTTCATAAGCTGTGGCATCCTTGACAACATTCTCTGATACATCCTGTTTACTGCACCTGCAATTCTGCTCCACAGTGAAACCTTTCCATACGGGCGCATTACACCGCATTTTTCATATGCAATAATTGCTGCTATTGCTGAAACAACCAGTATACTAAATGTTACAACAGACGAAACATGAAATACATATTCTTTAAATCCCCAGTTAATATATGTACGCAATACCTCATTAAGATGCAGTACACTGACCACATTAATGTAATGCAGACCATTTAGGATACTATTATATTCAATATTCTTATACAGAAAACTTTCTAATCCAATAAATACAGCAATACACACAACTGCATAATTACGCTGTCTGAACATTACGAATACAGCCCATATTATCAGCCCCAGAGCTGCTATAAGCAGACTGTTTGCTGCAATAAGCAGAATTACATATTGCAGCTTGCTTATCGGATATGTAAATTTTCCAAAGCTGTATATGTTCTGTATAGGATTTCCAAGTTCACCTACTCCTCCATATAACACCAGAGAACACACAAATGTTGAAAGTGCCATCACAACAACTGATAATACAGCCGCCGCTATGACAACTACAATATTTGCTGCACTTATATAGTCTCTTCCGTTTCTGGTACAGAATGTAATCTGCCACACCCCATTTTCCCTGTACTTAAACAAATCATATACAATAATAAGCACAAAGAAAAATGCTATGTAATACGAATAATAATAATTAACAAATGATTCAACCGCACGGCTGTTATCATATGAAACCTCAACATTCTGGATACGCCTGAAATCATTGGCTGTTCTTAAAATATTGCTGTATGTAAATGTTTTCCCTTTATTAAATATAGAAAATTTCTGCAGATAATCTGCATTCTTAATTACAGAATCAATCTCATCATGATATGACTCAATGTATTTATTGTATCTGTTAATCTCCCGCTCACTTTGTCCATTTGCACTCTTAGGAACATTAATATACATAAATAAAAACAGATTAATGCACATAAATACAGCAAGCATAATTATCTTTTTATAATTAAATACCCTTTTCACCTCTGACATGCATCATTCCCCCATTTCAACTGCCAACCTGCCAGCTTTAATTTCTTTTAGTACATGTCTGATTATTTTGCATAGAATTTAACCCATTTATCCGCATTCTCTATATCTTTCTTATCTATATACGCGTACTGGTCATTGCCATCCTCCGACAATGCAAACATACACCTTGAATCTCCGTAATATAATGTGCTTATATTTTGGCATGAAATTTCATTAACCTTACTTCCATCTGCTGTTAATACCATACATCTTTTATCAAAATCTGCACGGCTGTTCGTACGAATCTGATATAATATATTATCCATGTATACATAATTACCATCATATGAAAGATTACACCTATCATAGATTTTATCTGCTTTAATAACCAATTGCGTTGTCTGTTCATTAATATCTGAATAATATAATCCCTGTCCCACTACATAGTAAGCAAATATATTCTTATCTCCAATCATACAATAATCTGAAATATCCTCATCACTTACAAGAGATACCTTCTCTGTATCATAGTCATATGCATATAATCCCCTTGTTTTAGAATTGTAGCTTCTCTTTTCAACCTGTTCCTGAACTGCAAAATACAATCTGTTTCCATAACTCTTTACATCGGCAACAGTAATATTCTTACCGCTTACTTCATATATATTATTCGTGCTCCCATCCTTTAAGGATATTCTCTTAATTATCTCTGTGTATTCTTCATCCAGTGTATAATGAGTATACTCACAATATGCATATGCATAATCTCCATGAAATACAAGGTGGGTTGATGCATCTTGTCCGCTTGGCATAATCTTTGCTATATCCTCACGGTTATTGCCTGCTGTATCCATTCTTACAAGAACCGACATTCCACTTTCATATTTCATATAATACAGATATCCATTATGATAATATATATTATCCACTATATATGGAGTACTCCACATATATGCATTACATGTATTATCCTTGTGCTTACATTCTGGCTTTGCACATGCAATAACAGCTTCCTTAGTAGCATAATCAAAATAATAAAGATGGAGCATATTCTGTGTAAGAAAATAATAACCATCTTCAGTTGCTGTAAAATCCCTGAAACCAATCCCCCTCCAATAATTCTGTGAATCATCAAGCTGATATCCGCTTCCAATTGATGAATAGTCTGGTTCCGATATTGAATTTTTCACCTTGTTTACTCTTGCATATATTCCTATGGCGGCTGCTAATACCACAAGCATTCCTACAACCACCAGCCATTTTTTCTTACCCATAACAATCCCCCTTATCACATAGTACTATTTTATATTTACCTTATAAACATTAACAGCCGTGACTATATATTTGCTTTCAGTTTCCATTATAAGATACTGTGTTTCTTCTTTTCCATCCGTATATGTTATCTTAGCCTCTATTACACATTTATTAACATTTTCTACTTCTACGGCATTCTCTTCATTATGTTCTATAGTTCTAAAGTCTCCTGCAATTCTTTTACCAGGCACACTTGATGTAAAACATATCCACGGTCCTATGTCATCGTCTTTATTTTCTTCTGTTCTTCTCATTGCCTCCATATCTATATCAACCCATGTACTGGTATACCGTTCTTTCTTTACTTTATCACTTTTAATATTTCTATTTGTTGTTATTACTCCCGCTGCATTTGCCACTCTCATTTTAAGCGATTGTATATTATCAGCTTCATACAACCCATCAATACAATAATAGCTTTTTACTTTTCTTCTATTAATTTTCTCATTATCATTTGCATTAGCACATCTATTTTCAAGCTTATATGTTCCCACATACTCTTTACTATCCTCATCCACTACTACTTTTGGATATCTTATCTCTACTTCAGGATATATCTCTCTTACATAGTTCTCTCCATTGAGCTTTATATTCTTTATTACCGGATATTCCCGGTTTCTCAGCCTGTACATATATACTCCGGCTATCAGCAATCCCACAACAATTATGCATGCCGCACTAATTATTACTTTCTTCTTTTTTCCATTTCTCATAAGCATCCCCCTTTGCCATGACAGGGCTTATCAGTTACTGATAAGCCCATTTTTTGTTGCTGCCTGTTCCTTTCCCTTCTTTCCGAAGAATGATATCCATTCATCCGCATTCTGTATATCACTTTTATCAATATACATATACTTATGAGGATTAACTGATGACCATGCAAACATACATCTTGAATCCCCAAAATATATGTTTGCCACATTGTCACATGCTATTTCTTTTATGATATTGCCATCTGTACTTAAAACCATACATTTCTTTTTCCTGTCATCCTCACTATAATTTAGCTGATATGACAGATTACTCATAAACACATAGTTTCCATCATATGATAATTCACACATATCATATATTTTATCCGACTTAATCATAAGCTTTGTTGTATGCTCATTAATATCAGAGTAATACAATCCCTGTCCTGTTACATAATATGCGAATATACCCTTTTCTCCTATAATACAGTAATCAGATATATTCTCATCACTTATCATGGCAATCTGCTCAGTATCATAATCATATGAGTATAGTCCTAATGTTTTAGAATTATGGCTTCTTTCTTTAACCTGTTGCCACACAGCAAAATACAGTTTATTTCCATAACTTTTTACATCTGCTATTGTGATATTGGTTCCATCCACTTCATAAATATTCTTAATACTTCCATCTTTAAGTGATATTCTCTTAATAACCTCTGTATATTCTTCATTCAATGTATAATGTGCATATTCATAATATGCATATGCATAATCTCCATGAAATACAAGATGTGTTGATGAATCCTGTCCACTTGGCATAACCTGTGTTATCTCTTCACGATTACTGCCATCTGAATCCATCCTTACAAGAACTGATACACCGCTGTCGTATTTCAGATAGTAAAGATATCCTTTATGGTAATATATATTATCTATTACATATGGTGTATTCCACATAAAAGCATTACACATAAAATCCTTGTGTTTACATTCCGGCTTTGCACATGCAACAACAGCTTCCTTTGTCGCATAATCAAAATACATCAGATTATCCATATCAGTAGACAGAAAAAAATAACCATCTTCTGTTGCCGTGAAATCTCTTATTCCTATTGCACTCCAGTAATTCTGGGAATCTTCTAACTGATATTCACTTCCTATTGAAGTGTAATCCGGTTCTGATACCGTATTATCAACACGATTCACATTAAGATATATTCCCACAATAACTATTAGAAGTGCTGTTATCCCCATTATTATAAAACACTTCTTTTTATTCATATGTCCCCCTACCATGACAGGGCTTATCAGTAACTGATAAGCCCATTTTCTGTTGCTGCCTGCTCCATTACTATCGATATAATGTAAATGAATGCTCCTCATCTCCGTCATCCGAACTTATATATGCAGTTCCAACATTCTTGTATATTGGAACATTCGACTTAACTGATGCACCTACATCTGTTGTCTGTGCCTGACTTCCTGAATACCAGAATTTATCAATCCTATAATAAGTACCAGTGCTATACTTATAATTCCTGATATTATTAACTCCATGCCATATGCACACACTTCTTCTGTAATCACATCCTTAGAAACAAAAAAATCAGCTATAACCAATGCAACTGAATGAATCATATACATAATTCCTTTCACTTTTATACATCGATTATAGCTGATTTAATTTTTTTAAAAAGTAGTTTGGCATATTCGGTAATATATGGCATATTCTGCACATTTTTATTTTCCAAAAAACTATTGACAAATCTTTTTTAATATGCATCTGCACATCAGATAATTATCCTCATGCTGTTCATAATTGATACTTCCGTTATATTTATCAATAATATCCCTGATATTCATAATTCCAAATCCATGCATACCCTTATCTTTCTTGGTTGTATTCATGTCTGGATTATTCTTTAATACATTGCCTGGTGTTGTATTGCCTATATATATACACAGATTCCCATTATCCTCCGATATCTGCAGCTTTATTGTAGGATTATTGCTCTGTGCTGCCGCCTCAATAGCATTATCACACAGATTCTCAAGAAGTATATACAGATCCATATCATCAACACCTGTAATATCTCCCAGTACATAACACCCCATATCTATTCCATTATTGCGACACTCGTTAATCTTTCTGTTTAACAGATAATTAAGTACAATATTATTACTTATAATCCCTGCAAGATTAACATTCTTCTGACCCGTACTGTATTTATCAAGCATTTCTGTTGCTTTGGCATACTGTTCATCATTGATAAGTTCTCTGATAAGTATTAAAACATTCTTAATATCATGTCTCTGCTTACTGTTCTGCTTCTGCATATCAAGTATTGATTCTATATCCTTTTCCTTCTGCTGATATGCACTAAGCATAACCTGCTGCCGCATTTTCTGTTCATATAACTTCTGTTCCATAATAAGCAGGAATACACTTATAACATTAATTATTATAATACCTGCCATTGCAATAAATGTGTATATTACATTCATCTCGTAACTATTATCTGAACGATATACCATAAAACAACATACTATGACTGAGATTGCCGGTATCATTGACATTATAAACATATATTTATTATCTTTTGCTATTAACAATTTCTTTATCTTTATAAGGAATATAAAGAAAAATACTAATAATAACTGATTAAGCACAGCTCCTGCATACCTGTAAACTGTGCCATATTCAATGATAATAAGAAAATCTTTCTTTACAACAAGTGATACCAATCCGCCACCTAATAACGAACTTCCAGCAAGACAGCATATCATCATAATATTATAGAATATCTTCTCTATAATCGTTCCGCCTAATACTACAAAACTGAATATAAGAGAATACACCATATATATGTATATTCCAACACTTTCAAAGTATACAATATGGTTAGATACTGTAAGATATATGAATGTAATCACTATCCCGATTATGCCTGTGCATTTCTTATTATACTTATCCTTGCATCCAAGACTAACCATAAGGAATACTGTCACAACCACACTCTGAAACAGATTTATGGCATTTTCAAATATTATATCCATCATATAAACATTCTCCTTATTTCATCGACTCTGCTCCTGCTTATGTGATAGATTGTGCCATCCCTCATAATAAGGTTATCTCTTTTTCTTTCTCTTATATAATCCTTATTAACCATCTCGCCCTGTGATATCTTAATGAAATCGAACTGTTTTAATTGCTCTTCATATGTGCTTAGGTTCGCTCTTATTTTTCTCTCACCATTCTCACTTTTGAATATAAGATCATGTTTTATTACATTCACAGACACAATATCTGAAAGTCTTATTATATCGCCTTTCTCAATTACAAGTATTTTCTTTTTTTCTTTGAGAAAATCCATAATATTATACCTGTCTCTTATACACATCTGAC
>ERZ1026858.1760-NODE-1760-length-10511-cov-8.953233_pt1 | contig 10511 bp, 10 predicted proteins | sample MGYA00380159_ERZ1026858 | MGnify/ENA primary metagenome ERZ1026858 (study PRJEB33269, sample SAMEA4719795) | human gut metagenome | biome: human-associated habitat; feature: organic feature; material: feces | place: Cameroon | collected 2013-10 ... | reverse complement strand
ACTTTTCCAGTGCTTCGGCCAGAATGGTGTGGTTGGTGTAGGCGCAGGTCTTGGTAACGATCTCCACCGCTTCCTCGAACTCAATGCCGCGCGCGCCCAGCAGGCGGATCAGCTCCGGGATGACCATGCTGGGGTGGGTGTCGTTGATCTGGATGGCAGCATAGTCTGCCAGATCGTGGAAATTGCAGCCCCGGGCGGCGCACTCGGCCAGAATGAGCTGTGCACCGGCAGAGACCATCAGGTACTGCTGGTACACCCGCAGACGGCGGCCGGCTTCATCGGAATCGTCCGGGTAGAGGAAGAGGGTCAGATTCTTGTCGATAGCGGTCTTATCGAAGGCAATGCCGTCATGAACGATGCTCTCGTCGATAGTATCCAGATCGAACAGGTTCAGGGTGTTGGTGCGTCCCTCGTAGCCGGTGACCGCCAGCTTGTACAGCCGGGCGGTGTACTCCTTGCCCGCCAGTTCCACCGGGTAGGTGGTGTCGGTCTTTTCCGCCCAGCTGTGGGCAGTCAGCCACGGGTCGGGCTTTTCGTTCTGCACGCCGTCCTCAAAGGACTGATGGAACAGGCCGAAGTGATACCGCAGACCTACGCCGTCACCGGGCAGGTTCAGCGTTGCCAGAGAGTCGAGGAAGCAGGCAGCTAGACGCCCCAAGCCACCGTTGCCCAGAGAAGGCTCCGGCTCTACCTCTTCAATATCGGAAAGGCGCTTTCCCGCAGCAGCCAGTGCAGACCGGGCTTCATCGTACAGCCCCAGATTGATGAGGTTGTTGGACAGCAGCTTGCCAATAAGGAATTCGGCGCTGATATAGTACAGCTTGCGCCCGGTGACCGGCTGCACGCGGTCGGCGCTCTTCTGCCGTACAAGTTCCAGCAGTGCCAGATACAGCTCCTGATCGGTGCAGTCTGCCAGCAGCTTGCCGGTGATACTCTGTAACGTTTCGGTAAAGCTCATAAAAGCATCCTCCTTTGCTAGGGTGTATCTGAAAATTCGAAAATTCAGTCTATTTCTTTGTTTTCAGATACACCTTACGGAAAACAGGTTTGACATCTGTACTTCAAGATATACCACATAAAACCTTCAAAATCTTGCCTAAATAGTGCAAACTATGGTACAATCCTATCATCAGGGGGTGAGACGATGCAAAATCAGGCATCTTTGCAGGAGACAAAACAGCACGGTGCAGTGCGGTTTCCGTTCAATCTGTACCCCTGCACCATTCCGGGGGATTTTCAGCAGGTGGCACTCCACTGGCACGAGAGCATGGAGCTGGTCTTTGTCAAGCAGGGCACAGGGCTGGTGCAGGTGGGCGCTGTGACCTACCCGGCCTACCGGGGGGATATCTTCCTTTTTGCCCCGGGCACGCTCCATGCGCTGCGGCAGGCAGAGGGGCAGCGTATGGAATACGAAAATATCATCTTTGAACCGGAGCTGCTGGGCGGCGCGGAGGACCTTTGCGCCGAAAAGTATCTGCTGCCGCTGCAAAGCGGGCGGCTTTCGCTGCCGGTGCGTCTGACCCCGAACGATTTGTGCTATCTGCAAGCCGCCGCCTGCCTGCGGGAGCTGGAAGATGCCAACCGCGCCAAGCGCCCCGGCTACGAGCTGCTGGTAAAAGGGGCGCTGCTGCGCTTTCTCGCCCTGCTCATTGCACAAGGCAGGCAGTGTCTCCCCACCGAAACCGCCGACACCCAGCGGCTGAAAACCGTGCTGCAGTGGCTTTCGGCACATTATGCCGAGCCGCTCCGGGTGGCGGATGCAGCCGGGGTCTGCTCTTTCAGCGCCAGCCATTTTATGCGCTGGTTCCGGCAGATGACCGGGCAGAGCTTTATTGCCTTTCTGAACGAGTATCGGCTGAACACCGCCGCCGAGGTGCTGCAGACCACGGACGAGACTGTGCTGACTATCGCCACCCGGTGCGGGTTTGAAAACCTTTCCTATTTTAATCGGGCGTTCAAGGCGCATTTTGGCATGACCCCGCGGGAGTACCGAAAAAAATAAGCAGACCGGGTCTGCTGGGAAAGCGAGAACAGCCTGCATTCCGGTGCGATCTGCACGTTCTGAAAGACGTCAATCTTGAGGTCGCCGAGGGCGAAAAGCTGGTGATCATCGGGCCGTCCGGTTCAGGCAAGTCCACCACGGTGCGCTGCATGAATTTTCTGGAAGAGCCCACCAGCGGCCATGTCTACATAGACGGGCAGGAGCTGACGGCCAAAAACAAGACCAAGCAGGAGGCAGAGGAGCTGCCGCAGAACAAGCGGCACCCGTTGTGGATAGAGCAGCCCATGGGGGACGGAAGGGAAAGCCGTCCGGGCTGCGGACTTTATAAATAAAAGAAAAAGCGATGACCCGTGCAGGTGGGTCATCGCTTTTCTCGTCCCTTGCGGGACAGGCAGGGTAAATGATAAGAAGGTAAATGAAGAAAATAGCAAGGTGAAAAACAAAGGCGTGTGCGGAGCCGAATTTGCTGCTCCAAAGTGAAGATGTATCCAAGTTTCGCTTTTGTTGGATACAACATACCACTTCAGAACAAAAATTGCAAGAGGTTTTTTAAAATTTTTACCCAAAATTACGCGGGAAATCGCATTTTTGTAGAAACGCACAAATTTTACGGAAAGTTCCCGGCAAACTGACGAACAAGCATAAAAACGGAACAACAGCCGCAAGACCGCACAGGGATACCTTTATAAAACCGGCGGGCAATGGAAGTTAGGCGTGGAAAGCTGATTTTCGTGGGATATAGCCTGCACCGCTTTACAAGCAGCCGGGGGTGTGTTAAGATGGACACATCTGCTGTAACCGGAAAAATGCACGCGCCGGGCAGCGGCGGCGTACCGGGAAAAGTGCCCGGTGCCGGGAGGGGAGAAACGAATGACAAAACTACTGCATGGCAATGAAAAAAACAGGCTGACCGGCGGGCGAGAGCCGCTGTTCAGCCAAAAGGAGCTGCTGGTACTGGCCATCCCGCTGCTGGTGGAGCAGCTGCTGGAAGTGACGGTGGGCATGGCCGACACCATGATGGTGTCCCGCTGCGGCGAGGCGGCAATCTCCGGCGTCAGTCTGGTGGATATGATCAACAACCTTATCATCGTGCTGTTTGCGGCGCTGGCTACCGGCGGCGCGGTGGTGGTAAGCCAGTATCTGGGCGCAAAGGACAGGCCGGATGCCGACAAAAGCGCCGGTCAGCTGCTGCTGCTCAGCGGCTTGTCCGGTGCGGTGATCGGCGCGGTATGCTTTGTGCTGGCACGCCCCATGATCCGGCTGTTCTACGGCTCTATTGATACCGACGTGCTGGACGCGGGCGTGAAATATTTGCAGATCATCGCCCTCAGCTACCCGTTTCTGGCGCTGTATAACGGCGGCGCGGCGCTGTTCCGCAGCATCGGCAACTCCAAGATCTCCATGCAGATCAGCTTTCTGATGAACATCATCAACATCGTGGGCAACGCGGTGTGCATCTTCGGCTTTAAAATGGGAGTGGACGGTGTAGCGTGGCCCAGCGTGGTGTCCCGCGTGGTGGCTGCGGCGCTCATCCTGCGCAAGTGCTACCGGGAGGATGCGGTGCTTTCTGTGCCCAAGACCCTGCGGCTGGACGGCGGCATGGCAAAGCGCATTCTGGGCATCGGCATCCCCTCGGCCTTTGAGAACAGCCTGTTCGAGGCCGGGCGCATTCTGGTGGTGAGCATGATCTCCACCTTTGGCACGGTGCAGATCGCAGCCAACGCCGTGGCCAACAATCTGGACGGTATGGGCGTCATCCCGGGCAAGGCCATCAGTTTGGCCATGATCACGGTGGTGGGGCGCTGCATCGGTGCTGGCGACCACGAGCAGACCGTTTACTACACCCGCAAGCTGATGCTGTGGGCTTACATCACCATGGGGCTTTCCAATGGAGCAATTTTGCTGTTCCTCCGGCAGCTGGTGGGCATCTACGCCCTTTCCGGCGAGACGATGGAATTGGCCATCACACTGGTCACCATCCACGCGGGCTGCGCCATCCTCTTCTGGCCGCTGTCCTTCGTGCTGCCCAACGCCCTGCGTGCGGCAAACGACGTAAAATTCACCATGGTGGTGTCCATCCTCAGCATGGCGTGCTGGCGGCTGGGCTTCAGCTATCTGCTGTGCGTCCGCATGGGCTGGGGCGCTGTGGGCGTGTGGGTGGCTATGGTCATCGACTGGACCTGCCGCGTGACCTGCTTTGTGCTGCGCTTCCGCAGCGGCGCATGGAAAACAAAATATCAGGCATAACATAAGGAGAAGAGCATGAAACTGATCAGCTGGAACGTGAACGGCCTGCGCGCCTGCCTGACCCACGGCTTTGCCGAGAGCTTTGCCGCGCTGGACGCGGACATCTTCTCGGTGCAGGAGACCAAGATGCAGCCGGGACAGGCGGATTTTGCGCCGGAGGGCTACACCGAATACACCTATTCAGCCGAGAAAAAGGGCTACTCCGGCACGGCCTGCTGGTGCAAAACGGCACCGCTGGCGGTGACCACCGGCATCGGGCTGGAACAGCACGACCACGAGGGACGGGTGCTGACGCTGGAATACCCCGGCTTTTATCTGGTAAACTGCTACACCCCCAACAGTCAGGACGGGCTGAAGCGGCTGGACTACCGCATGGAGTGGGAGGACGTCTTCCGGGCATACCTGCTGGCACTGGACGCCAAAAAGCCGGTGATCCTGTGCGGCGATTTAAACGTGGCGCACACCGAGATGGATATCAAAAACGCCAAGACCAACCGCATGAGCGCGGGCTTTACCGACCAGGAGCGCGCCAAGATGACCGAGCTGCTGGCGGCGGGCTTTGCGGACAGCTTCCGGGTGGTGCACCCGGACGAGGTGAAGTACAGCTGGTGGAGCTACCGCTTCCACGCGCGGGAAAAGAACGCGGGCTGGCGCATCGACTATTTTATCGTTTCCCGGCGCATTGCAGACCGCATCCGCGCCGCCGAGATCCACAACGAGATCTTTGGCTCCGACCATTGCCCGGTGGAGCTGCAGATCGACCTGTAATATAAGGAGAAGCCAATGCTGAAAAATTATCTTCTGATCTTCCTTATCTCCATGGTGCCCATCATTGAGCTGCGCGGGGCCATCCCCATCGGGCTGGGTATGGGGCTGCCGGTGCTGCCCACCTACCTTTTGTGCGTACTGGGCAACATGATCCCGGTGCCCTTCATCTACCTGTTTGCCCGCAAGCTCCTCATCTGGGGCTACCACAAGCCCCTCATCGGTCCCATCTGCCGCTTTTGCATCAATAAGGGCGAAAAGGGCGGCCGCGCACTGGAAGCCAAGGCGGGCAAGGGTCTGACCGTGGCGCTGCTGCTGTTCGTGGGCATCCCGCTGCCGGGCACCGGCGCGTGGACGGGCACGCTGGCAGCCTCCATTCTGGATATGAAGTTCAAGGATGTGCTGATCGCCTGCATGGGCGGCGTGCTGCTGGCGGGCATCATCATGGGCTTGGCAAGCGCCGGTCTGCTGGGCGCGCTCAGCGGGCTGTTTGCGGCAGGCTGACAAAACGCGGACGTTTTTGTCGTGAAAAATGCCGGTAGCATTTCCGCGCGGAGTATGTTACACTGAATAATAGTTGTGAAAACCGGACTCTGCTTCCGGTCAGAAAGGACGTTATAGAACATGGATCAGGCACTGAATCAGAAAATTGACGCATACATTGCGGAAAACAAAGAGCAGCTGCTGCAGGACATTGCAGCGCTGGTCGCCATCGACAGCGTGGAGGGCACCCCGGAGGAGGGCGCACCCTTCGGCGCAGGCCCCCGGGCAGCGCTGGACAAGACGCTGGAGCTGGCAGCAGGCATGGGCTTTGCCACCCGCAACTGCGAAAACTACATCGGCTATGCCGAACTGGCCGGTGCAGACCCTGAAAAATATCTGGCTACCATCTGCCATGTGGACGTTGTGCCCGTGGGCAACGGCTGGACGGCAGATCCCTTTAAGATGCGCATTCAGGACGGCTGGCTGCTGGGACGCGGCGTCGCGGATGATAAAGGCCCGATGATCGTTACTCTGTACGCGCTGAAGTTCCTCAAGGAGCAGGGCTACCAGCTGCGCTACCCCATCCGTGCCATCGTGGGCGACAACGAGGAGACCCACATGAACGATGTGAAGTACTATCTGGAAAACTACCCCGCCCCGGTGTTCTGCTTTACCCCGGATGCCGAGTTCCCGGTGTGCAACGGCGAAAAAGGCCACTTCGGCGGCAAGATCGTCAGCCCGGTGTGCAACGGCGTCATTGCAGAGTTTGAGGGCGGTGTAGCCAACAACGCTGTGCCGGACCGCGCCAGCGCTCTGGTCAAGACCGATATCAGCAAGCTGAAGAACGCTCCCAACATCACGCTGGAACCGGAAGGGGACGGCGTGCGGGTGCGCGGCTGGGGCAAGTCCGGCCATGCCGCCATGCCGGAGGGCACGGTGAACGCCATTGGTCTGGTAGCGGATTATCTGCTGGACAACGGCCTGTGCAATGACGCCGAGCGCGCTTATCTGGAGGCACTGCACAAGCTGCACAGCTCCACCGCAGGCACCGGCCTTGGCATCGACTGCGCCGACGGCCCCTTTGGCCCGCTGACCATCATCGGCGGCCGCATCTATATGGAGGACGGCAAGCTGGTGCAGACCATCGACAGCCGCTTCCCCACCTGCACCAATGGCGAAAAGCTGACCGCACAGGTCACTGCTGCACTGGGCGAGGGCGCAAACCTGGAGGATGTGGACGCAGCCGAGCCTTTCTATATCGCAGCCGACAGCCCCGCCATCCGCGCCTGCATCGACACCTACAACGAGGTGACTGGTGAGAACGCCACCCCCTTTACCATGGGCGGCGGCACCTATGCCCGCCACTTCCCCTATGCCGTCAGCTTCGGCCCGGAGCATGAGGATGTAAAGCTGCCGGAGTTCGGCGGCCCGATGCACGGTGCCAACGAGGCGGCTCCCATCAACAAGCTGCTGGAGGCCGTCAAGATCTACATTCTGGCGCTGCTGCGGCTGGAAGAGATCGACTTCTGAGGTACAGCATGAATGTGCTTGTCATTGACGGGCAGGGCGGGGGACTGGGACGCCAGCTGGTGGCCACCCTCAGCGCCCAGTGCCCGGACATCCGGCTGGTGGCCGTGGGCACCAACAGTGTCGCTGCGCAGGCCATGCATAAGGCCGGGGCACAGCGAGCTGCCACGGGTGAGAATGCTGTGGTGGTGAACTGCCGCAATGCGGATATCATCGTGGGCCCCATCGGCATCGTTATTGCAGATGCGCTGCTGGGGGAGATCACCCCCGCCATGGCCACGGCGGTGTGCCAGAGCAGTGCCACCCGGGTGCTGATCCCGGTGAACCACTGCGAGAACTACATTGTCGGCGTGCCCGACCAGCCCATCGGCAGCCTTGTGTCTGCCGCCGTGCAGAAGGTAAAGTCCCTCTGTGCCGGGGAAGGGTGTTAAAGAATAAGATAAAACGACACCGGACAGGTCATGGCCTGTCCGGTGTCGTTTTTGTCAAAAATATAGGTTACTTCCGCTGCCGGGCGGCGATCTGTGCGGCAGTGGGCGGGATATCGCCCTGCGCAGTTTTTTCCAGCTGGCTCAGGCGGCGATCCAGATCGGTGAGCCGCTGCGAGACGATGTCCGGCAGATCCTGCTGATCCAGATCGTCGGCGGGGTTCACCGCCTTGTTGTTGATGCGCACCACCTCGGCGGGTACGCCCACGGCGGTGCAGTTGGCGGGCAGGTTGCGCAGCACCACGCTGCCTGCGCCGATGCGGGCGTTATCCCCGATGAACACCGGACCCAGCACCTTGGTGCCAGCGCCGATGAGCACGTTGTTGCCCAAGGTGGGGTGGCGCTTGCCGGTATCCTTGCCGGTACCGCCCAGCGTTACCCCGTGGTAGATGGTGCAGTTGTCTCCGATCTCGCAGGTCTCGCCGAACACGATGCCCATGCCGTGGTCGATGAACAGACACCTGCCGATGGTGGCACCCGGGTGGATCTCGATGCCGGTGCGGTGGCGGCCATGCTGGCTGACCCACCGTGCCAGAAAAAAGTGTTTGTGCCCGTACAGCCAGTGCGCAATGCGGTGGTACACCAGAATGTGGAATCCCGGGTACAGCAGCATTACCTCCAGTACGCTGCGTGCGGCGGGGTCCTTGCGCTGGATGTTCCGCGCGTCCTCAAGTAAACCCATGCGGAAAACCTCTCTTTCCCATAAACACCCGCCCACGCGGCGGGGCTCTCCCTTTTACCGTATTATAATAGCACAGCAGGCAACGAAAGTACAGTGCTGCGCTAGGGATTGTGGAACAAAATGGCAGTTATTTTGCCGCGCTGCCCGGGTTTTGGGTAGAGTATCCAAAATTCGGCGAGAGATGCCAGAAACCTTTTAGCACCTGTTTTTGCGCGCAGCCATTGACACATTTTGCGGTTCTATGATAAAATAGTACGAATGAAAACGCAACCATCAAGAAAAGGAGAAACACCATGCTGTGCAGCGCCCAGAACCCGAAACTGAACAAGCAGTTCGCGTCCGGTTTTGCCGTGGATTCGTTGTTTCCTTTTTTTGCGCAATGAGCTTTTCCCTTTGCGGGGAAAAGTTTTTTTTTGCCCGTTTTCGGGTGCCTGATATACAAAAATACTATTACAGGAGGGAACCGCGATGCTGCTGACAAACGCTGTGAACACCGAGGGACGGCCGCTCGAGATCTATGTAAAGGATGGCAAGATCGCTGCCGTAGGGCAGGATCTTTCCGCCCTTGCCGCCGAGAACGAGACGGTGGTGGATGCCGGTGGGCTGACTGTGCTGCCCGCATTTGTGGATCTGCACTGCCACTGGCGCACCCCGGGTTTTGAGTACAAGGAGGACATCGAGACCGGCAGCCGTGCTGCTGCCGCCGGCGGCTACACCTTTGTAAACCTGATGCCCAACACAAAGCCCGTCTGCTCCTCTGCCGCACAGGCTGTGATGGTGGAACAGAAAGCCGCCGAGGTAGGGCTGTGCGATGCAAACCAGACCGTCTCCATCACCGAAAACTTTGACGGTGTGAGCATCGACCACCTCAAGACCCTGCCCGCCAGTGTGAAGTTCATCACCGAGGACGGCCACGGCGTGCAGGACAACGCCACCATGGCACGGGCGTTTGCCATCTGCACCCAAAAGGACATCACGGTCATGAGCCACGCCGAGGATATGGAGATCAGCCCATGGGACTACCGTCTGGCGGAGGACATTGAAACCGTGCGCAACTGCTGGCTGAGCGAGTACTACCAGACCCGGCTGCATATGTGCCATGTGTCCACCCGGGGCGCGCTGGACGCCATCCGCATGGCAAAACTGCGGGGCGCACCGGTCACCTGTGAGGTGACCCCCCACCACCTGTGGTTTACCAACGATACCTGCGACTACCGGGTCAACCCGCCCATCCGCACCGCCGACGATGTGGAAGCGCTGGTGGAGGGCATCCGCACCGGCATCGTGGACGCCATTGCCACTGACCACGCACCCCACTCCGAAGAGGACAAGCTGAAGGGCATGGCTGGCATGGTGGGCAGCGAGACCGCCTTCGGTGTGTGCTACACCAAACTCTGCAAGCAGGAGGGTCTGCCGCTGGAGCTGCTGGTGCACCTGATGAGCACCCGCCCCGCCGAGATCTTAGGCCTTGCCAAGGGTCAGCTGGAGCCGGGCTTCGATGCCGACTTTGTACTGGTGGATCTGGACACCCCCTACACGGTGGAAAAAGAAAAGCTGCACTCCAAGAGCCATAACACCCCCTTTGACGGTGCGCAGCTTTACGGCAAGGTGTTTGCCACCATCAAGGCCGGTAAGATCACCTATCAGGCTGAGGAGTAAAACCCATAGTTACAATTCATTTTCTATAAATACGACTTACAGGAGGACACCCAAATGACGAACATGGACAAACTGTACGAAGCTGTGGAAGCCCGCGGCCCGGTGTGCGTGGGTCTGGACACCGACTTCAGCTACCTGCCCACTGATTTTGTGGACAGCACCCTGACCAAGGGCGAGAACATCGTGCGCTTCAACAAGAAGCTCATCGATGCCACCAAGGCTGTGGCTGGCTGCTACAAGGTGCAGATCGCTTATTATGAGTCTCTGGGCATGGAGGGCATGAAAGCCTACGCCGACACCCTGAAGGCTGTGCGCGAGGCTGGTGTGCCGGTGATCGCGGATATCAAGCGCGGCGATATCGCCAAGACCGCCGAGATGTACGCCATGGGTCACTTTACCGGCGATTTCGAGAGCGACTTTGTTACGCTGGCACCCTATATGGGTCTGGACTCCATCAGCCCCTACCTGCCCTACGCCGAAAAGCAGGGCAAGGGTATGTTCGTGCTCTGCCGCACCTCCAACGGCGGCGCCAAGGACTTTGAGTACGAGAAGCTGGCAGACGGCCGCCACGTCTACGATCTGGTGGGCGACAAGCTGAACGCACTGGGCAAGGACTACATGGGCGAGCACGGCTACTCCTCCATCGGTCTGGTCATCG
>ERZ1026858.1758-NODE-1758-length-10517-cov-37.437106_pt1 | contig 10517 bp, 6 predicted proteins | sample MGYA00380159_ERZ1026858 | MGnify/ENA primary metagenome ERZ1026858 (study PRJEB33269, sample SAMEA4719795) | human gut metagenome | biome: human-associated habitat; feature: organic feature; material: feces | place: Cameroon | collected 2013-10 ... | reverse complement strand
GTATTGAAGTTAGTGACGTCGAGAGAGGTGAGAGATGAGCAGTTAGAGAACATTCTGAACATATTCGTCACATTCTCAGTATTCAGATATTCCAGGCCTGTAATTGTTTTCAGTTTTGTGAGATTCGCAAAGAAACAGAACAACGATGTAGGAGTGTATGTGCTAAAGCTCTTATCGAAAACAATGTGCACAATTGTGCCATTCTCAAAATTCCGTTTGATATCAGCCACCTTCATCTTATCTTTCACAACAACACTATTGCTAGGAAGGGTTTCTCCCGCATATTCCTTGAAAGTCAAGGTTTGGGTAGAGGATTCATACGTTGCTATATACTTAGAACTGGAAGCTGGCGTCTGCGCAACCATGCCGGCTGGCAGAAGCAACAACATGAGCAACATCAATGGGAACAGAGCGAATCTACGGATTATCGCCCCCCCATTGTTCATACGGCCGCGGTGCGACCCAATGGATTGATTGGTAAAATGATTCATAAAAATACTATATTGTAAATTGATTATATAACTTCTGAGATTTATCGATCTGCAAAGATAGTATTTTTTTTCGAAAAAGATGTCGCATTCCCCCACTTTTGTGTCACATTCCTACCAAATAGGTGTCTCCTTCGTGGGGAAGGAGACACCTAATATACATTTCTTAACAGTTTTTTGCTCTCCAAACAGTAGGCGAGCAGCCATCCTTCTCCTTGAACAAGCGGTAGAGATGGGTGCGGGAAGAGAAGCCGCATTCAGCAGAAATAAAGTCATTACTGAAGTCGGGATTTTCCAACATCATCTTCTTGGCTGCCTCTAAGCGGATTTCGGCAAGCCAGATACGGAAGGTGGAATGGAGACAGGATGAGAGGTATCGGGAGAACTCGGTTTTGGTAATACCCAGCGAACGTGACAGGGTAATCATATTCAACGCTGTATCCTTGTAGCCCCCGGTGTTATTCCAGGCATCCAACTTCTCACCGATGATTTTCAGCCGTTCTGCAGGAAATTGATAGCCTAAAGTTTGTTCTGCATCACGCTGCACAGAATCACGCTGCACAGAATCATGCTGCTCTGAATCGGCTGCAACATCTTCCACGCTTTCCATCGGCTTATCTTCCATCTGCTGCTTATCTTCCATCAGTTCGCTTTCCTGCAGCTTATCCTCTATCTGCGGCTTATCTTCCAGCAAATTGCTATCCATATCAACTTCCTCTTCAACCACCTCTTCAACTTCCTCTTCAACTTCCTCTTCAACCTCCTTATCCAAAAGCTCTTCGGCAGGCTCGTAATTATAGCCCAATGCCACAAAATTGAGCGTGAAGAAAATGACGGCAAGGAGTCCCAATGGTCCGATAACATAGAGTGACTTGGTAGAAAGAATGGCAAAAGGTATACTCAAGGCAGGCAGGAAAAGGATGAATACGCTGGCTCTGGCATATCGCACATAGGGCAGAATATCGCCGCCCGCCATCACCTCAAGCATCTTCTTGCGCTTTCTTATTTCCACTACTACCATATAGATGCAATAGGCTACGTTGATGGCGAAGAGGACGTTCATCGCATAGAGCCAGTTGCCGATATGGAAGCTTCCGCTCTGACTATAACCTATGCCGAAGACTGATAATATGGCGGCATAGATGCCGGCACAGACGATGTTCATCTTCCGGCGATTGGCATGGGTAGCCTCGATATTGTAAATGCCTATGGCAATGAGCGAGAAGCAAGGGGGATAGACCAGCATGTTGAGTACGGCTCCCATGGCATCGCCTTTCGCCCGGAAGCCCAGGAGCATCTGCATCAGGAATTGCATCGCCAGTATCAACATGGCTAAGAGTATCAGCCAACGTGACCTTTCGTATCGCCGGTTGAACCACTTCATGTGCAGACGCGTGACACCCAGGACAAGGGCGTTGAAGAGCATGAAGAGGAAGCAGGCAAACTGTAATAAATATAAATTATTCATATCGTTCTTGTTTCTTATTTTTGGCATTTTGCCAAGATTCTTTTTCCACTAGTTATCTATTGTGTGGATATGCATGCAAAAGTACAACTTTTATTTTGAAAATAAAAAGAAAAATCGTTTTTTTTAGCTTTTTGCTTCTGGTTTTCAGAAATTGAGTAGGAGTAGCAAGTTTCTCAGCTGAGGAAATCAAGCAGATGAAGCTCTAGCCATGCAGCGCCCCATCAGACCGCATGGCGCCATTCTTCGGCATCCCTGATACAACAAAAAGGGTCTATACGCCACCCGTTCATCGTGGCATATAGACCCTTTTTCTATTGTATCTGTGTAAATCTGTGAAATCTGTGGGACAAAGAACTGCGGCTTATGGCTGCAGGGTGAAACCTACTACCAGATATGCCTTCTCAGTGCTTGGGTTGGCTGCTACCTGGGCGAAGACCGGAACACTGAAGGAATCTGTAATCTTCAAATCCTTGGTGGCTTTCACACCTACATGAGTAACTGCGAAACCATTGGCATCACCATAGAAGGATGTGGCGAACGGAACGGCACCTATGCTTGCCTCCCAATCACAACCTCCGAGTTTGAATGGGGCTGTAGCCTCGAGATAGGATGAATAGGCACGGTCGCCATCCTTGTTGACTCCATCATTGCCTGCAAAGTTGGTGTACCAGTTCAATGCAAGCGGACCGAAATCATAACCTACATTTGCCTCGAAGACATGAGAGGTTTCGTGCGCCTTGTAGGCGAAATACTTCTCGTTAGGAGAATTGAACCAGTAGTCGGTTACGCCGACATGGAAACCGCCTGTCTCGTATGCCAGGGTAAGATCGAACTCCTTGGTATCCTCTGGCTTAGAAAGTCCTACGCTTCCCCAGGCTGTAAGAGATAATCCCTTGTATCCGATGCCCAATGTAGGCTGCAGGGAAACGGCTCCCAAATCCTGACCACGCCAGTAGTACTGGCTCACGATATCAGCACCCATAGATGTCTCAACCTTGTCCTGTGCCATGGCAGCAGGAGCAAATGCCATCAAACCGAGTGCCAGGGCACCCATCTTCTTCATATCTGTAATTTTCTTCATACCTGTAATCTTCTTCATAATCTCTCTTATTTTCTTTTATCAATAATATATGAAAGTTATTTTAGTTGTAGCAACTCTCACCATGCTCGTAGATATCGAGGCCTTCTTCCTCAATTCTCTTGTCAACACGCAAGCCGGCAATCTTCTTGATTCCCCAGAAGAGGATAACACCTGTTACGGCTGCCCAAAGGTCGATGCAGAGGATACCGAAGCACTGTGCGCCGAAGAAACCTAAACCGCCACCGTAGAAGGCACCGCCGTCGAGGGCGAAGAGACCTGTCATCAAGGTACCGAAGATACCACATACACCATGTACTGAGCTGGCACCAACAGGGTCATCGATGTGAAGCTTGGTATCAATGAACTCGATAGAGAATACCAGGATGATACCTGCCAAAAGACCGATGATGGCTGAACCCAATGGACTAACCAGATCGCAACCTGCGGTGATGGCTACCAAACCAGCCAGGATACCGTTCAAGGTTAATGAGAATGATGGCTTACCATACTTGATCCATGATGTGAACATGGTGCCGAGACCGCCACATACGGCAGCCAGGTTGGTGGTAAGGAATACGTGGCTGATGGCTATGCGGTTCACCTCGCCAGAAGCAGCAAGCTGAGAACCTGGGTTGAAACCGAACCAGCCGAACCAGAGGATGAATACACCCAGGGCAGCAGCCATGAGGTTGTGACCAGGGATAGCCATGCTCTTGCCGTTGCGATACTTGCCCAAACGAGGGCCCAGACAGATGGCACCTACCAAGGCAAGTACACCACCCACGCTATGAACGATGGCAGAACCTGCGAAATCGTGGAAGGCTGCACCGAAGGTGTTCATCATGAATGAACCTGCATCAGCGTTGCAGAGCCAACCGCCACCCCATGTCCAGTGACCCTCTACTGGGTAGATGATCAATGAGATGAAGAATGAATAAACACAGTACATGGAGAACTTGGTACGCTCTGCCATGGCACCTGAAACGATGGTAGCACTAGTAGCGCAGAACACAGTCTCGAACATCAGGAAACCCTCTGTAGGAAGGTCACCATGATAGAAAGACAGGTCGCCCCAGTTAGGCATTCCGATGAATCCGGCGCCATCGCTACCAAACATGAATCCGAAACCTACGAACCAGAAGAGAACGGAACCGACCATGAAGTCGACGAAGTTCTTAAACAAGATGTTCGCGGTGTTTTTACTACGGGTAAAGCCCGCCTCGCAGAGGGCAAATCCCGGCTGCATGAAAAAGACCAACATGGCTGCCAAGAGCATCCATACGGTATCTACTGAAATTCCTAAATCCTGTACACTCATAACATAAAATCTTTAAAGTGTTCTTTTTACCTGAAAACTTATTCTCTCTCCTTCCATCCCGCAATCGTTATTTCTCCTGCTCCGCATTATAAAGTGCGATGTCGCCTCTTTCACCTGTACGGATTCTCACGGTATCCTCTACAGGAATTACAAAGATTCGACCATCACCAATCTCGCCTGTGCGGGCAGCCTCCTGGATGGCATTAATTGTTTTCTCCACGTTCTTGTCGCGCACCACGATGTTCAACAACACGCGCTCGATGCTACTGGTATCATACATGACACCACGATAGATACGCGCCTGTCGCATCTTACCCTCGCCTCTTACGTCGTAGTAAGAGAACCACTCGATGTCGGCGGCAAGCAATGCTTCCTTTACATCCTCGAACTTAGTCTTGCGGATGATTGCTTCAATCTTTTTCATGTCAATCTCTCCTATTATTTAAATTACATTTTGTTTGATTTCGAGTGCAAAGTTACGACTTTTTGCTTAAATAAAGACAATATTTCTATCTTTTTGTTCTTACTATTTTTATTTGCTTACTATTTGATAAAAGAAAAAGAAAACAAAAATGCAAAATGAAAGCAAATAAGTAATTTCAGCTTTCATTTTGCAATAAGAGTATAAAGTATTATTAACGTAAATCTACCTTCACAATACCAGGCGAACGAAGCCCAGGCTTCAGTTCACCACCTATATAATATAAGGTATGTCCACGCATAACTACTTGGGCTCCCGCTCTAGCAAGCAGCGGACTTTCAGGGAATGGAGTTTCCCACTTCCCAGTGTTTAAACTATAAACTAACAAATTATCATTAAACTTATACCACGAAATATCTTTCTTCAGATAATCCTCCTTCGCCACCATGGAATAGGTTCCGCTGATGGCATCCCAGAATATCTCCTTGTTCACACCTCCGGCGCATACGATGGCGGGATTTCCCGATGGACTTACCGCCAGCATGGCTGTGGCACCCGTAAGGGTGAGTTCATCGCCCTTGGCATTGCGTGGCGCAGGAAGCGATGTCCAGCTCTTGCTCTCAGGATGATAGCGCAAGCCCGATGTGGCTACCAGACTCGACTTGCCATTCTCGTAGAAGCCGCCCCATACATAGAGCTCGCCACGATAGGCAGCACATACTGGCTGAACCCTAGGCTCGCCTATCAGCTCTGTTTCGTGCTTCCAGGCTGCTTTCTTGCCTATTTCCAGGCTCAGAACTGCAGCCGATGGTCTGCCATCCTGGTTGCCACCCACCACGAAAAGGCGGGTATCAGAGAGGCAGACGCCCATGTTATCTACCGAACAAGGCAGCGACGGAAGCGATTTCAATACCGGTTTGCCGGTCTCCTTATCCAGGTGGAGGCTCAGCACGCTGCGCAGTTTCTGCTCATTGTTGCAGCCGCCCACCAGAATGAGACTGTCGCCCGAGGTAACCGTACCGCCATAGGCAGCAGGCTCAGGCAGATGGCCTATCAGTTGCCAATCCGGGGTTTCATTGGCATTGCCCCCCACCCTGGCAGCATAAATGCCGGAATAATACTTCTTCTTTCCAGGCTCAGGGAAATTACACCCACCGGCTACTACCATGTAGTCGCCGATGAAACCACCATAGCAGGCTGATACACCCAGTTCATACCCAGCCTCCCCTGCAGGGAAGCCGGATATGGTTTTGATGTTAGAATACTGTTTTTTAGGATCTGATTTCATTGTACAACAACTATTTATGATCGTAATGATAGAATCTGTATCTCCACGGAAGGTAGAAGCCGGAAGCCCATCGCTGTTCACCAGATTGGCTCGGGTAAACGGCTGCCAGCCGTATCTCACGAATCTAGGAAGCTTGACCTCTGGAGATGTCAATCTCACCTGGTCGCCCTCTATCTTCGCCTGTGCCGGATAGAACATGCCTTCTTCCCCGGCTATCTCGAAGCAGCGAGGCGAGTTGCCATCTGATGTGCGGAGTCCATCGCCATAGGCAAAGGATACCACCAGGGCATCGCCCTCTCTTACCACCTTATTATATATAGGACCCGATGGGGTTACGCCGTGACCATAGGTCTGGTTCAATGCCCAGCGACCCAGGCGCTCGCCCACTGGCTGCTTATTCGTTGGATGCACATCAAGAGAGTCACCATAATCAGAAGATACCGCCATTCCGGTATTTGGAATTGACTTCATCAATCGGAGCTGACTATCTCTGAACCAAGTCCAGGAAGGACGGTTCAAACTAGACAGCTGCACGAAATAGAATGGCATCTTCGGATTCTTCCAGTTGGTTCGCCAACTGTCTACCAGCAGGCGGAAGAGCTGACTGTGGGCGTCCATATTGTGCGCATTCGATTCGCCCTGATACCAGATGACTCCCTTGATAGGATACTGCTGCAGAGGCAGGATGCCGCTCTCGTAGAGATAGCATGGCTCATAAGGATGACGGCCCAGACGGGTGGCATCGTTGGTGAGGTTCCGGGCTGCCCTGCCACGCACCCAATCCTGGATAAAGTCGTTCTGAAGCCAGTTGCGCAGGATTGCCGGGAAGCGGGTTTCCAGGGTGTTTCTATCTACCCATGCCTCGGTAGGCGCACCGCCGATGGCATTGCATATCAAGCCCACAGGCACCTTCAGACTGTCGCGCAGCATCTTGCCGTAGTAATAAGCCACGGCAGAGAACTGAGCTGCCGTCTCGGGGGTAGCCCCCTGCCAGGTAGTATTCTTGTAATACTGCAGATGGTTCAGCGAATCCAGACAGGATGCCGGCCATGCCACATCGTAGGTTTCCCAGCGGCCCTTCATGTCGAAGAGGCGCAGGTCGGGGTCGTTGGCCTGGGCGATGTCACGCTTGCCGGTGGAAGCCTGGTTGAGTCGGAACGCCATGTTCGACTGGCCTGAGCACAGCCACACTTCGCCCACTGCCACATGGTGGTACTCCTTCTTCTGCTTGCCCGCCTGGATGGTGAGCGTATAGTCGGTGCCCACAGGCAGCGGCTGCAGCATTACGCTCCATTCGCCACGGTTGTTGGCAACGGCAGAAGCTTTCTGTCCGGCAATGCTCACCGTTACCTGGTCGCCCGTGTTGGCGATGCCATGGATATCCAGCGACTGATTGCGCTGCAGCACCATGTGATCTGTATAGAGAGAGGACATCTGGAGTCCGCCATAGTTTCCGGTGATGCCGCCATAAACGGTCTTTGCCAGGATGCCTGCACCTTCCGGGTTGGGATGAATGGCATCCGGCAACAGATTAGGATAAGGATAGAGCGGCGCATGGAAATCGATGAGCTCTGCCCCACTCACCCGAGCCACCACCTTGATGGCTTCCTGTATCTCATCGTGCCACTGCTTGGTGCCCGAAATGAATCGGGGATGGCGATGGGCTATCGGCGTCATGCAAGCCAGGATAAAGCGTACCTTGGGATTTACGGAACGCAGAGAGTCCATCAGCGACAGATAGTCCTTTACGAATTCGTCTCGGTAGTTAGGCCAGTTTCTCGGGTCGGTATCGTTGATGCCCAGGTGGATGACGGCGATGTCGCCCTTGAAGGCCATCGCCTGCCTATACTCTTCCTGCTTCATATACGGACGGTGGCCGTGGTTCAGCAGGGTGGCGCCCGGCTTTCCGAAGTTGCCTACCAGGTATTTATCACCCAGCATCTGCTGCAGTTGTACGGGATAGGAGAAATGCTCTCTATCCTCGATTCCCGTGCCATAGGTGATACTGTTGCCCACGCAAGCCACCTTGATTTTCTGCACAGTTTTCTTTCGGGCAGCCCCAACAGAGAGGGAGCCCGTGAGGAGCATCGACAGCATCAAAGCCGTCAACACTCCCTTTGGATTCATTAATTTATCATACAACATAACCTATATAAATATAACCAATTATAACCTTCTAATTCGATATTACTCGTCGAGGATAGCAGCCGTGAACATCCACTTTACGAGGCGGGTCTCCTTAGAGGAGAACTTGCCTACAGGAAGCTTCAGCATCAGCTTGTTCCACCCCTTCTTCAGGGTGATATCTATCGCCGGACGAGACATGTAATTCTCATTCTTCAGCGTAATCTCGTTAGAGCGCTCGGTGTTCGTGTTCTCCCAAACAGGAGGCATGATTTCCTTGCCGTTGATCCAGGCACGGCTGCACTTGTAATCCCAGGTGCCCTGACGGGGAGCCAAGTCGCTCTCTGAACGGCTGTAGTTTTGAAACTCCAGCGCCAGCTTCGCCTTTCTTTCCTTTGGAGAATAAATCCATCGGGTGGCATAAGCGGTGTGGTTCTCCTGAGGGTTGGCGTAGAAGCCGGGAACCAGCGTACCCCATACATGGCGCAGATAGATGCCGTTGCCGATGATCTTGCGGGTCTTGTAAGTCTTGCCCTCATACTGATATACGGAATCTTCTTTCTCCTCAGGTGGGAACACCTTGTTCAAATCACCTTCGTTAGGGAAGGCATCGGTAATCTGCCACTCGCTCTGGGTCTGGCATACGTATGGGAACGGAACTTCCTTCAGCCAGGTCTTCTTCTGCCACAGCAGGCGGTGTTCAAACTCCTTGAATGCAGCCAACTGCTCTGGCTCGTCTTCCCACAGCAGGGTGCCCTTGCCGTCAAAATAGCAGTTGCCGCCTCCACGCCAGGCACGTTCTGCCAGGGTGAGCATGTAAGGATAAAAGTTGTTTTCTGCCAGCAACTGAGGGGTATTGTCTATGAAGCGATCGTTCCAGAAGGCTACGATGCAGCCAGCCAGGTCGTCGCTGCCTTCAGGCTGGTTGTAGATGCGACTGTTGAACATCGCCACCAGGTCGGCGTAGGTATCGAAATGGTTGGCATAGTGGTAGCGGCAGTCGATGGCAGGGATGCCCTTCTGTGCCTTTCCACGATAGCTCCAGAGCTGCGTCATGTCGATTTCGCCCGGTTTATAGTTCCAGCCAGGGTTATAGGAGATAACCTTCTTGCCCTTGTCGCGGATGTATTTCACCATCATCGGAACGAAATCCGGATTGGTGAACTGAGCCTCGTCGGTTCCTATATGGAGATAAGGTACGTCGAAGGTGGCGCATACCTCATCGATGATATCTTTCAGAATCTGTGTACCCTTCTCGCTCTGCATATCGGTCTTGAAGGTACGCTCAAAGGCTGCACTATGTCCCGGCATATCGATTTCCGGAATCAGGAGCACCTGGTGCTGCTTGCAGAATTCCACCAGCTGGCGAGCCTCATCTAATGTATAATACTTACCCTTCTCGCGCTCCATGTTTTCAGGTGCATTGAGCTGCGGATAGCACTTACTTTCCAGTCGCCAAGCCTGGTTTTCTGTAAGATGCCAGTGGAAGACATTGATTTTGTATCTGCTCAGCAGACTGATTTCGCGCTTCAGTTCCTCTAGGGGAATATAGCTTCTGCCCACATCGTGCATGAAGCCACGGATGCGGAAGGCAGGCCAGTCGGTGATGTCACACTGTGGCACCCAAGTCTTTTTATTTTTAGTGTATTTTAGTTGTTCCAGCGTCTGTCGTCCCCAATACATACCCTTCGGGGTGGTAGCTTCCAGAAGGATGCCTTTCCTGGTAATCGATAGATGATAAGCCTCTTCCTGGAATTTAGCTCCTTCAATCTGGCTCACATATTTTTCCTCCACTGTCAACTCGCCGCTGAATTTCTTGCCGTTGAACTGATACTTCTGAGGCAGAGGCAACAATGAAGATGGATGATTGGCAGAGATGCCAGCCATGCACAAAAATATAGAAAACACAAAAAGTAAGAGTCGATTCATATTTTTTATTAGGTTGATTCTGATGAATTATTGTTATTCACAAAGTTGATTTAGAAAGAGAGTTTATGAAGAAGAGAGGGAACAGAATTCCCTCTCTTCTCTTTTATAATCAAACAAAAACGATTTGCCTCATCGGCGAAATCATTTCCACAATAGGCTTCTTATTTGTCGTAACCAGGAGTCTGGTGCAACTGGCTGTTCAAGCCAAGTGTATTCTCATCGATAGGCCACAACAGCTTATCGGCATGAGCAGAAGAATACTTAGTAACATACTCTGCACCCATCAATCGGAGGTCGTGCCAACGCTTGCCCTCGAAGAGGAACTCGCGGCATCTTTCCTTCAATACAGCCTCGATGACATTGGCATCGCTGCCTACGAAAGAGTTGTTGGCATAGAATG
>ERZ1026858.1755-NODE-1755-length-10528-cov-7.917598_pt1 | contig 10528 bp, 2 predicted proteins | sample MGYA00380159_ERZ1026858 | MGnify/ENA primary metagenome ERZ1026858 (study PRJEB33269, sample SAMEA4719795) | human gut metagenome | biome: human-associated habitat; feature: organic feature; material: feces | place: Cameroon | collected 2013-10 ... | reverse complement strand
GTGCGCAGCTGCCGCCGAAAAGTGACGCTTCTGTTTATGCAGGCAAGGGCGGCGCAAGCTTAGGCTCTGCGTCGGAAGTGAACGTCATGCTGGAGCAGGAGAAAAATATCAGCCTGCAGGCCAAGGCGAAGGCTGAGGATTTGCAAAAGCTGATTGGTGCTATTGAAAACGAAAATTATCGTCGTGATGTTACGCCGAGCCAATGGCCGACTGATGGCGGTTATATTTCTTCGCCGTTTGGCGGTCGTCCGAATCCGTTCAGCGGCTATGGCCGTGACTGGCATCCGGGTATTGATATTGCTGTTGATTACGGTACGCCTGTATATGCGAGCGCAGCAGGCTATGTGCAGCAGGCTGGCTGGTATGGCGGCTATGGCAAATATGTCCGCGTGAGCCATGACTTTGGCTATGAAACAGCCTATGGCCATATGAGTCGTCTGGCAGTGGAAGCAGGCTCCTTTGTCAAAAAGGGCGAGATTATCGGCTATGTAGGCAGCACTGGCTACAGCACCGGTCCGCATCTGCATTTTGAGGTTATGAAATATGGTGAGCAGGTTAATCCTTCTTCGTTGATGTAATTAGACAAGTCATAATTTAATGAAAGCAAGCTTACAGCATATAGCTCAATGTTAGATTATATTTTAATCTGCTGAAACAGCGTAACCTAAGCGATTTTGTGAGCTTTTAGTGTGGGAAGTTTGAGTTGTTATTAAAATAGCTTATTTACTTTTTTAATTGTCTGGGATATAATGAGTCTAAAAAAGAATACAGATGTTTTTGTAATATTTTATGGCTGTTACTTTTGTAAGAGACTATATGGGTGAAGGTGAATAGAGCTATGAAAAGATGGAATTCGCAGGTATTTTTCTTGGTTGTTATAAGTGTCCTGAATCTGGGAGCAGGTACTGTATATTCTGCGCCTCAGGATAATCTCGTGCAAAACAGCAACAGATATTACAACAAAAAGAACAGGAACAAGCTTCTAAACGTGCTGAAAAGGAATTGCAGTATCGTGTTGGTCAGTCTATGACTAAAACACAACAGCAAGGCAGCAGTTTAGAAGTTTTTTTGTTGCCTAAGGAAGAAAACTCCTTTTTGGTAAAGCATTTTTCTCTGAAGGCAGAAAAGTTCGGCTATAAATTCGCTTGGATTAATCAATATCTTGCAAATTTTAACGGTCAAAAGATTGGCGTTAAGGGTATTAACGAACTCATGGGACGCATTAATGCGGAAATCGTGAATCGTGGTTATGTAACTACCCGTGTCTATGTTGAGCAGCAGGATCTGTCCAATGGCAAGATGTTCTTTACTTTAATGCCTGGCATTATCTCAGATGTCCGCTTTAAAGAAGAAGCATGGGGAACCTGGCATAATGCAATGCCAATGGGTAGAGGCTCGCTGCTTAATATCAGGGACATTGAGCAGGCTATAGATAATTTCAATAATGTATCTAATCAGAATGCAGACATTAAGATAAAGCCAGGAGCTAAGGAAGGCGAAAGTGAGCTAGTGATAGAGGTAAAACGCAGCAAGCCGTGGAGTTTGTTTGCAACTGTAGATAATTCTGGTACTGATGAGACTGGTAAGGTTCAGATGACTGCTGGTTTTCAGCTGTCACAGCCTTTTTCAGCAAATGATTTGTTCTATGTAAGCTGGAATGAAGATGCTACCCAGTCTGGTGAGAAGAAGGGTACCCGTGCCAACAGCTTGTATTATTCTATTCCCTTCGGCAACGAAAGGATTAGCTTCAGCCACAGTAAGAATGATTATCACCAGACTGTAGAGTATGCTGTAAATCCCTTTGTATCAAGTGGTGAATTTACCAATACCTCTCTTACATGGACTCATTTAGTAAATCGTGGCAGGACTTATAAAACGGACTTTGAGCTTGGTTTTGTCCATAAGACACGTCACAGCTACATAGATGGAACAGAGATTGAGGTTCAGAGACAAAAGACTACAGCTATGCAGGCTGGTTTTAACCATAGACAGTATCTTGGCCCAAGCGTACTTGATACATCTTTGAAATGGCAGAAGGGTCTGCCGTGGTTTGCCGATGCCGGACCGACGGATGGCATGAGCGGTGAAGCTACAACACAATACAATATGTATCTTTTAAACGCCAACTTCATAGCACCTGTTTCTATGGGTGAAGGCTATGATGCTCAGTACAATCTGACAGTAAGGGCACAGAAGGCTGATCAGCGAATCTATGGAAGCGAGCATTTTCCCATTGGTGGCTGGTACAGTGTACGTGGCTTTGACGGAGAGCAGACCTTGTCTGCAGAAGATGGTATCGTTATCAGAAACGAACTCCGGCTGCCTATAGAACACTATCCACACCAGTTTTACCTTGCTATAGACTACGGCAAGGTATCTGGCCCATCTACTGAATATCTTTTAGGTACAGAGCTTGTAGGTGGAGCTATTGGTATGCGTGGTCAGGTAGGCATATTTAATTATGATGCTTTTGTAGGCTGGCCTATAAAGAAACCAGATGGATTTACCTGCGACAGCAGAACATACGGATTTACTCTCACAGCACAGATTTGACAGCCTCACATGGCTATAATTTAGATTTGGTTTAAGGAGTGCGTAATCATGGGAAGATTTACAAGCCGTAAAAAGAAGCTTATAGCTTATGCAATAATAGTATCGTTACAGATGCAGGCAGTAGTGCCATGCTATACTGCCTTTGCTGCTCCCAAGGCATCTGCCCCTGTGGTGGATATTGCAGCACCTAATGCTGCAGGCTTGTCCCATAACAAGGCAGGTTCCTTTAATGTTGGCAAGGAAGGGCTTGTATTCAATAATAATGCTGGAAAGGCGCCTGTAGATACAGCTCTTGCAGGCAAGGTCAATGTCAATGCTAACCTGGCAGGTAATGCAGCCAAGACCATTCTGCAGGAGGTAACTGGCACTGGTGCTACAAGCCTTAACGGTTTTATGGAAATAGCAGGCAGCAAGGCGAACCTTATCATAGCCAACCCCAACGGCATTAATGTCAATGGAGCAGGCTTTATCAACGTTGATCGAGCAGTCCTTACTACAGGCAAGCCTAATATCAACACGGACGGAACTCTTAATGGCTTTACTGTAGAAAAAGGAAAGATAAATGTAGCTGGTGCAGGTATCATGCCTGTATTGGACGAGGCAACCGGTCAGTACAAATATGCACCTGCCAGCAAATTGGATATCTATGCCTATGCAGCAGATATTAACGCAGAAATCTGGGCACAGGATGAGATAAACGTAATCGCAGGCAAGAATCAGATAGACGCCAACGGCAATCCTGCGGCACCGCTGCATAGCGAGGGCAGCGGGGTAAATCTGGATATTGGGGCACTGGGCGGAATGTATGCCGGCAAAATCAGTCTTGTTGGCACCAATCAGGGACTGGGAATGAAGATAGGTGCCAATCTTGCTGCTCAAAAGAATCTCAGCATCACCAATAACGGCAAGATAGTATTTGAGGAAAACAAACGTGAGACTATAGAAATAGATGGTGCTCAGGCAGATGTCATGACAAGCATAACATCTGGTGGTGATATCATTGTAGATGCCAATAACAGTGATATAGAAAACAAGGCGGCTCTTTCTGCCCGTGGCAAGGTAGATATTGAGCTGGGTGGTACTTTAGACAACAGTGGTAAGCTTATAGCTGGTGAGGAATATGAAGAGGTAGAAGGCAGCGGTAATTTTAAACGTAATCCTGCCAACCTGTCTATAAATGCAGCCAAGGGACTGAATAATACAGGTGCATTAGATGCTTCCAATAACCTTACCATTCGTGTAAATGAAGGTGCAGCTACCCTAGGCGGCAGTATAAATGCTATGAGCAGCATAGATATAGCAGCCAAAAACATTGTAGATGTGCAAGGCAGTATCTATACTGCTAACGGCAGCATCGCAATTGCAGGTGAGAAGGTAAAATACAGCAAGGAAAATCTGCAGGCCAAGGATGAGAGCAGTATATCCATAAAGGAAACAGACCCCGATAAGCCTGTAGAGCCTCCAGAGCCTGAACCGCCTAGAACACCGGATGAGCTTACAAATCCTGAAATAGCAGATATTTCAGGTGTAGCTGGTACAGTGAAGCAGGACAAGGTAAAAAATGAAAGCTTAGGACTTGTAGCCGACGCAAATGCGGACGGAAAATACAAGCCCATGATTGACCATGCCGCAAACGGTGTAGACCTTGTCCAGATTGCTGAAGTAAACGCCAATGGCGTATCCCGCAACCTGTACAGCGATTTTAATATCAAGTCCAGCGGACTTATCCTTAATAATGCTACCAAGTACGTCAAGACAGAGCTGGGCGGTTACATAGACCGTAATATGTTCCTTGCAGGTAAGGGAGCAAGGGTAATCCTAAATGAAGTAACCAGCTCCAAGGCAAGTACCCTGAACGGCTATCTTGAAGTGGCAGGCAACAAGGCCAGTGTAGTAATCACTAATGCCAATGGCATCAGTGTTAATGGCTTAGGCTTTATCAATACGGATAATGTAATCATCTCTACCGGCAAAGTAACTAACTGGGCAGATGGCAATATGAAGTTCAGCAGCTCTAAGGGAGACATGCTGGTAAACGGAGATGGACTTAACGGACGTAATCCTAAAAGGCTTGATATAGTTACCAATAATCTTACTGTAGACCGTAGCGAGCTGTGGGGCAATGAGCTGCATATTTCTGCAGACGGACTTTTAGAGAATACCAGCAAGATAGGCGGTAAGGAAAACGTTGCTATCCATGCAGGAACCTTGGAGAATACTGCAAATGGCTATATAGAATCCGGCAAGGATATAGACGTCACTGTAGCAGGCAGTCTGCATCAGGAGAAGTCTACCTTAAAATCAGGTGCAGATGCCAATATCGTTGCAGGAAGTATTGTAAATGAAGCGAATTCCCTTATCTCTGCAGCAGAGAATATGGATGTAAAAGTAGATGCATCCTTAGACAACAATAAATCCACCATGCTTGCAGGCCAGACCATGAAGGTAAGTGGTATGGATATTACTAATGCCAATACTGCCCTCATGACAGGTCAGAATCTGGAGCTTAATGGTAAACGCACCGTAACCAATACTGCAGCAAATATCTATTTTGACGGCAACAGCAAGATTACTGCTGGCAACTTTGTCAATAAGGATATGGGTAGCATCCATACAGGCAATGACAGCATCATCGTAGCAGATAATATGCTGAATACCAGATCTGCCATAGACGTACAGGGCAATTTGACAGCTGAAGTCGGCAGCTTTACCAACGAAGACAGCGGCTATATAGGTATTGGAAAAGATGCGGATTTTTCTGCAGGCAGTTTTACCAACCAAAGCCTGGGCAGCATTTTGGTATCCGGAAACCTCAAAGAAAGAACGGACAAGGATTTTGTTAATGAGGACGGACTGATTGCTGTAGGCGGTAGCGGTGAGATAAGCGCAGATAATATCTACAACAGGAATAATAGTAATTATAAGCAGGGCTCCGTAATAAGTGCAGCAGGAGACCTTACTTTGAATGCAGAAAATACTCTTCTCAACCGTTCCAGTGATATTGAGAGCGAGAAGGATATCACTATAAACGCAGGCAATGTAGAAAACGTCAAGGACAAGTTTGTTACTGACTGGGATGTTACCTATGAATACATCTCCTACAAGATTCCACATCTTGAAGGCTCACGTTATTATGATGCTATGCGTGAATTTACAAGAACCATCCATACAGGCGTCATTAAGGAAGAAACCAATGATGCCAACATTATTGCCAGTGGCAATATCACTATCAATGCAGATAATAATGTAACCAACCATTACAGCAAGATCATGGCCGGCAAGGATTTGACTATTAATGCAGGCGGAATAGTAGAAAATATTGGTTATCAGGGTACAATCCATCATGATGATCTGGGACAGGATAACCATTATTGGAAGTATAAGAAACATAAAAGGTGGCATATTGGTTGCCACTGGGTATATGGAACTACAGTCATTCCTTATGAGGATCATAATGTATATGACCAGGAGCCAGGTGCGTACAGCGAACGTCTTGCAGTGCTTGGTGCTACAGGCAGCGTGAAAATCAATGCAGCAAAAACCGTCAACAAGACACTGGAAGCAGACGGCAAGCAGTATGACGACAGGGAAAAGACTGTTCCTACAGATGTTGAGGACAAGCTTTCTGGCAACAGTGCTGCAGAAAACAATCCTTTGAATCAGGACAAGCTTTTAGGTATTGAAAGCCTTAATGTAAGCAGCAAGATTTATAAGCTTAATAATGACCCCAGTGCTAAGTACCTTATTGAAACCAACAAGAAGTATGCAGACTATCACGAATTCCTGTCCAGCGACTATCTGCTTGAAAGAGTGAAGGCTGACCCTGAAAAGGTAAGCAAGCGCTTGGGTGACGGTTATTTTGAGCAGAAATTTGTCATCGAGCAGATTGCAAAGCTCACAGGCAGACCGTATCTTGGTGACTATGGAAGCGACATGGAGCAGTTTGCGGCTCTCATGGAAGCAGGGGCCGTAGCAGCTGAGGAGCTGAACCTTGAAATAGGCGTAGCCCTGACCGCAGAGCAGATGGCATCCCTGACCAGTGATATAGTATGGCTGGTAGAAGAAGAGGTAAACGGACAGAAGGTGCTTGTACCAGAAGTATTCTTTGCTTATGTAAGAGCAGCGGACCTGACTAATGACGGAGCACTTATCGTAGGTGGAGATGTAGCCATCTACTCCAAAGAGAATATTGAAAACATTGGCACCATCAGGGCTGACGGAACAGTAGACCTTAAAGGTGAGAACATCAATAACCTTGGTGGCCGTATTACTGGTGAAAACGTCAAGCTGGATGCGGACAAGAACATCACCAATAAGGGCGGCAACATCCGTGCCAGAGTGGATGCAATCCTCAAAGGTGAAAACATCATTAATGAGGCCAATGTGAAAGAAAGGCAGTATAAAGGACTGAACAAGAAAACTGTAGGCAACGCTGGCTCTATTAGTGCTGGCCAAAATCTCAGCATCAATGCTGAAAAGGATATTATAAATAAAGGTAGCGTGCTTGCAGCAGATAAGAACCTTGACTTGAATGCAGGCAGAAATGTTGATATAGTAACAGTAGCCAACGAAAAGCACGTAGGCGTAGTATGCTCAGGTTCCTCTGCGGAAATCCATAGCGTTGAGAACCAGCAGAGCGTGCTGAGCGGCGGAAATGTGAATGTCAACGCAGGCAGTGATGTCGACATCCAAGGTGGACTCATTGCTGCAGATAAAGATGTAAACGTAAATGCTGATGGTAACGTAAATCTTAATGTCGTCACAGACAGCTACAGTGAGGAAACACAGGTAGGCAGCCGTGGTGGCAGCAACTACTACCATGACAAGGTAGTGGATGAAAAGGTAAAAGGAACCAATATAGCAGGCAAAGAGGATATATCTGTCTTGGCAGGCAGTGATATTAACATCAAGGGCAGCAGCCTTACCAATGAGGAAGGCAAGGCAAGCCTTGCTGCAGGTGGCAACGTCAATATTACCAATGAGAATGAATACCACGAAAAGCTCCACGAATCCCACGAGAAATCCAATGGTTTCCTGTCCTCCAAGACTACTGATATTTATGACTACAGCAATGTAAACGGCGTAGTAAGCAGCAATGTTTATGCAGGCAGTATAGATATTCAAAGTGGCCAGGATACAAATGTCAAAGGCAGCAACGTAGTTGCAGATAATGACGTAAACGTAAAAACCGGCGGCAATCTGAATATCGGCAGTGCGGAGCAGACAAGCGAAAGCGAATACATAAAATCTGTAAAGAAAAGCGGTGTGTTTGCTGGCGGGGGCTTGGGCTTTACCATTGGCAAGGAAAAGCAGAAGGACAAGTACGCTAATCAGAACGTTGAACAGGTGGGAAGCACAGTTGGCAGCGTTAAGGGCAGTGTGAACCTGGATGCTGATAAGTCTGCGAACGTTAAAGGCAGTACTGTTGTCGCAGGCAAGGATATAAATATTACTGGCGAGAATGTCAGCATTGAAAACAGCAACAGCGTTTATAATGCGCAGGAGAAGCATGAGTTTAAAAGAACAGGATTGAGTGTTTCTGTGGGCGGTGGTTATGTAGATGTTGTAAATAACGCAGCGAACAGCGTAAAACATGCAACAGATGTTGAGGATAAACGCCTTGGTGCTTTAGTTGCTATCAAAGGATACAAGGATGCTGATAAAGCTATCAAAAATATTAAAAGCAATGGCGGTGGCAAGGTAAACGAAAACTTGTCTATTAATGTCAGCCTTGGCACAACGAAGAGCAAGAGTGAAAGCAAGAGTACTACAACAGTAGCTAACGCCAGCGAAGTAAAGGCGGGCGGGGATGTTAATGTTACTTCTACGAAGAAAGATATTAACATCACTGGCAGCAATGTTGAAGGCAAGGATGTTACCTTAAACGCTAAAGAAAACCTTAATATAACTGCGTCTAAAAATACTAATAAAACGGAGCAAAACAGTAAATCCAGCAGTGCAAGTGTAGGCGCAAGCCTAGAACTTGGTAAAGGCCCAAGCTACAGCATTTCTGGCAGTATGTCCAAGGGAGAAGTGTCTGCAAATGGCACAACTTTTAACGAAAGCACTGTAACCGCCAATAAAGATTTGAGTTTTGCAAGTGGTAACGACACCAACATTAAAGGCGGCAAGCTGAGCGGTGAAAAAGTAACCGGTAGCGTAGGCGGAGACCTTAATATTGAAAGCAAGCAGGACAGCAACAGCTATAAGGAAAACAATAAATCTGCTGGTGCAAGCATTGGTCTTGGCAGCAATAAAGCCATTAGCGGCAGCGCAAGCGTAGGCAAGATTGACAGCAATTATAAGAGCGTTACTGACCAAAGTGGCATTTACGCAGGCAAAGAAGGCTTTGATATTCGTGTAGAAGCTAATACTGACCTTAAGGGTGCTATTATTTCAAGTACTGCTGATGCTGACAAGAATAAGCTTTCTACAGGAACGCTGACTTTTGAGGATATTCGGAACAAAGCGGATTATAAAGCAGGTGGAGCTGGCGTCAAAGTAAACAAAAATAACAATGCTGATTATAACGAAAAAGGTATAACACCTGATATTGGTATGCCTGCGGGCGGAGAGGCTGAAAGCACGACGAAAGCTACAATTAGCAAAGGAACTATTGAAATTCGTGATAAAGAGAATCAGAATCAGGATATCAATAAGCTGAATCGTGATACCAAAAACAGCCTTAATAAGCTTGGCGAGATTTTTGACAAGACAAAAATTGAAGAACGCCAGGAATTAGCAAATTTATTTGGTGAATTAGCGTATAATGAGATTCATAAGCTTGCTGATAAGAATGGCTGGAAAGATGGTGATTCTGAAAAGGATGCTCTACATGCGCTTGTTGGCGGTATTATGAGTGAACTTACGGGTAATGGGTTCTTGGCAGGGGCAAGCGCGTCTGCGATTAACGAAATGGTGCAGAAGAAATTGTCTGAGCAGTTTGCTGGTGAACCAGATAAACATCAATGGGCAAGTACGATTATCGGTGGTATTGTATCACAAATGGTTTCCGGCAATGCGCAAGCTGGCGCAAGTACTGCTGCGAGCGGAACGAAAAATAATAGACTTTCTTTATCCCAGTATGAAGAATTTAAGAAAAGGTTAAGTAAAGCTAAAAGTAATGCTGAACGTATAGAAATATACGAAAAATACTTAAAGGTAGATTTAGCACAAGAAAAAGAACTAGTAGAAAAACTTAAAGATCAAAATTTTGTGAACGGCTTGATAAAAGCTTTAGAAGAAAATCCTGATTTAGAAATCTACGATGGAGTAGTTATAAAAGGTTTTTCTGTTATTGGCGATAGAGACAATAACAATTATTTAAGTGAAGGAACTGGAGAAATACTTGATGATACACATGAAAAATTTATTTTTCATGCAGAGCATCCATTGTATAATTCAGAAACTGGTACAACGGATTTAGTTTCTCCTCTCCAAAAATTTATAAATGACAATAAAGAAGAACTTCAGAGTTTAGGAAAGAACGTTACTATGTCATACTTAACTAATGGTGTTGATAAGATTATTGATAAATTACCTGATAAAATTTCTGCAAGTCCGAAGGCTTGTGATGTATATGTAAACGGTATAAAAGTACTTAAGTCGGTTTCTTCTAGTAGTACTATAACTATAGGGGAAGGTGTTTACGATATTTATGTTGATTATAATAAATATCATGGAAGAACTTTGGCATTGAATACTGTTTCAACTGTTTCGACTGTAGCTTTATCTTTAACAGTAAGTAATAAATTACAAAATAATTTCAGTGATACATTAGGCTATATGCTGCCTTTGGTTGATGGTGGTTTTGCATTTTTAATTTCACAAGGAAGTTCTAAAATTAAAAATTCTATTAGCGAAGGAGATAAATAATCATGTATCAATGGGTCAGTAGTGATATTTGGCTTATTTTAGGAGTAATTAGCTTAATACTATATGTTACAAAAGGAATTAATTACAAAGAAAGCATAAC
>ERZ1026858.1754-NODE-1754-length-10528-cov-60.111429_pt1 | contig 10528 bp, 18 predicted proteins | sample MGYA00380159_ERZ1026858 | MGnify/ENA primary metagenome ERZ1026858 (study PRJEB33269, sample SAMEA4719795) | human gut metagenome | biome: human-associated habitat; feature: organic feature; material: feces | place: Cameroon | collected 2013-10 ... | reverse complement strand
TGGGGACATTTTGTCCCGAAGTTAGGGGACATTTTGTCCCCGCTTTTGGGGACATTTTGTCCCTTTTTATTTTGACGTTGCGTCTTTTTTTTCGCTGCTGCTTCTGATGCACTGCCGCTGCCGGTCATATTTGTAACTTCCGGCAAGAAGCTTTCGCCTTTATCGTTCTTCTCGATAAGGCCTATTTGCTCAAACAAAGCAAGCGCTTTCTCGACAATTTCAACATCAAACTGCGTCTGCTTGGCGATTGATTCAGCAGTGTGCTGAATAGTCATTTTACCGACCTGCCGCACGAGTACGCCGTCAGTTTTCAGCGATTTTAAGCACAGTTTAAGGTACAAGAGTATGTATTTTTCGCCATTTTCTTGGTCCTCTAGCCACTCAACGACATCACTTTCAAAGAAGTTTTCGTTAAGCTTTAACCAATAATACCTACCAGCCATATTCTATACCTCGAAGTATGTAGGCACTTCATACACCAACTTGTTGTTCTGATGATAAATACGCATGAATTTATGCTTTTTGCAGGTATGTAAAAATCTATACCATGTCTTTGCTTTACGACGAGCTACAGGATGTTCCAACATTCCCTGCGTATCTTCTGCCAAGCAAGAGACGATAGTATAAAGAAATCTACTTTGCCCAAAGCCGAACGCCGTCGCTTTTTTCATGTTCCAGCTTATATATTTTTTGCCACGAGCTACTAAAGCATCCTCTTTTTTCGCAGGCGCAAACATAATGTTAATCATTTTGTCTCACCCCTTTCAATTTTTAAGGGGACATTTTGTCCCCGCTTTTGGGGACATTTTGTCCCGAAGTTAGGGGACATTTTGTCCCCGCTTTTGGGGACATTTTGTCCCTATGAATTTTATTGTTTCATGCTAGCTTCGATTTCTTCCGGCGTAAAAATTTCGCCGGTCCCTGCATCAACACTGTCAGCATCTTGCAGCTCGTATTTCGGCTCGTGAGCTTCTTCTTGAGCGTCGTTTACATCGACGTCAATGTACTCTGCTTCACCGGTATTCTCGTTGATTGTAGCGACTTTGCCGTCGCTCTCCAACGCTTCCTGCATTTCGATAGACATGGGCGCATAGGTTTTCATAATGGAAAGCAAGACGGTTTTACAAGCCATAGCGTCAAAATCAGATTGCCACGGGCCACTATTAAAAGCCTTGCTAAAGCGTTTAGCGTGCGCAGTAACTTCTTCTTTAGTCCAGTAAGCAGTCTTGCTAAAACCGTTCACCGTCTCGAATCTTGCAAAGTAGCCTACAACATTTTCAGAGAGCTTTTCGCCCGGCGTGTACGCTTCTGTAAATCTATTCCAATCTCTGATTTCGCCCTCGTACACCGGAGTCATAATAATATGCTTCATCTTGCCAGTGCGCATTGCAAGCTCAATCACGCCTTTATAACCAATCTGGAAGCTGGCCGCGCCTTTATACGGAACAATCCACGCCTTACCCAAGGAAGGGTTAATAGGCAGGTCCAGGCTTGCAGCCGTCGCCGCAGCCGCCAGGATAGTTTTCGGATTAGCTGTCGCCAGCAGTCTGTTGTTATTGGTCAGCGTCAGCAGGCTAGAGAGGAAGCCTGCGCTCTTTTTACCTAACATCTTTTCAAAGCGCTGCTGCACGCTCTGAGAACCAATCATCACGCCCAGCGTGGACGGCGCAGCATTCGCTACACTTGCGTTTCTTTTTTGAATACCATTGATAGTTGCCATTATTCTTACCTACCTTTCGTTATTTCAAAAACTCTATAAGTCCTAATTCATTTTCGTAAAGCAATTCTGCTAAGTCTATATGTAATATTTTCGCCATTTTTATGCGCTTTTCAAAAGGGATAACTACAATGTCCCCATCTTCGTATTTATATATAACCGGGCTTTGCGTGCCTAACAATTCCGTCAGCCCGACGCGCGACAAACCAGCTCTTTCGCGTGCTTCTTTTATTATTTTGCCTATACGTTGGCGTTCTTCACTAATCATCTGCCTTCATCTCCTTAATGGAAAATCTAAATCCATCCTTGCCTACGGTCTTGTACTTCTCGTATACTTCCGGCATCTCTTTCATGAGCTTTTTGCGGTCAATACTTTCACGGCCCTTGACTGGTGCGTTAATAACTTTGTAGTTATTATATGTACCGCACTTTGCGCCGCTCAGCATCAGCGTGAGTGCGTTCTGACACTGCTGCTTCTGCTCTTTCACGAGCTTTTCTGTTTTTGCAAGCTCATGATAACGAGCAATGAACGGAGCGGCCTGCGTGCCGAGTGCGATTTCATCAGCACCAACAACATTAGCAACAATCTTATCAACGGTCTGCGAAGTGCTTTCGCTGCCGTCGACTTCCGGCGCTACATCTGCTTGAAGGTTATTCCAGAACACGATAGCTTGCGCTCTCATGTCCTCGATAAACTCATCGTTGCGCGGAATTTCCTTCCATACGAAGTGATTACCGCCAATCAAGCAGGCAATATACCACTTTGAAAAGCCAGTTATCGCCATATACCATTGACACTGGCAATAATAACTATCGGGCAGGCTGTCGCCGTCCCATTCAGAAGCCTTAAAGCCGTTGGCAGTCTTGCATTCAAGACCTGCGTTCTCGCCTACGACAAGGCGGTCAACGTTCGCCAGCATGAATTCATAGTTATCATCTTGCAGCGTGCCGCACTTGCGCACCTTCTTACCAGTCAGTTCACAGAATCTGTCAGCTACAGCCTGTTCCAGTACCGTGCCCCAATACACATACTCGTTATCGGACAAGTCCTCTGCTTCTACGTCACCATGTTTTTCAGCATAGAGTGCGAATGCACTTTTCCACGGGTTAAGGCCCATAATAGCGGCAATGTCACTGCCGCCGATACCACTTTTTCTGACGCGTTCCCACGCCACACGGTCAGCGGCTTGCTCGACGGTCATAATCAGTTTACCCTTCATGCTTCTTCCTCCAATTCCTTCATCATGTGTTTTACAGAAAGCGTTGCGTGGCGAGCCATGTCTTTATCGCGCAACGTCTCTGCGACGAGCCGCGCCGTTTGTTCGGCAAGTTGCGGCACGCCGTTTTCAATCTCAGTAATTCTTGCAATAGCCAGCAGATGAGTCACAACAACAGCTGCGAGAATTCTAAAATCTTTAGGACTCTTTTCGATGATAGTCATACTCACTCCGACAAGTGCTTTTGCAAGGTTTTCAGCAATCGTATCAACATCGCCTTTAACGCCGATAATGTGTGTGTTGCAGTTAGATGCAAGCATTACGCCGCCATCGCGGAGAAAATTTTTAATTGCTAAGCGTAAAATTTCTTCGGTGTTCATAAAATCATCTTCCTTTCAAAAATAAAAATTAGTTAGATTTTGTTATACAACGGAACAATAATTTGTTGTCCCGGATGCAAACAACTTCTGTTTTTGCCTAAACCATTGGCTTGCTCGATGTCACACATGACACCGCGCAAGTCATCCCAACGGTTTTGCTTATCTGCGTACTGGTAGGCAATACCATAGAGAGTATCACCGTGAGCCACGTGATGAATCACGGTGGTCTGCGAATACGTCGGAAAGAAAAAGCCGTGAGCCGCAGCAGCCACCTTTGCAGCACTGCCGCCAGTCAGAAAAATGAGACCAGCGAGCAGCATTGCGGTAATTAGAAAAGCTTTTGCCAAGCCTTTAGTAGTCTTGCTCATCTCGTCCACCCCTTCATAATCATCTTTCGCCAGCACTCGCCACCGCTGCACACGGTAGCGAGCTGACCGCTTTCCTTATCTACTACTTTAGAGAAGTTGATATGCGACAAGTCCTTGCCGCATACTGCGCATTTCCGCTTTTTAGCCATCCAGCATAACCTCCAATTCCTTCGGACTAATGCCCATATAAGTAGCGAGCGCACCGGGGCTGATATGATAGCTCCAGCGCCCGCTTCCGCGAATCGCTACGCCGATTGGCAGACGGTTCTGCTGCAAGCCGATGCGGATAAATTGCGGACGCTTGCCGAGAAGCTCTGCGGCCTGCTGAACTGCAATGTTTCTAATCATCTTGTTCAGCTCCCTTCAGCATTGCTTCTGCCATTTCTCTGCGCTGACGTACTGCCCGCACTTCCGGCATAAAGCGCAGCGCGTTATCGCAGCGTGCTTGCATACGTGCCAGCGCTCCGCTTGCCTGCTGCTCATGTTCCTCACGGAACTTCTTATCGCAGGCGACGCCAAGCATAACATCGTCGGTATTGCGCCAGTTGTAGACCTCGCCAGCGCCCAAGCGTTTCATTCCCATAGTGTCACCTTCCTTCTTTTTATTGGTTGGATGCAGCAGCCTGCTGCTCGAGTTTAGCGCCCATCTGCATACCTTGCATATAGGCCAGCGACAGCATTAAGCTGTCGATTTTTAACTTCTTTACATCTTTAATCATGCGCTTATCTTCCGCGCTGATTGCTGATACTTGCTTTTCCATATCTTTCACTCCTTCCTTTTACTCTCCGTGCTATAATGAAAGAACAGAACGGAGGTGATTATTATTGAATCTTTATTAGACATATTTAAGGCTGCTGCTCCTGCGCTTGCAGCTTCTTACTTTACTCACCGGCTAACAGTAAATAGAGAAGAATACCGCAAGCAGGAAGTGCGCCGCGCTTACGCCGTTTTGTTTAAAGCTGCCGTCACTTCTTATATGGAGCATCTTCAGTCTGGCACGCCACTTGTTCCGTGGCGTTCTTCCTTGTGGGAGCAGAACCAAGCTCGCCTTGCTGAATTTTTTCCTCAGCTAGTTTACGATTTCGCCAAGCTTCAAAACCAGCAAGACGCTTTTTCAAGCGTTGACGTTCTTTCTCCTCTTCTTCCCAACGCAGCACCCTTTGACGCTGCTCTTTCCGAACTTCAAGAAATCTGGGAAGCTCTAAAAAAAGAAGAAGAAAAACCATTACTAACATGGTGGCAATGCACTCTTCAATGGTGGCAGGCTCACCTGCCATTGCTCGCCCGTTGTAAACGCCGATGATGTACATTGCTGCGTCCATTTTTCGCTCCTTACCCCGGTAAAATAGGTGAGATTTTTAAAAAACAATATGCTGCTATACGTCCTCCAACAAGAAATAAAACTGTTAGAACCACCGATATGATGAAAATACATATAAATATCGGTATATTGCTTATGCAGGCATCTAGAAAATCTAAAAACTTTTCAAAGTTTCCTTCGGGAGTAAAATTCTTCGGTACTTGCACCGGCGGACATATTATTTCTAGTCGGCGACGTTCTTCTTCCGTCATTTTTTCTCTCTCCTTTCAATAAATCGTTCTATCCAAACTTTTAATTTTTGAACTGAACACCTCATGCCTTTATTATATCCTTCCCTCTCGTTTATGTCAATATTTTTTTACTTGTTTCAAACAATATTTTCTTGTACTTTTCTTCTTTATATGTTAAAATAAGCACGTAATGTTTGGTGGTAACACTAGAAAGGAGTGACTTACAATGAATGAACGTTTAAAGCTATTGCGCAAAGCTTTAAAACTGAATCAGCAGGAGTTCGCGGAGAAGATACAAATAGGGCGTTCCACGTTAGCCAACTACGAAAACGGAACTTACAATATGACAGACAGGTCTATTCGTGACATCTGCCGTGTGTTCTACGTTAATGAAGAATGGCTACGCACTGGCGAAGGCGAAATGTTCCGTGCCCGAAGCACAACTAACGATGAGTTGGCGTTGCAGGTCGGCAAGCTGCTAAAGGGCGAGGATGAATTTACTAAGAATTTTTTCCTTGAATACCTGAAGCTGCCGCCGGAAATGAAAAAAGCTATGCGCGACTTCGTGCATACCCTAGCTGCCAAAGACAGCAAAAGCAAATAACAGGCAAATAAAAAAATCCCGTAACCATAACGGTTACGGGATTTTTGCTACACTTTAGATTAGCGCAGCAAATGAAGTTGCCTACTCATCTTGTTGCGTCAGACCAAGGACAAAACTATAAATGATGGATAGCGTTTTCTCGTCCTCTATCTCTTGCAATAATTGAAGTATGGCGTTTAATAAATTTTGCATAGTTATTCCCCTCACAATATAGCGGAGTCTATGCGTCAAGAACCTACTTAAAGTATACTAGAATCGCCCTGCGCTGTGCAAGTGCGTGTGCGACTTTTTTTAAAAATAACTTGTGCATTTTGTGAGAAGGTGCTATTATTAAATCAGATAAACAAAAGGGGGTGGTCAACATGGCAGAACGCAACTACTGCCTATGCGTCAAGAGCTTCTATTCAACGTTGTGCGCTATGCCATTATCAAGAGGCGCGGCGTGGGCAGCGTAAAACTGCCCCAAGGAATGTTATATAAAGGAGAGTGTTAATATTGCCAACAAAAGAAGAACGTTTCTTTATGTACTTGCTAATTTTCGGGGGAGCTTGCGGAATAGCTGACGCTGAACTTTCTCTTGTAGAAAAATTACAATATGGTGTAGTCGCTGTTGCGTCTATAAAACTACTAAACAGATTTTTAAAATGGTTTGAAGAATGGATAATTTTCCTTGCCGCCGTTGTCTTGTCAAATGTTTTTCTATGGTATGTATTTTCTGAATATTGGGGATACTACTTTGCTATTTCAATAATATATACAATTTTCATTTTCGTTATGACATACAACACAATGAGGTCGCACAATAAAAAGTATGCCAAAATTCAGCACGATAGCAGAATACTTCCGGAATATAGAACCAGAACCTTCTCGCAGCAGTTTTCCGGCTGGAGCAAGGAGCTTAATAGAGAATATAAATAAGGGGCATAAAAAAAGGAATTGACGGCCTTAATCCTTTACAATAAAAAGAAATAGCCCCCACGTCCTGGCATCAACGTGGGGGCTATTTCGTCCGAACTTGTTATTCTTATTCTTTGAAAGGAGGTGACACTGAAAACGCTTTAATAGTAGCAAACTCTCGTAGGCTTTAAGGCAGATACCTAGCGGTCGTGACACCGCTAGGATTTTTTAGGAATGTCGCGATGCGAGTTTCCAAACCTTTCAACCACGTCTTTATTATATCATTTTCCATATGGCGAATCTGTTAATAATAAGAGCGTGGGCGGTACAGTTAGTCACTATACACAATTTATACACAGGGAGTGTGAATAATTTGAAATTACCTAACAGCTATGGCTCAATAACAAAACTATCCGGCAACAGGCGCAGGCCGTACATGGTCAGGAAAACTACTGGTTATGACGCAGAGGGCAGGCAGATACAAAAGCCTATTGCCTATTTCGCCAAGCGGACCGAAGCGCTTGCGTTCCTGGCAACGCTCGATAGTAGTCCATATATTATTAACAGCGATATTACCTTCTCGCAGGCTTTTGAACAATGGCAAGAGGAAACGTACTCGGCAAAGAATAAAACCATGCCGCACGTATATAACGCAGCCTACAACCAATGGTGTGCCCCTATCCATAACATCTTGCTGTCGGAGCTTAAACTATCGGCCTATCAAAAGCTTGTAGATGATTGTCCGCGAGGATTTAATACAAAGAAGAACATAAAGATACTATGCAACAAAATAAATAAATGGGCGTGCGCTAATGATATACTGCCAAAAAACTATGTAGAATTCGTGGAGCTGCCGGAGCAGACGGACAGCGAGATTCACCAGCCTTTCAGCGACGATGAAATAAAATTGCTATGGGACAGCCTGAACGTGCCGGGAGTGAAGCTTGTGCTTATACTTATATATACCGGTATGCGTCCGACGGAGCTTATCAAAATTAAGAGTGCAGACGTGCATTTACAAGAACGCTATATCCGTGGCGGCATTAAGACAGCGGCTGGCAAGAACAGAACTATTCCAATCGCGAAGAAAATACTGCCTTTCGTCGAAGAGCTTTTGAACGACGGTGCGGAAACCTTGCTGAGTCAGAACGGCGCAGCTATCACATATGACATTCTGCGCAGAGATTATTTTGCCCCTGCAATGAAGGAGCTAGGCTTGCAGCATCTGCCGCACGATGGCCGTCATACCTGCCAGACGCTGCTAGATAACAACAACGTCAAGCCTAAAATTTGTAAGTTAATCTTAGGCCACGCAAGCGGCGACGTAACCGAAAAGGTTTACACTCACAAGACCATAGAGCAGCTAATCGAAGCTATCGACAGTATCTAATTACCTTGTCTGTGTTACTTATTTGTTACTTACTTGTTACTTACACACATGATTTTCCACGAACGGTGGACAACTTTAGAGAAAAAGAAAACCCCGCAACCGTTGTGGTTACGGGGTTCTTTGTTTTTTGCCTACGTTCCTGGATTATTCGCAGGTGAACGGCAGCAAAGCAACGCAGCGAGCGCGTTTGATTGCTACGGTCAGTTGGCGTTGATGTTTAGCGCAGGTGCCGGAGATACGACGCGGTAAAATTTTACCACGCTCGGTAACATAACGGCGCAGCTTTGCTACATCCTTGTAATCGATTTCTTCAACTTTATCAACACAGAAGCTGCAAACTTTTCTTCTGGGTCTTCTGCCTCTTTCACGTTTCATTGCATAACCTCCCTTAAATTAGAATGGAATTTCCTCATCAAAGGGAACCGCGTTGCCGAAAGATTCCATGTTTCCTGCAGGCGCACCAGGCTGTTGCGGTCTGGGAGCTGCCGGAGCATAGCTCTGGTTTGCACCAGCATTGTTATGCTGAGCACCAGCAAAATCTTTTTTGGACTCAATGAACTCAAAGCGATCAGCGATAACTTCCGTTACCCAACGCTTATTGCCATCTTTACCATCATAGCTGCGGATTTGCAGGCGGCCCTCAACGAGCGCACGCTGCCCTTTAGTGAGATAGTTGCCACAGGTTTCGCCCTGTTTACCCCAGATAACTACGGGGATAAAATCTGCTTCTCTTTGGCCTTCTTGATTGGCAAAAGGTCTGTCTACTGCAAGAGTAAACTGGCAAACAACTTTACCTGTAGACGTATAACGTACTTCAGGATCACGAGTTAATCTGCCTAAAAGAATAATCTTATTCATTGATTATTCACCCTTTCTGATAATCATATGGCGCATTACTTCATCGGTAATTTTCATAACACGATCAAGTTCTTTTACAGCAGCGGCTTCAGCCTGGAAGGTTACGAGAACGTACAGGCCTTCATTCAGGTCTTGGATCTCATAAGCAAGGCGTCTTTTGCCCCAACGATCGGTTTTTTCTACATTACCACCGTTTGCAGTGATGAGGTTTTCAAATTTAGCAACAACTGCTTCAAATGCTTCCTCTTCAACGGGTTTAACGATGTACATGACTTCGTATGCTTTCACGAAATCACCTCCTCCTTTGGACTTTGGCCCCCCTTATCTCGGGAGCAGAAGAAGTATATATAGTATATACAAGCTTATTAATTATATCACTCGAAATCTGCTTTTGCAAGGGCTTTAGAAAAAATTTTCTTTACCTTGCAGGAAAATTATTTTTCTCTGTATTTATTTACAGGCTGCGGATTTTTTTACGCAGCGGCAGAATACTTGCCGGACTCACGGACAGCTCGTCCATGCCCATCCGTACAAATTCCTTCGTCAGCGAAAGGTCTGCGCCCAGCTCACCGCAGACGCCGCACCAGATGCCAGCAGCATGTGCGCCGGCAACGGTCATCTCAATCAGTCGCAGGATAGCCGGATGATGCGCATCGAAGAACGGCTCCAGCTTCTGATTCTGGCGGTCAACTGCCAGCGTATATTGGCTCAGGTCATTCGTGCCGATGCTGAAGAAGTCAACCTCCTTCGCCAGCTGATCGCTGATCAGCGCCGCCGCCGGCGTTTCAATCATGATGCCGACCTCCATCTTCGGATCGAAGGGCACGCCTGCATATTTCAGCTCGGCCTGCACCTCACGCAAAATTTTGCGCGCCCTGCGTACCTCCTCAACGCTGATGATCATAGGGAACATCACCGCCAGCTTGCCATAAGCAGAAGCACGGCAGATAGCACGCAGCTGCGTTGCAAACAGCACCGGTCTGTCCAGACAGATGCGGATAGCGCGATAGCCCAGCGCCGGATTATCCTCGTGCGGCAGCTCAAAGTAGTCAGCCTGCTTGTCCGCGCCAATATCCAGCGTGCGGATAATCACGCGCTTGCCGGCCATCGTTTCCGCTGCCAGCTTATACTTTTCAAACTGCTGCTCCTCAGTCGGATAATCCTTGCTTTCCAGATACAGGAATTCGCTGCGGAAAAGGCCTACGCCCTCGGCATCGTTCGCCAGCACGTTAGCCAGATCGCCTGTGCCGCCGATGTTGGCATAGACATGCACCTGCTGACCGCCGCCGGTAATGCTCTTCTTGCCCTTGAGCTCCTCCAGCAGCTTTTTATGCTGTGCGTCCTGCTCCATCTTCGCCTTGATGCGCTCAAGCGTTGCTTCATCAGGATCCACAAAAACCTCGCCGGTATAGCCGTCGACAGCTACCAGCTTGCCGTCATATTCCTCGCCAATGCTGCTGCCCGTGCTGACAACCGCCGGAATGCCTATCGTGCGTGCGAGAATCGCCGTATGCGAGCTGTCTCTTATACACATCTGACGCTGCC
>ERZ1026858.1750-NODE-1750-length-10540-cov-18.512160_pt1 | contig 10540 bp, 9 predicted proteins | sample MGYA00380159_ERZ1026858 | MGnify/ENA primary metagenome ERZ1026858 (study PRJEB33269, sample SAMEA4719795) | human gut metagenome | biome: human-associated habitat; feature: organic feature; material: feces | place: Cameroon | collected 2013-10 ... | reverse complement strand
CTGAAAGGGCAAAAGCTTTCAATTTCAAAGCTTTTGCCCTTTCAGGGCGACTTTGTATTTTGCCAATATTACCCAGGGCGCTGCCCTGGGCTAGGAGCTTTTGGGCTTTCAGCCCGTCCTCGGCTACCATTATCTAGTGTCTAGACTTATGATACACTCCCTATTTCTTTTTCTTCAATTCCAACTTCGGAATCTTGACTTTCTGACCTGACTTCAACTGTGAAGTACCATTCAGAGCTTCTACGTAGCATTCCATTCCTGGTCCTAAATACTTTTGACTTAGCGACTTGATGGATTGTCCTTCTTTTGCCGTTACAACCTCGGAAACGCCAATGATACGATAGGCTCCGGTTCGAACACGGGCATCCAGGTCGTATTTGCTGCTTGCCTTGGAAGAAAGCTTCTCAGCCTGCTTTCTGTCTTCTTCTTTCTTCTTGGCTTCTGCAAGCTTTTTAGCTTCCTGCTGTTTCTTGGCTTCTTCCAATTTCTTCTTGGCCTCTGCCTGCTTATTTACCTCAGCAAGTTTTTTAGTTTCAGCCAGCTTCTTGGCTTCCAAATTCTTCTTTGCATCAGCCGATTTTGCATCAATTGATTGCTTATCTGCTGCCACATCCATATTCTGCTCGGCATTTTCGGCTTTCTTGACGGCTTCGCTTGCCTGCGCCATTCTTACGCTATCCTCGATAGCCTTCTTGCGAAGAATCTCTTCCTGAGTTGGGGCAGACTTGGCTGGTACCTTCTTCTCTGTCGGAGTCTGCTGGTAATTATCCAATTGCATTGCGAGATGATCACGCTGGGCAGCCATTTTGCCATAATTGAAAGCAAACCAACCAAAGCCACCTATCATTGCCAGGAATACTACGCTCGCTGCAACAACCAGAGAACGAGGCAATACAATATGTCGCTTATCAGTTTCCTCATCTGAAGAAGAAGCTTCCTCGTCTAAAGAACTCTTCTCTTCAACAGAAGCCTTCTCTTCAACAGAAGTCTTCACTTCAACAGGAGCTTCCTCTTCAACAGGAGCTTCCTCTACAATAGGAGTTTCTGTAACAGAGTTTTCCTCATCAGAAGGAACTTTCTCTGCAATAGGAGTTTCCTCTGTTAAAGTCGATTCTTTTGCTTCATCAGAAACAACAGGCTCAACCTCATCCTGAGCAGGAACTTCAGACTCCCTATCTTCCGATTCAGAAGTTGCTGGTTCAGAAACTTCCGGTTTCTTTTCTTCCGGTTCAGCTACATTTTCCAGAGGCAGTTCCTCTCCTATTACTATCATTTCATCGCTAACAGGAGCATCGTTTTCCTCATCCAGAAAATCAATAACACCGCTTGTTTCCAGAGATTCCTGCTCACCAAAAGCCACCACAGAAGAATCTACTGTATCAGAAACATTTTCTGAAACAGAATCATTCTTTGACTCAAAAACCTCCTCAGGCGATGAAACCTCTTCAGCATTCTCGAATTTTCTGTCGATTTCATCGAAATCAACACCATCATTCACCACAACGGTCTCAAACTGGGCGAAAGGCTTGTTCACAATCTCCTTCAGAATATTATCGGGCGTGAAGGAAATCTTGTCACGGCCCTCGATGATGATACGCTCGCCCGTGTTCACATCCACGCTTTCACGATCCTTCACCGCCATTACCTTAAAAGTACCAAGCCACTTCATCTTCACGAGCTTATCAGACTGAAGCCCCTCGTTGGCAACATCAAACATCTTTCTGATAAACAATTCGGCATCCTGCAGACTGATTCCCGACTTCTCTGCCAGGCGCTGCGCCAAGTCGCTTAAACTAATCTTACTCATAGTCTTCACCTCCATTCTTCAGTTTTTCCTTGACACTGGCCACAGGGCGAAAGCCGAGTACGAGCTTAGGCGGAACAAGCTGGCGCTTCTTGGTTGTAGGATTAACAACCACACGCTCCAAGCGCTTCTTTACCTCAAACGTACCAAAGTTGGGGATGGAGACAGCCTCACCATCCTCAAATTCAGCAATCATGGCATCTATCACCTTGCGCACCATCTTCTGGGTGTCGTCCTGTGAATAGCCAGTCTGCTGAGCAAGTTCTGCAATATACTCCTTGTTATTCATTCTGATGTCAAAATATTACCTCCCATATTACTTTACCACTTCTCCGTAGAGATCAAACTCCTCGCTCTGGGTAATCTTCACATTGTAGAAGCACCCCACGCGCAGACGCTTCTCTCCTGCCTTGATCAGCACTTCAGGATCCACCTCTGGCGAGCAGAATTCGGTTCTTCCTATATAGTAATCACCCTCCTTGCGGTCGATAATCACCTTCAGTATCTTGCCCACTTTCTCAGCCTCTACCTCTGCGCTGATTTCCTGCTGCAGAATCATCAGTTCGTCAAGACGGCGCTGCTTCACCTCGGCAGGAACATCATCCTCGTAGTTATTGGCACTGTAGGTACCCTCCTCCTCAGAATAAGCAAAGGCACCCATACGCTCAAAGCGCTGAGTACGAACGAATTCGAGCAATTCATGGAAGTCTTCCTGAGTCTCGCCAGGGAAACCCACCATCAGAGTGGTACGGATATGAATGCCAGGCACACGCTCACGGATGGTCTTGAGCAGTTCGATGGTTTCCTGCTTGCTCACGTGGCGATGCATTCTGTTGAGCATATTGTCGCTGATATGCTGCAGGGCGATGTCAAGATACTTACAAACGTTTGGCTTCTCGCGCATCACATCGAGCAAATCGAGCGGGAACTGGTTAGGATAAGCATAGTGCAGACGGATCCACTTCACACCCGGAATATCCGCCATGCGGCTGATGAGTTCGGTGATGTGATGCTTGCCGTCCAGGTCCACGCCGTAGTAGGTGAGCTCCTGGGCGATGATCTGGAATTCCTTCACACCATCGGCTACCAGTTGGCGCACCTCGTCGAGGATTTCATCCATCGGACGGGAAACGTGCTTGCCGGTGATGATAGGAATGGCGCAATACGCACAGCGGCGGTTGCAACCTTCAGAAATCTTGATATAGGCATAATGATGAGGAGTAGTGAGATGGCGGGTTCCACTGCAAGCAGGCACATCAGCCTTGCCCAGTTCCTTGAGCAACTCCTTATAATTAAACTTACCATAAAACTTATCCACCTCGGGCATCTCTGCCTCCAGTTCCTTCTGGTAGCGCTGTGAGAGACAACCCATCACATAGAGTTTGCGGAGTCGTCCCTCTTCCTTAGCCTGGATAAACTCCAGAATGGTATCGATACTCTCCTGCTTGGCATCCTCGATAAAGCCGCAAGTATTGATGACGGCAATTTCACCCTGTGGGCGTTTCGGGTCATGAACGCAGTGGTAGCCATTGTCCTCGAAAAGCTTCATCAAGGTCTCACTATCCACCAGGTTCTTGGAGCAACCCATGGTTACTATATCTATCTGATTTTTCTTCATTCTTATCCTACTTATCCTATAATAATCTTAATCTAATTCTTTTCTCGACTATTTTACATCGAGCTTCATCTAATCCTTTTCTTAAAGTCTATAAGCACCTGTATTCTAGTGCTTAAAGAGGGAGTCAACAAATTCAGATTTATTGAAGAGCTGGAGATCCTCCATACCCTCGCCCAGTCCGATATACTTCACTGGCACCTTGAGCTGATCGGAGATACCGATTACCACGCCCCCCTTAGCCGTACCATCGAGCTTGGTGATGGCGAGCGAAGAGATATTGGTAACGGCAGCAAACTGCTTAGCCTGCTCAAAAGCGTTCTGTCCGGTACTTCCATCCAGAACGAGCATCACCTCATCCGGAGCCTCAGGCATCACCTTCTTCATCACCTCCTTGATCTTCTTCAACTCATTCATCAGGTTCACCTTATTATGAAGGCGTCCGGCAGTGTCAATCAGCACCACGTCGGCACCGTTCGCCTTGGCGCTCTGCAGGGTATCGAAGGCCACGCTGGCAGGGTCAGAACCCATCTGCTGCTTCACCACTGGCACCCCTACTCGCTCGCCCCAAATGCAGATCTGTTCCACAGCAGCGGCACGGAAGGTATCGGCAGCACCGAGATACACCTTCTTGCCAGCCTTCTTAAACTGATAGGCGAGCTTTCCTATGGTGGTAGTCTTGCCCACACCATTGACACCCACTACCAGAATCACGTATGGCTTATGATCGGAAGGCAAATCCCAGTTTTCATTGTCATCAGTATGATTTTCCTCCAGGAGGCTTGCAATCTCTTCTCTCAGGATTCTGTTGAGCTCTGAGGTAGAAACATACTTATCTCTTGCCACGCGTTCTTCGATACGTCGGATGATCTTCACGGTAGTCTCCACACCAACATCGGATGTGATGAGCACCTCCTCCAAATCATCGAGCACGTCATCATCTACGGTTGACTTACCAGCCACCGCACGCGCCAATTTTCCAAACACGCTCTCCTTGGTCTTTTCGAGGCCTTTATCGAGAGTTTCCTTTTTTTTGTTGCTAAATAATCCGAATAATCCCATAATTATAGCTATATTTTTTTGCAAAGATACGAAAATATTTGAAACTAGGAGCGTTTTCCCTAAAAAATATTGTTAACTTAGCAAAAGAATGTATAAATAATCGCTTCCTTATAGAAATATATCAAGTTATTTTTATACCTTTGTATGTTAGAAGCGCCTCCGAGTTCCTAATACTCGGACGAGGAGGACAAGACATTAAACATTTAAATAACAATCATGAAAAAGATATTTATCTCAATACTGATGCTGATTCCTGCTCTCACCATGCAGGCGCAGAATGTGCTTACCCCTGAGCAGCAGTTGGAAAAGGCGCAAAAAGAGTTGGAGGAAGCCAAGAAGGCCCTGGAAGCAGCCAAGGCTCAGGCAGAAGCAGCCAAGGTGAAGGCGGAAGCTGAAAAAGTAAAGGCGGAAGCCGAGAAAACGAAAGCGGAAGCTGCAAGATTGAAGGCTGAAGCTGAAAGAATGAAGCAGGAAGCAGAAAAGCTGAAGAAGAATACTGAGAATTCGGTGCCTGCTACAAAGCTGGTGCCTGCCACCAAGAAGGAGAATACTACCGAAACTTCAGAAGGTGCGGGATGGGTCGTACCAACCATGACAGAGGAGGTAGAAGAGAAAAAGGTGGAAAAGACTGCCGAGGGCGTGGTGCTCAAGGAAGATCCGAAATACCTGGCGGGAGCCATCCAGCTCAATGCCGAGGGAAAAGTGGAATTTGTTCTCGACACCCAGGCAAGCGGAAAGAGTGCAGACGAAATCTACAACATCGTTTTCCAATATATGAGCAAGCTCATCAAGAATGAGCAAAACATCAACAGCCGCATCGCCCTGGTGAACAGAAACAACAAGAACGAGCAGATCATCGCCTGTATTATGGACGAATGGTTTGTCTTCAATCAGTCGTTCATCTCTCTCGACCGCTCAGAGACCAAGTACCAGCTGGTGGCAACCATCAGCGACAACCATCTCCACCTCTCCATGACCCGAATCGTATTCAACTACGAGGAAGGCAGAAGTACCGGTTTCAAGGAGCCTGCAGAGAATGTGATCACCGACAAATATGCCTTGACCAAGAAGAAAAACGACTTGGCTAAGATCTACGGTAAGTTCCGCCGCGGAACCATCGACCGTAAGGATCAGATCTTCAACAATCTGACCAAACTTGTTCGCAAATAAAAAATCAATTCATAAAATATGGATCAGACAAAAGATAACAACATAACAAACACCCCACAGAGCGAGGAAACCGCAAAGACTCAGCCACAGAGCGAGAGCCACGAGGCGTCTCAGACACAGCCACAGACCAGCTATGCCGTGCGCCCAAACCGTCGCCACCACAGAAGATTGGAGTATGCAGACAAGAGCAATATGCTCGTAGCCAGAAACTGGCTCAACATCGGATTCATGCTCTTCGCCATCGTAGGCGTCATCCTCTGGACACAGATGGACGACCGCACGATTGCCAATGTACTGCTGATCATCGGCGTAGTCTTGAAAATTGCCGAGGTTTGCATCCGACTATTCAAAAAATAAGAAATGAAGAAAATATTATTCTCTACAATCCTAGCTTGTGCTGCAACCCTACCAGTTGCGGCACAACGTGATTTTACAGATTTCAACAATAACGAGGACTCGCAGTTCCGCCCACAGACCGGCAACCGAATCAACACCGACTCGCTGGGCACCGACAAGGAGATTCCGAAGGGAATCAGGGTATGGACTGTGGATGAGAGATTTGGAGATACTCGGGCTGCCGTGGTGGACACTATGCAGGCAATGTACCAGAATACCACCTTCACGGAAGGACTGCGCGGAGAGTACAACACCCTGGGTAACATGGGTACCGCCCGCATCAACCGCATCTTCATCGACCGACGCAATACGCAGGGCAACTTCATCTTCACCGAGCCATACGACAACATCGTTACCCCGGTGAGTGACTTCCACTTCACCAACACCTACTCGCCTATCACCAACATCACGCTGAATAGCTGCGGTGACAGAACCAACGGTGAGGATGACTTCAAGGCAATCTTTGCGGTGAATGCCAACAAGCAGCTGGGTGGTGGATTCCGATTCGACTACAAATACGGTCGCGGCTACTACGATGCACAGAGCACGGCGCACTTCAAATATACGATGTGGACTTCTTATCTGGGCGACCGCTATCAGGCGCACTTCCTTTTCAGCACCAACCACCAGAAGGTGACGGAGAACGGAGGTATTACCAATGATGACTACATCAAGCATCCGGAGCTTTTCACTGAGAGTTTCGCCACCAACGAAATACCGACCGTGCTGCAGCAGAACTGGAACCGCAACGACAACCAACACATCTTCTTCACCCACCGCTACAATGTGGGCTTCAGCCGCAAGGTGAAGATGACCGAGGAAGAAATCAAGGCCAAGAAATTCGCCATGGAGTCAGCAAAGGACAATGCAGCCGAGGAAGCCAAGGAGGAGGCAAGAAAGAAAGCAAGGGAACAAGGCAGGGAGTTTGACGAAAAGGCTTTCGACAAAAACCAGAAGAAGCAGTTCTCAGGTCGCCCTACAGATGCAAAGATTGCCGGCGATGAACCTGCCAAGAACAACAAGGCAATAGTTGCAAACAAGGCAGCCCAGGACTTCAAGAGCGACAGCACTCGAATTGCAGTAAACAGCAAGGCTATGGCAGACAGCCTGCTCACCATAGAGAAGAAGAAAGCGCAGGACTCACTCTTCTACAAGACAGAATATGTTCCGGTAACCAGCTTCATCCACACCGTGCAGTTTGATAACTACAAGCGTATCTACCAGGCTTACCAGACTCCACAGGACTACTATCTCAAGGAGTACTACAATGCCGGCAAGTTTACAGGCGATTCCATCTACGACCAGACCAAGCACTGGCGCATCAAGAACACCGTGGCAATGGGAACGCTCGAGGGATTCAGCAAGTGGGCAAAGGCTGGTCTGAAAGCTTTCGCCAGCTATGACCTCCGCCACTACGAACTGCCGAATACCGAAGGCGGATTTGAGAAGTTCAATGAGCATGCTCTGAGCGTAGGCGGTCAGCTGAGCAAGACACAGGGCAAGACCCTTCACTATAATGTAGTGGGCGAGGTAGGACTCACCGGAGTGGATGCCGGCACCTTTGCCATCGACGGAAGCGCAGACATCAACCTGCCATTCCTGGGTGACACCGTACAGGTAAGAGGTGACGCTTTCATCCATCATGAAACGCCATCGTTCTACTATCGCAAGTATCACGCCCGGCATCTCTGGTGGGATGATGATCTGAGCAAGATTATCCATACCCGCATCATGGGAACTCTGAGATTCGGCAAGACCAACACCACGCTGCGTGTAGCTGTGGATGAAATCAAGAACTATACTTATTTCTCACAGCAATATACGATTACAGAAAATGGTCTGCGCACAGGCGTGATGGTGACACCTATGCAGAGCGGCGAAGCCATCAATCTGATTACAGCGCAGCTGCAGCAGGACTTCAAGTTCGGTATTTTCAACTGGCAGAACATGATTACCTACCAGCATACCAGCAGCAAGAGTGCCCTGCCTGTGCCTGACCTCAACGTATATACCAACCTCTTCATTAAGTTCAAGGTGGTAAAGGTACTGAATATCGAGTTGGGTGCAGACGCCAGATACTTCACCAGTTACGAGGCTCCGGATTACTCTCCTTACCTGGGACAATACACCGTGCAGGGTAACGGCGAGAACAACGTGAAGGTTGGCAACTACCCTATCGTCAATGCTTACGCCAATGTTCACATCAAGCACACCCGCTTCTTCGTGATGATGAGCCACCTCAATGCAGGCCAGGGCGACAAGAACTACTTCTTCACCCCTCACTATCCGATGAACCAGCGAGTGTTCAGAATGGGTGTTAGCTGGAACTTCTTCAACTAGGAAGCGAATCTTTTCCACAAGAGACTCTTCTGAAACGAAATAGAAGCGAATCTTTTCTTAATGAATAACAACAAGGAGCGAGGTTCCCCAAAAACCTCGCTCCTTATAATTTAAAAGCAATAATATGATGGTAAAGACAAATTCTATCAAGGCATGGTTTCTCGCTGCCCGCCCCGTCACTCTTTCGGCAGCAGCTGTACCGGTGATACTGGGAGTAGCCTTGGCTTACAAGGATTCCAACGCCCACTGCCAATGGATTCCAGCCCTGCTCTGTCTGCTCTTCGCTTGGGTGATGCAGATAGACTCAAACCTGGTAAACGACTTCTTCGACTTCAAGCATGGCAACGACGACGAAACCCGATTGGGTCCAAAGAGAGCCTGTGCCGAAGGCTGGATCACGATGAAAGCCATGAAATGGGGCATTATCTTCACCACCCTCCTGGGGTGTGCCATCGGTTTGCCCCTCGCCTTTTACGGAGGAAAGGAGATGATTATCGTGGGCATCTGCTGCGTTCTCTTCTGTTTTCTCTATACCACCAAGTTGAGCTACCTGGGATTGGGCGACCTGCTGGTACTTCTCTTTTTCGGCATCGTACCAGTCTGCTGCACCTACTACCTAACCATGCCGGAAGGAATGCAGGGAGTATCAACGGAAGCCATACTTACCTCCATTGCCTGCGGTCTGGTAGTAGATACGCTTCTCATCCTGAACAACTATCGCGACTATGACAACGACATTAAGGCGGGCAAGAAGACGCTGATCGTTCACATCGGCAAGAAAAACGGCGAGCGTCTCTACTGTGCACTGGGCAACATCGGTATCCTCATCATGATAGGAATCAACATCTACGGTGCACTTGCCTACGATGCAGATACAAAGTTTTTGCCTTTCGCCGCCACATATCTCGTGGTGCACAACCGAACATTCGCCAAGATGAGGAAGATAGGAGAAGGCAGAATGCTGAACAAGGTGCTGGGCTACACAGCTCTCAACATCTTTACCTTCGGCATGATCTCTACCTTCATCATCCTTGGAATGACGTGGTAATCCCAGAAGCCCCCCACCCCCTCTGGAATGGCATGATAAGATTCTAGAATGAGAAGATAACATTCAGGAATAATAATTATATAATGTACGCGCGTACATTATATATATATAAAAGAAGAAAAAGTATGAAGCAACAAGTAAATCTCGAAATCATGCAGTTTGTGGAAACACAGATTCTGCCCAAATATACCGAATTTGGCGAGAGCCACGGATTGCGCCACGTAACCCGTGTCATCAGAAACGCCCTGAAACTCGTACCTGTAACAGGTGCCGACATCGACATGGTTTATATCGTTGCCGCCTACCACGACCTGGGAATGAGCGGTCCGCGCGCCATCCACCACCTCACTAGTGGGAAAATCCTCCAGGCTGATGCTCGTCTGAAGCGCTGGTTCACTCCCGAGCAAATCAAGATTATGAAGGAAGCCGTGGAAGATCACCGCGCATCCTCCAGTCGCCAGCCACGAAGCATCTATGGCAAGATTGTTGCCGAAGCCGACCGCGACATCGACGTTCACGAAATCTTCCTTCGTGCCATCGAATACGGAGAGGAGAACTATCCAGGAAAAGGAAAGGAGGAGCAATGGCAGCGATTCGCCGACCACATGGACGAAAAATACTCCCGCAACGGCTACATCAAGCTTTGGATTCCCAACTCGCCCAATGAAAAGGCTCTGAAAGACCTGCGGAATATCATTGAAGACAAGACGGAACTCAGGAAATATTTCGAAGAAATATACGAAGAGCTCAGGAAAAAGAAGTCTTGACCCTTGAGAGAAACAAGGAAAAGGGAGTTCTGCTTTTGAGAAAGAAGATTTTTCGAAAAAATCAGCAGAAAGATTTGGTAGTTTCAAAAGATTGCATTATCTTTGCAGTATAGAAAACCCAAAGACTTCTATCGGTAGATGATAGCCTATGCTATGTCTATTCGACAAAGATATAAGGGTCGTGTCGGTTCGATCGGGATACTCATCAAATTACACTTATGAAACCGAGAAGACTTCTCTTGCCTATGGCGGGCCACATAAACTGACTTGTCAACTAAGCTGCAAAGCCGGTGGATTACAAAAGCGGAGAGCTCTCAAATGTTTATGACATTCGGAGT
>ERZ1026858.1749-NODE-1749-length-10541-cov-37.903967_pt1 | contig 10541 bp, 9 predicted proteins | sample MGYA00380159_ERZ1026858 | MGnify/ENA primary metagenome ERZ1026858 (study PRJEB33269, sample SAMEA4719795) | human gut metagenome | biome: human-associated habitat; feature: organic feature; material: feces | place: Cameroon | collected 2013-10 ... | reverse complement strand
CAGCAAGAGTCTTCAACTTCTGTGTAGCATCCACAGCGTTGGAAACCATCTCACGAAGGAAGATGTCATGATCTGAATATAAGAATTTCTTGATGACAGGGAAAATATTCTCTGTCGTTACACCGATATTACCTTTCTGTGCCATAATTTATAATGTTTTATATGTTTTACTTTATTTATTTCTGCCTATTACATTTACAAATAGCGTGCCAAAAAGGCGGATAGGCGCAACAGAAAGCAAATAACTGAACAAAATAAAGAGAAAGAAAGAGGGATTTCAAGAGAAGAAAACTATAGCCTTAAGGGAAAATATAAATAGCCTTAAGACTAAATATATTTATCCTTAAGCCTAAAAATAATTAGCCTTAAGGATAAATATGGAGTAGGAAAACATCCCATTTATCGGAATGTTTCAACCGATGATGATAATATTTAGAAATATCACAACACCCTGCAGGCACGGATACCTATCTGGGATGGATGTTTCTGCATATAGGTATAAAGTGTCATCGGTTCATCAATCACTTTTTTATGGATACTGCTGGCATTAAGCAGGTGCAAACCATCCTTGTGCCAGGAAGCAATGCCGATATGCGTGGTGTCCAATCCTTTCTTACGGGTAATCATCAGAAGGATATCGCCATTCTTGATGGTATTTCTGAAAAGCTGGTTGTTGCGAATCTCCCCTTTCGGGATATAGCGATAGCGCTTGCCATTGATGCTCTGTTCCAAAGCCCGGATGCCCGACTGCCACTGTGGATGAGCCGAAAGCATCTTGTAGCTGGATGGATGGGTAGACATCCAGTTTACGCTGATGGTCTGTACAGCCGTGAAAGGAGGGTTGTTCTGAATATCCTTCACGATGCCTTCCTTTACGTTGTCATCTACCCAGAGCGTGAAATAATGCTGGCGCTTTACATACTCCACATCGCCACCCACATAGCGCACATGCTTGAGATGATTGCAGAAGGCAGCAAAACTGGTTTCGTGATTCTTGGCACACATCGTCAGAGCGGTCACGATTTCTACGTAGGTGGTGCAATCCAGTTCACGGGTATTCACCACGAGCTGCTCCTCCTTAGTTCTATCCAGGGTGCCGCCCACATAGGGAACACCCACAAACTGCTTTCCGAACCACATCATCCAGTTGGCAGGTTTCTTCTTCATCGCCTTTGCCTGTTGGAGCAAAGAAACAATCCGCATACTATCCTGGCGCTGATACACCACGCCCGACTTTGCTAAAGCCGGCATCACCATCATGAATGCCGCTGCAAAAAACAAAAAACTATGCTTTACTTTCATTGTTTTACATTTTTATATTCCCGCTTCTTACCAAAATTCACGCCCACATAGATGTTCAGGGAGCCGAAGGAATTGTTGGTAGAGAAATGATCTTTATGATAATTGTAAGAATGAATGACAGAACTGATACCCGCATACCATTTGTCATTATTCCATACCACACCAAAACGGCCCACACCATCGATGTTGAAATTCTTGAAGTTGAAGTTCTTCAGGTTAAACTTGTCCTGCTCCGGATCGTCTGATCTGGAATGATTGTAGGCAAGTCCCACGGAAAGCGAGGCGTTGAAGAGCCAGTTTTTGGCAAACACCCAGTTGTAGCCATATCCCACCGTAGCGGAATAATCGCTATACCTCACCTTCGAGAACATCAGGCTGCTATCAATCTTCGCTTCCGTCAGAATCTCGCCTTCCTGATTCTGCTGAGTTTTGGCTTCCTGATTCTGCTGAGTCCTGGATTTCTGATTCAGCCGTTCATCCACGATATTCGAGAGTTTATCCCAGTCCACTTCCAGCTGATGCTGGGTATATCCCAAGCCTACCATCCATGAACCGGCGCTCAACTTCTGCTTCGTGCTTTGCGAATAAGCTGCTGGATATGAGAACTTACGATGATTAAAGATGTAGTAAAGGTTCAAACCCTTGATACTTCCTTTGAAACCATCGAAAGATACCTTTCTTAGGGCATCCGTATTCACTTCAGCTCCCAGATCCATTCTTTGGATATGATAGTCGTTACCCGTCTGCCGCCAGAACAGATCCACTCCGAGCAAACTGCTATACAGGCTCAGATTGAACTCCTTCTTGCTACTGTGGTTACTCTTCATATTGATGTGCTTCAAGTCTACGGTATAACCCAGGAACACCCATCGCCATCCCAGATAAGGGCCCAATCGCCATGAAGGGTCAGGTGCAAACGAGATGCGCTGTCCTTCCTCACCATAAAGGGTATAGACCTCATAGGTATTGGTATTCTGGAGCATCACGGTATAATTGTAATGCTGAGGCTCGATATACTGTTCGTTGATATTTGAAAACTCTCGAAAGAAATTCGTAAAAGTCTTTCCCAAACGGTGGAAGAAGGTTTTCTCATGTCGGGCACGCGTCAGGCTATCCTCAGAGTTTCCCTTGAACATCGTAGAGTTGAAAAGCGTTTTCATCAAAGAAGAATCGGCAACAGTCTTGTTCTGGTCAGTCTTACTTTGGTCTGTCTTGCTTTGACCAGCAGGCAAATGAGACGTTTCCCGCTCCACCGCCATCATTGGCAGCAAAGCGAGCAACCAGACTCCCACTAAAGACCAAATTCTTCTTTTCATCTTATTGACTCTTTGAAATTCTACAATTCAGTTCTTCAAAACACACGTTAGCACTTACAAAATCAAACGTTAGTTCTTCCAAAGCACGCGGTCGAGCACCCAGTTTACCGGAGTAGCCGAAACGCTGGTACAAGTACAGGTGCTGATACCCTGCAGGTGTTCTATCACATTCTTGATGATAGGCAGCTGCACATACGGCGGATTGGAAACCGTGATGCTGGTTCTACCCTCGCTTGTAATCAAGACGATAGGCTGATAGGTGAACACGGAGAACGAAAGCGAACCCTTGTCACCGATAATCTCGATGCAGTCTTCCTTGGCACTCTCATGTCCCACGAAACACCAGCTGCCGCTGCCCGTCACGCCACTCTCGAAGAAGAAGCATGCCGATACCGTATCTTCTGCCTTATAGAGATGCGCACGGTTGGCAGGATAGCCATGGGCACGGGTAATCACACCAAAGAGGTCTTGCAACAGGTCTATCTGATGAGGCGCCAAATCGTAGAAATAGCCGCCACCAGCAATGTCTGGCTGCACACGCCAAGGCATCTCCTTGCCGCTTTTGTAATCCAAGTCACGGGGAGGCACAGAGAAGCGAACCTGTACATTGACTATTTCTCCGATAGTTCCACTGTTGATAATCTCCTTCACTTTCTGAAAGTAAGGAAGATACCTGCGATAGTATGCCACAAAGCAAGGCACACCGGTCTGCTCGCTGATTCTGTTGATGCGGATACAGTCGTTATAGCTTGCTGCCAGAGGCTTTTCTACGTATACAGGCTTGCCTGCATGCATCGCCATGATGGCAAAGGTGGCGTGTGATGACGGTGGCGTAGCGATATAGACGGCATTCACGTCAGGGTCGTCGATGAGTTCCTGCGCATCGGTATACCATTTTCTTATATGATGGCGCTCGGCATAGCTTCGCGCCTTCTGTTCGCTACGGCTCATCACCGCAACAACCTGCGATCCCTCCACCTCGTTGAATGCCGGACCGCTCTTCTTTTCGGTTACTTCACCGCAGCCGATAAATCCCCAGTTAATCTGTTTCATTCTTTTCTTCTCTTTTTAGAAGACATCCGACAGTTACTCTCCTGCCAGAGACTTGTTGATTTCGTCGATATAGTCGAGCACCTCGTCACGACCCGTCTTCTTCTCACTGCTAGTGATGAAGTATGGAGGGAGCGCCTCCCAACGGTCTTCCAGGGCGTGCATCCACTTTTCTGCATTCATGCGAGCCTTGACTGGACCCAACTTATCAGCCTTGGTGAAGACGATGCAGAAAGGCACATTGCTCTCGCCCAACCAATCCACGAACTCACGGTCTATCTTCTGCTGGTCGTGGCGCACATCGATGAGCACGAAGACGTTTGCCAACTGTGGGCGCTGCAGGATATAGCTGCTGATCATCTGCTCCAACTGCTTCTGCACGGTTTTGGAACGCTTGGCGAAGCCATAGCCAGGAAGGTCGACCAGATACCATTCGTTATTGATGATAAAGTGGTTGATGAGCAGGGTTTTACCCGGAGTGGCTGAAGTTTTAGCCAAACCCTTGTGATTACAGAGCATATTGATGAGGCTCGACTTGCCCACGTTACTTCTGCCGATGAAGGCATACTCGGCCTTGTTATCTTTAGGGCACATGCTCACTCGTGGAGCCGATATTGTAAATTCAGATTTCTTAATTTCCATTCTTTCTATTTTCTTTTATAAATGTTTAATTATTAAAGGCAGCACACCAACTTATCATAAAGTTCAATGTTCAACGCACAAAGTTCAAAGTTCAATGTTCAAAGTCTAGAGCATTTCTGCCAATTCCAGCCATCTCATTTCCTTCTCGTCAAGTTCATCCTTGATTTCAGGCAGGCGCTTGCTCTTTTCCGTCAGTTCCTCTACCGAGAGGGTGCCGCTGCAAAGGGCCTCTTCCAACTTTTTCTGCTCTTCGGTGAGCTTATCTATTTCCTGGGTCAGCTGCTCATATTCACGCTTCTCCTTGTAGCTCATCTTGCGCTTGTTCTCAAAGTTGGCATCACGCTTGGCGGTGCCGGCTCCATCGTTTGTGCTGGCGCTGTTGCTGGCTGTGGTTTTCGCTGCAGCCGCAGCTTTCTCTGCCTCATCCTTCTCCTGCAAACGGCTCCAGTCACGATATTGCGTATAGTTGCCAGGGAAATCCTGAATCTCGCCCTCGCCCTTGAACACCAGGAGATGGTCCACCACCTTGTCCATGAAATAGCGGTCGTGACTCACCACGATGACGCAACCGGCGAAATCCTGCAAGTATTCTTCCAATACCTGGAGGGTCTGGATATCGAGGTCGTTGGTAGGCTCATCGAGCACCAGGAAGTTAGGATTCCTCATCAGCACCGTACAGAGATAGAGCTTGCGCTTCTCACCACCACTCAACTTATATACATAGTTGTGCTGCTCCTCGGGAGTGAAGAGAAAGAACTGCAGGAACTGCGAAGCCGTCATGTGCTTGCCGTTTCCCAGGTCGATGTAGTCGGCAATCTCGGTGATGACATCGATGACCTTCTGGTCTTCACGGAACTTCAATCCCTCCTGCGAGAAATAGCCGAAGCGCACGGTCTCTCCGATATCAAACTTGCCGCTATCGGGCTGCACCTCGCCCAAGAGCATCTTGATGAAGGTAGATTTACCCGTACCGTTGTTACCCACGATGCCCATCTTCTCGAATCGGGCAAAGTTGTAGTAGAAGTTGTCGAGAACCACCTTCTTCTTACCCCTGTCGTCGAACGCCTTGCTCACATACTGGCACTCGAAAATCTTGGAACCGATATATACGGTAGAAGCCTTCAGGCGCACCTGTCGGTCTTCGATGCGCTGCTTCGCCACCTTTTCCAACTCGTAGAAGGCATCCTCACGATACTTCGCCTTATGACCGCGAGCCTGAGGCTGTCGGCGCATCCAGTCCAGCTCTCTGCGATAGAGATTCTTGGAATGCTGGATTTCGGCACGCAGGTTGTCCATGCGCTCCTGTCGTTTTTCCAGATAGTAGGCGTAATTGCCACGATAGGTATAGATGGTCTTATCGTCGAGTTCCAGGATGGTGTTGCACACCTTGTCCAGGAAGAATCGGTCGTGGGTTACCATGAAGATGGTCTTGTTGCCACGGTTCAGATAGCCCTCCAGCCATTCAATCATCTCCAGGTCGAGGTGGTTGGTAGGCTCATCGAGCATCAGGAAGTCGGGCTCATCAATCAGCACATTGGCAAGCGCCACACGTTTCTGCTGACCACCACTCAACTGTCCCATCGGCTGGTCCATGTTGGTGATATGCAACTGGGTGAGAATCTGCTTTGCCTTCAGCACCTTTTCGGGGTCATCCTCGTGGTTGAAGCAAGCCTCCAGTACGCTCTCTTCCGGGTCGAACTTCGGCGACTGCTCCAGATAGCCCACCTTCAGGTCGCGGCGATAGATGATGTCGCCACTCTCATGTCCCTCCTTATCCATGAGCACCGACATCAACGTAGATTTGCCCGTGCCGTTTCTCGCCACGAGTCCCACCTTCTGTCCTTCAGCGATAGAGAAGGAGATATTATCAAAAAGAACCTCAGCTCCAAAACGTTTGGTGAGGTTTTGAACGTCTAAATACGGTATTTGACTAGCCATTTTTGTTATTTTTGTGTGCAAAGTTACAAAAAAAATTGGCAGAAACAAAATTTTTTGGCTATCTTATTTGGCAGAAACAATTTTTTTAGTTATCTTTGCACCGAATTTAATCAAAACATCTAGTGTTTCCATTCTCGAAACGCTACATTTCATAGAAAAATCATATAATATACAATATAATAATGTATAGCAAAGACGAATTATCAGCAAAAAGTGTCGTTCAACTGAAGGACATTGCTAAAGAGATTGGAGCCAAGATTAAGTCAGGCGACAACAAGGAGACTATTATCTATACCATCCTTGATGCCCAGGCTGAAGGCCCAACAGATGATGCTGCACCAAAGCGTAAACGTACACGCATTGCCAGCAAGAAAGAAGACCGTGTTTATTCTGTCAATGGAACTGATGGCGAGAACTTCGACGTGATGAAGAACCAGGCTACCGGACCTGTAGATGCATCGCAGGATGCAGCCCCACAGGGAGCCGCAGCCACAGCAGATCCGCTGGCTGCTTTCCCAAAGCACAGAGGCAGAAAGAGCAAGGCAGAACTGGAGGCCATTGCTGCGGCTAAAGCAGCTGCCATCAAGATGCAGCAGGCTGCTCAGCAGCAAGAGGAAAGCGAAAATGAAGGCAATCTTTTTGATGCCGAGAGCAACCGCGAGACTGAGCAGAATGCACAGACTGATGATGAGCAGGAGGCACAGATCAACGAAGAGCAGGCGGCACAGGCTAGCGCAGAACAGCCAGCACAGGCTGAGTCTGACCAGGCAGCAGTCGCAGAGAGCGAAGAGCATTTCATTCCTGAAGCCCAGTTTGCCACTGGCGAATCCAGCGACAACAGCGAAAGCAATAACGAACTGATGGCTATGCTCCAGGCAAAGCTCAACTCTCATAACGATAAGCCAGCAGACCATGAGGAAAAGGCAGAGGCTAAAGAGACCGTCAAGAAGGCAAACAATGCCGCAGGCGCTACAGCCGCGACTACTCCAGACGGCGTCTGGAGCGGCGACCCAGGCGACGGCACCGACTTCATCACCGTGGTAGATATTCCAATCGAAGACCAGGCTGCCACGCCAACATACGATATCTTCGATCGCCCTACCACTCCGGTTGCATCCGGCAACACTCCTGCCGCTGCACCTCAGACAGCCAACAGGGAGCCAGAATACGACTTCTCCAACATCATCAGCGCCAATGGTGTGCTCGAAGTGCTTTCAGACGGCTACGGATTCCTTCGCAGCAGCGACTTCAACTATCTTTCTTCTCCAGACGACATCTATGTGGCTACCAATTTCGTGAAGCGATATGGATTGAAGACGGGTGATGTAGTTCAGTGCCACGTGCGTCCTCCTCACGAGGGAGAGAAGTACTTCCCACTTACCAGCATCGACAAGATCAATGGCCGTGACCCATCAGAGGTACGCGACCGTGTTCCATTCGAGCACCTCACCCCACTCTTCCCTAACGAGAAGTTTGATCTCTGCGGCGACCGTCGCACCACCAACCTGAGCACCCGCGTGGTAGACCTCTTCTCACCAATCGGTAAGGGACAGCGTGCGCTCATCGTGGCTCAGCCAAAGACCGGTAAAACCATCCTGATGAAGGACATTGCCAACGCCATCGCAGCCAACCACCCAGAAGCATACCTCATGATGCTGCTCATCGACGAGCGTCCTGAGGAGGTTACCGATATGGCTCGCACCGTGAATGCAGAGGTTATCGCCTCTACCTTCGACGAGCCAGCCGAGCGCCACGTGAAGATTGCGGGCATCGTTTTGGAGAAGGCAAAGCGCATGGTAGAGTGCGGTCACGATGTAGTCATCTTCCTCGACTCCATCACCCGTCTGGCACGTGCCTACAACACCGTAGCCCCAGCATCAGGTAAGGTGTTGACCGGTGGTGTGGATGCCAACGCATTGCAGAAGCCAAAGCGCTTTTTCGGTGCAGCCCGTAACATCGAGGGTGGCGGTTCTCTCACCATCATCGCTACAGCCCTGATTGATACAGGTAGCAAGATGGACGAGGTTATCTTCGAGGAGTTCAAGGGTACCGGTAACATGGAGTTGCAGCTCGACCGCTCACTCAGCAACAAGCGCATCTTCCCTGCCGTCAACCTGGTGGCTTCTTCTACCCGTCGCGACGACCTCTTGCAGGACAAGAAGACGCTCGACCGCATGTGGATTCTGCGCAAGTTCATTTCAGATATGAACCCTATCGAGGCGATGAATACCATCCACAAGAGCATGCAGACTACTCGCAACAACGAGGAGTTCCTGATTTCCATGAATTCATAGATTCAGCTTTAACAGCATAAAAGTTGAGGGCGTTTCATCCTTTAGGACGAATCGCCCTTTTCTTATCATCTGATAGGAAGCCTTACCTTGTTACACACATAACAAAGTAGAAACAAAGTGATATATAAATTATTGCCACAAAACTAGCAAGAATAATAGCAAAGTGTCATTTTCAAGGCTAAAAACTAGTGGTTGACCCATATCAAGAAATGCATATTGCAATGATATTTCTCGGCAAAAGATGCCGTTATTTGATAAAAAAGTGTTAACTTTGCACTCGTATTTAAGGAATAACAAATAATAAATTTTAAAAAGGTTAATAATTATGATGACTATTTTTACAATGGCTTTCGCCGCAGTTATGTTTTCAGGTATGGTTCTTTGCATGGGCATGTTCTTGAAACACGTAGTAAACTCAATTCCAGAAATGACTAACATGAGCCATTCTGTTAGCTTGAGCAAGTAAGAATAGCAACACTACGATATATATATGAATATATCTGAATCACTTTAGAAATAAAGAGAGATTTAATCGGGTAGGAGGTGAATGTTACTCATAAGAGGCATTTACCTCCTACTTTCGCATTCACCGACCTCCCACACCACCGTACTTGCGGTTCCGCATACGGCGGTTCCTACTTTGGGTGCCATTCGAGATACGAACCCATCAGCGTGACATACCCTGTCTTACGAAGACTATCATTGCTGATAGCCATTTTCAAAATAGGACTGTCTGCTACACGCCAATACCCAAGACGGCTGTTGCCCCACATATAGGCTTGGTATTTATCTATACCACACCTTACAAGGTTGGCAATCCTCGTCTTGACTCTCTTCCAAGACTTCCATATACACATGCGTATTCGTCTGCGCAGCCATTTGTCCGTTTCAAGGAGCAGTTGCTTCATATTTGCAAGATGATAGTACCCCACCCATCCTCGTATGTATTCCTCTAGCTTTTGCTTCCATTTTTCATATCCCCATCCATTGCTCCGATTCGTAAGTTCCTTTAGTTTGGCTTTCATCTTTGCTTTGGATTTGGGATGCACAGTCAGTTGGCATTTGCCTTTGGATACATAGAAGGAGTAGCCGAGGTATTTCACACCACGCACATACGAGACGACCGTCTTCTCCTTGTTCACCTTGAGGTATAGTTTGCCTTCTATGAACTTGGTGATGGACTCCTTGACTCACATTGCCGCTCGCTTGGACTTACAAAATATCATTGAGTCATCGGCATAACGAACAAAGGGGAGACCTCTGCGTTCGAGTTCCTTGTCCAACTCGTTGAGCATGATGTTGCTCAGCAGTGGACTCAACGGTCCTCCTTGGGGAGTTCCCTCCTCACTTGCCTCGAACAAGCCCTTGTTTATCACACCACTGCGAAGATATGTGGTTCAAGTTGTCGGGACTAAGGATTCGCTCCAACAAGTGCTTCTTGTCGAATGGTACTTCCACGATGTTGTCTTCACACATCCACATGAAAGTCTGCGCTCCCCCATACCATTCGGATTCCGTCCTAGCTCTTTGGGGGCAGCCATTAACTTTTGCCAATGTTTTCTGCGTTCTTACTTTCATAAGGTATGTTTCAATTACTATCGTTTAATATAGGTTCTGTCCTTCATGCGCTATATCGAAAAGCACACTACTATGACATCTGCTGACTTCTCACGGCTAGCTTTACTCCTTGCCTTTCGCAACATAGCTATTCGACAAGTCCGTGAGACCTCCTCGGATAAGGGCATTGTCTTTCCATCTTATACCCACTTCATTTACACCAACCGTTCCGAATAGCTATGGGACTTTGATTTGTATAGCAATCTAATCCACGGTCATATGCCTTGTATGAAGTTTCTGTACGTTAGGTCAGATGTTTGCCGCCGGCTTCTTTCAGATTCCAACTCACGATGGACACCCTTGCCATTGGCTAGGTAATTCCCGCTATTAGGGCTTACTAGGGACTTGCACCCATTAGACAATGCTCATGCCGAGCATACTA
>ERZ1026858.1721-NODE-1721-length-10650-cov-7.631524_pt1 | contig 10650 bp, 10 predicted proteins | sample MGYA00380159_ERZ1026858 | MGnify/ENA primary metagenome ERZ1026858 (study PRJEB33269, sample SAMEA4719795) | human gut metagenome | biome: human-associated habitat; feature: organic feature; material: feces | place: Cameroon | collected 2013-10 ... | reverse complement strand
GCCCCGACCACGGCCGCCAGCTGTGGGAGGAAGGCCCCGGCAACTGCCGCCCCGGTTACGGCAAGTACGACCGCGCCCTCGGCGTGCAGTACATGCTCGGCGTCTGGGACCTGCTGGATCGTCTGGACGAAGAGAAGAACCGCTGATTTCTGCCATCCTCTAGTTGCTGTATAAAAACAAAAAAGCCGCTGCGCAAGCAGTGGCTTTTTTGTTTTGGGGAATCTGCGCCGCACGGTAGGGGCCGGGCATGCCTGCCCCGCAGCCTTGCCTTTACCGCCCTTCTGCCCTGCTTACCCCTTCACCTCATTCACCAGCTTTTCCCCTCGCGCAAATGCCCGCGCGTTCTCCATCGTTGTGATGGCGATGCTCTGCAGCGCGGTCCGGGTAAAAAACGCCTGATGGCTCGTCACAACCACATTCGGAAAGCTCATCAGCACCGGCACGATCTCATTGTGCAGCACATCGTCGGAGAAGTTTTCAAACACCTGACCGTCCTCGTCCTCATAGACATCCAGCCCCACACCGGCAAATTTGCGGCTGCGCAGCGCATTGATGAGCGCCCGCGTGTCGATCAGCCCACCCCGGCTGGTGTTGACAAGCACCGCGCTGTCGCGCATCATCTGGATCGTCTCAGCGTTGATCATGTGGTAGGTTTCCGCCGTCAGCGGACAGTGCAGGCTGACCAGATCTGCGGTGCGCAGCAGCTCCTCCAGCCCCACATACCGCACAAGGCCGTCCAGCGCGGGGTTGCGGTATTGGTCGCAGGCCAGCACCGTCATGCCAAAGCCGCAGCAGATACGGGCCATCGCCGCGCCGATGCGCCCCGTGCCCACAATGCCGGCCGCCGAGCCGTACAGGTTATACCCCAGCAGCCCATCGAGCGAGAAATTGTTGTTGCGCACCTTGATATACGCCTTGCAGATGCGGCGGTTCGCGGCCAGCGCCAGCGCCATGGCGTGCTCGGCCACTGCCTCGGGGCTGTAGCCCGGCACCCGCAGCACCGTGATGCCGCACCGCTGCGCCGCCGGCAGATCCACATGATTGTACCCCGCACAGCGCAGCAGCAGGCAGCGGATACCCACCTGCGCCAGCTTTTCCAGCACTGCCGCCGAGCAGTCTGCATTGACAAACGCACACACCGCGCCCCCGCCCCGCGCCAGCGGCGCGGTATCCGCATCGAGATTCGCCGTTAAAAACCTGATCTCACAGCCATATTCCGGGTCAGCCGCCAGCACATCAAAGTAATAATGGTCATACTCCCGCGTCCCGTAAAAAATAATTTTCATAAAAAGTCCCCCTGTCCTTTCAGTATCGGTCGTTTACGCTCCCATTATACTGAATGGAGTGGGGGATTTCCGTTGTAGGGACAACAATGCCTTGGTTTTGCACCGCCATGTAGGGGCGAACATTGTTCGCCCGCACAACGTTACCTTTGCTGCAACTGAATCTTCCACCGCGCCGTAGGGGCGGGGCTCTGCTCCGCCCGCGCAGCCTCCCACCCATGGGATAGCCGCGCCCCTTAATGCCGTCGGCAATCAAAAACTGTCCTTGAAATTTCACGCTGCTTGTAAAGCAATACGCCATATGATACAATTAGCTAAATCGGAAGTTATGATAGTGTCCATATGTATGGAGGAAGCGAATCATTTCATAAGGCTTTGAAATCCAAAGCGAGGGGTTTGATGAATCCATCGATGAAAAAGATTGTACTATAGTTTTGAAACCAAAATAAAATTTTTGCAGATTTAGGGCAACAGCCAGTTGCTTGTGTTTGCCGGTGCGAATCATTATAATTAAATCAAGGTGGTGATATAAATGGAAACAAAAGATGTGATACTCGGTCTGAGAAACAAAAGCAATCTTTCTCAGGAAGAACTAGCTGAAAAGGTATTTGTAACTCGTCAGGCAGTTTCTCGTTGGGAAGCGGGTGAAACAATCCCAAATACAGAAACCTTAAAACAGCTTTCAAAATTGTTCGACGTATCTATCAATACATTGTTAGGAACTCCGAGACAGCTTATTTGCCAATGCTGCGGAATGCCTCTTGACGATGAAACACTTAGCAAAGAACCAGATGGCGAATTTAATGAAGATTACTGTAAATGGTGTTACAGTGATGGTAAATTCACATACGAGAGCAAAGAACAGCTTATTGATTTTTGTGTAGAACATATGGCAAATGAGAATTGGCCTGCCGAGAAAGTCAGGGCACATATGGAGTCTTTAGTTCCTACGCTAAAGCATTGGAAGTAAAAAACCGATAACTTCCAGTTTATTTAATCGTAGTTCTTTATAAAACGCTATCGAGAATATCTCCCCGATGAAAAGCAAGCGGCAGGCGCTAAATACGCCTGCCGTTTTATAGTACCGTATTGAATGGGGGTCGACCACTCTTTTCTCTACCCCCATCCCCATCATGCTGCCATTGAATCGGGGACTCTCCCGCGCCCTAAAAACAGTCCGCAGGACTGTTTTTGCCCCGCGGTACGCGGACGCGGGGCCCGGGCTGTTCGAGTCCCCGATGGTGCACCTTAAGGCCGCAACATCCCGAAAAAAAGGCAATAAAAAAACACCCTGCAACTTAATGCAAGGCGTTTATGGTGCACCATCGGGGACTCGAACCCAGGACCCACTGATTAAGAGATATAGTGTCCTTGTTCCTTATGTTTTTCCCTTTTTGCATTTTGTTGATTTTACGCTGTTTTTATGTACTTTCTTGGTTTTTACTTTTCCTCTTTTGCCCTTTATTTCCTTTAATTTTCTCCATTTACTTGAGCACAACTTGAGCAAGAATCCTTGAGCATATTTTCAAGGCTTGCCTGTACGCGCCCAACTGCTTCAATCTGGGTGCTCTCAAATACCTTAGCATAGATATTAAGTGTTGTAGAAATATTCGCGTGGCGCAGAATCGTCTGTACCGTCTTAGGGTCTGCATTTGCTCGGATTAAAAGTGTTGCACACAGATGGCGAATAGAATGTACCGTGACATGCGGCAGGCCGTTGCGCTCCGTCAGCTTATCCAGCCACTCATTGATGGTGCTCGGATTCAGCGGGGTTCCATCGTCATTGATAAACAGACATTCCCATCCACCGCGCCATGCGTCACCATACATTGCCTTGTGTTCGTTCCACCATTGCCGATATTCCGCAAGAACCCCTGCCAGCATGGGCGACAGCGGCAAGTCTGCCTTGCTCTCTTTTGTCTTTAGTTTGCCTAAAGCAAGCCCCTCACCGCTCTTTTCCTTGAGCTGCTGTGCAACATGGATAATGCCCTTATCCAAATCCACATTACCCCATGTCAAGCCGCACAACTCACCCTTGCGTAATCCCAGATAAATCAGAATCAGCAGCGCCGTCTTAACGCGAATATCCTTTTCCCGCATAACCGCGCGTACAAAACGCTTGCTTTCTTCCTCGGAAAATACATAGATTTCCGCGTCAATTTTCGGCGTGCGAACGGCGTCAATCGGGTTATCGGTCAGCAGCTTGTGCTTTTCCGCGTAGTGACAGACCGCACGCAAAAAACGGTGTACGCCGTTAATGGTCGTACTGGAATAAGGAGACTCCCGCACTTCCAGTTTGAACGCTTTCTCCACGGGACATTGCAGCGCCTTTGCCATTTTATCCGCGCTTTCCAGCGCGACCCGGCAGCCTTTGCAGGCAATCTGCACCGTGTCAATACACAAGCCCGCCTTTTCCGCAAGCGCCTTGTAAGTCATGCCCTTTTCCCTGCGGATTTTGTCAAGTTCCGTTGCCGTCACGCAGTATGTTCGTTTGGCATCCGGCTCCCGCATGTCGGCATAAATGCGCTCGATTTGATAGGCTTTCAGTGCCGAAATCGGCATATTGCCTATATCGTCCTCAACAACACTCAGCATATACTCGTACCACTCTTTGGTTTTATATTCCATCTCCGTGTTGCGAATATACTCTTTTGCCACATCTGATACCTTCGTTTTGGCATCAAGCGCGGCACGCCCCTGCTTCACTTCGTGCTCAAAAATCGTTGCTTGACGCACAGCTTCCTTTTCAGCCGCCTTTTGACTCATTCCTACCGGCGGAATCCACGTTTTTGAACGTGTGCGTTGCTTGCCGTCTGCGGTCTGGCTTACCAGTACCCGAATCTGATAAGTTATTTTTCCATCTTTATTTATGCGTTTGTTTATATTCATGTTATTTTATCCTTTCTGATACGAAAGGACGGGCAAATGCCCGTCCTTAAAAATGAACGGGCATTTCCTTTATTCGCCGCCGACCGCGAGAAAATCAATCAAATTAGCCCACGACACCAACGCTTTGCGCCCAGTATATACAGCAGGGACTTTACCCTCTTTGACCCAACGGCGCAGCGTCTTTTCTCCCACAGGGATGTTTTCATCCTTGCAGCGGGCAACAGTATTGCCAATCGTAGCAATATCGGCATATTTTTTTGTACTTTTCATTGGTGGTATTACCTCATGTACAGATAATGCGACACCACCACATCACACCGAGAGTGCCCTAGATTAAGGGACACAGCCATTAAAATGCCTTTGTCATACACTTGTCCGGCACGTTCCTTGCGGCAATAATAAAGCCGTCCAGATGCCACGCCCTGTCCCTCAAAATAGCGGTACAGGTCTTGAGCGTACTGTGCCCGCAGATAGTGCAACGGCATATCCTTGGGCAGCGCTTGGAGTGGTAGCAAGCGGCGCTTGCCGCCTGTTACTACTCCTGCACCGTCACCATAGCGAGAAAACACTTCCCGCACACGGTCTGCATATTGCGGCAGCACAAGCGCATCGCGCTCTTTGCCGCCCTTTTCGCGCAGGTGTACGCGCAAGTTTCCCTGTGCATCTGCGCTCAAATCGTCCGAACATAGGCCGAGAAGCCCGCCCCGCCTGGCACCACAGGCACGCGCCAACAGGCGTGCGTCATTGTGGTGCTGGGCGTGATAGCGGTCTGCACTACCACCAATATCGCGGCTTCTAGTTATGTCCGCTCGACAACGAGCCGGAAGCTTATCCACTCCCAAAAGTTCTTTGTATGAAGTGGAAAATACAGAACATAGCGCATATACCCGTGTATGTATCGTCCACGCGCTTATATTGCGGGCGCACATATCCTCGTAATATTCGCGCAGATATGGGCGGCACTCTGCAATATGCTTGCAGCCGTGCCGCTCTGCAATCCATCGCAATGCAGTTAAGGCTTGTCTGGTATAAGTTGTGTATGATGATGTCGCGTATAACCCCGTAACAGGGGTGTACTTGGTACGGCTATCCTGTGCATATTGCCGCGCTGCTTGCTTGGCAGCGTGCTTGCTCTGCCCTCTGCGGTCTTGCTGCGCTAACGCAGCTTTGACCTCATGGGTTAAGCGCTTAATTTGTCGCTTAGATAACATAAGTACACCTCGAATTGTGGGGCTAATAAGGCATCCACCACCTTGTCACTAACCCGGACAACGGGCCTATATGGGTAAGGACAAGCCGCATTGCTTTTACGTGCAATGCAGAAAACGCGCCTTTGAAGGCTCTCATTTCTCCCGCCGCCTTAAAACGGGGAATGATTTATCGTAATAGCTTTATTTGTTGTAAGAGCAGTTTTAAAATTTAATCAGGGTATTTAAAAAGTTCCTTTAGATGTTTTTCAGCTGCTGTAATATCAAAATTCTTGATACTATCCGCAGCTTCAGCAATGTCATTCGGCAGTGCTGCACGGTCACTTTCAGTAAATTTAACATCTACCGGAATTTTAAGGGCGGCCATACGCTGTTTAATGTAGCTTACAAGATGCCCGTGCTTCGGGTTTTTGACCTTTCCGGAAATTTCATTAACTGCCGTACTGGCATCCGTATAGACAACTGCGGAATCAATATCCAAATATTCCAACGCCTGCACTGCGCGCTTTACACTTGTCAGTGCCAATGCTTCACGGGCAACTTTCGTCTGACAGGCTCCCGTCTGCACAATCGCTCCTGTAGCGGCATCAACCATTACATAGCTGGTGCGGGTCTCGTGCGTAAACACATTGTAGCTTTCGCCGGTATAGACTTTAATATCCATCGCCATTTCCTCCTTTCTTTGTAGTATAATTGCTTTTCCTTGCGGGCTTTCTGGGGCGCTGCTCTGCTTCATTTTCGATTAGACTCGCATCGTGCGCTGCTTTCACAGCTTTTTTCGCTTTCTCAAGTTCTGTTATTGGTAAGACAAAACTTTCTGTATGTTCATATTCTCCCGCCGAACATATATGACCTTCTTCATCCCTTGCGCATAATGTGCACACAATAGATACCTTGCTTTTTTGACCGTCCATTACAACCGCTGTCAATGTCCGAGCATAACCGCAACCGTCTGTCCTATATTCTGCCGCCGCGCATTTTTCCGGCGTAAGAATATCAACAGCGTGCAGTATAACCGTACCAATAGGGGCTTTTGCATCCAGAGCATCAATCTGCGATATACGGACTTTACATGATAACTTTCGGGTTCCCGTTTCTGTTTCGTGCTGTATGCGTATTGAGACAAAGCCTTTCTTTATCATTACAGGCATAACCGCCAATAAGCTGCTTTTGCTTTCATGCACATACAGGGGTTTCATGGGGACACTTTTACTTTTTTCATTCATTTTACTTTCAACTCCTTATTAAACAAAAAAGCGGGCAGAGATATACACGAAGTAAATCTCTGCCCGCAATTCTTACAGAAATAACGGACACACTTTTCCCTTGATTTGTGTGGGGGTAAAATCAACAGAAACGTGTGATACTTTTAATTACTAGCGGCAAGCCGCGCTTTACAGGTTGCCCCGTAAAGCATTTTATTTATCGTATGTCTATATTGTATTAACTTTGCAGCAATCTGCAATACCATTTTTAAAATTTTATAACAAAAAAAGAGCGGTCATATCGCCGCTCTTTCATTCGGATTCCGGGTCGTTGCTTTTGAACTCTGGAGAGTCAAAAAAATCATATAGCGAAATTCCCAGCCCATCACACAGATGTTTGATTGTTACAATGCCTGGGTTTTTGCTTCCATCATGGATTATATTTTTGAGGGTGCTTGGCGGCACACCGGCAGCACGCGCCAGCCCGTTAATGTTATAATCATGCTCCGCACATAGCTGTTGTATGCGCTTTGCAATCTCTTTTTTTGTGTCCACCTCAATCACCGCCCGTATAAAGTCTATGATTAGAGTACCATTATTGGTGCTTCAATGTAGACCTTATATGGACTTTTGGTAGCTGCTGTGCTATAATACTATCAATCGAAAAAATCGTGTTATTATGAAAGGAGAAAACAATGCAACTACATTCTATCCGTAGCTGTATGCTACTGACCTTTGCTGCATCAGGCTTACTAATGCTAACCGCTTGCGGCATCACCGTTACTGCTGTACATTTGCCGGACTCTGTGCAAGTCAACGTGGGCGCAACGGCAGAAACAGCCGCAACCTATGAGACAGCACAGGATGCCGACCCCGCAGCGCAGCAAGCCGCAGCGGATAAAATAGACTGGTCGTGGACTGTTGGTGACGATAGTATTGCCACCGTAGATGATAACGGCATCATCACAGGCATTAAAGGCGGTGACACGATTGTTGTCGTGAGCTCGGCGGATGGCAAGATGACTGCCAAATGCCCTGTTACCGTAAGTCAACCGTTAATGGCTATCCGGATGGATGACATTGACTTGCAGACCAACGGGCAAAGCAGCGCAACCGTCAATTATACACTTGTCCCCGCCGATACGACAGAAGACAATGTGACTCTTAGCGTAGATGATGAATCCATTGCCAGATTGGACGGCAACAGAATCATCGCTGTTAATAACGGCGAAACCAAAATAACCGCCACCTGCGGCATCGTCAAAACAAGCGCCAAGGTCACTGTTACCACTAAGGTCGAGCAGATTACTCTGAACAAAACCGAAGGTGTCCTGACCGTTGGCAACAGCGTTACCGTTACCGCCACTGTCACTCCGGATAACGCAACCAACACCACCATTAACTGGACGTCCAGCGACGAAAAGGTTGCTACGGTAGACAGCAATGGGAAGGTAACTGCAGTGGCTGCTGGGAATGCCACAATCAAGGCAACCAGCGAGTCCGATGGGGATGTGAGTGCTGATTATGCGCTCACGGTAAATAAGGCTGCAGCTAAGCCTGCAACCCGTTACAGCGGAACTACCAGTTCCGCAGGTGCAGCAACCACGCCGAGTTACACTGCACCGTCTACGCCTTCCGCGTCCACGCCCACTTATGTGCCTGAGCCTGCACCGGCTCCCGCTCCTGCTCCTGACCCCGCACCTGCTCCCGCTGAGCCTTCTCAGCCGAGCGGCGGCGATATCGTACCGGGCAGCACAGAGGATTACGATAATCGTTATAAGGATTTCGGACAGTGGTCCGGAACTGACTGGACGCAAGATAGTTCCAACGGTGAAAACAACAATATTACTGATTAAAATTTTCCCGCCCTGCAATGGGCGGGATTTTTTTGTATTTTTGCCTGCTTTATGATTGACTATTGCGTCTATTTGTGGCATAATCAGCACACTTGGCGGTATCTATATTATGTTGGGGCAGAACATAGTAAATGGCACTTTTATATAAATGCACAATGTCACGGTTGATTTATCGTTTGTTTTGTGCATTGCGGTGTGTATTGTAATATGGTAGCATTTTACCAGTATATAAAATAAGAAAGGACTGTCTATCATCATGAACTATCATATCAATATTGCGAGTTCTGCGTATGAGCCAGACGAAGCAGCGCTTGTCACCTACGGTAGCTTTGAATTTAGAGGAAATCCAATAGCTTTCAGCGTTACCGATGCAAATGGGCGTGACCCTGTTGTCCGCGTTAATCCTACCTGTGACGATGACAGTGACGCACTTTATCGCCTTGTGCAAAAGGAAGACAGCCCGTTTTATGACCAACTTGATAAGGCGCTGAGGAAATATGCCTTGACAGATGCGTTTGCCATTGCCGCTGCTCGATACTTGTACGGTGAAAACCTACCATGGCATAACGGAATCTTTTCGGACGCCGAATCTAAACGGCGAGGATTTGACGGCTACCTTTCCATGCTTCCGGGGCCTATTCCGGCTTTCGGTTATAAGCTAGACTCCGAAAATAACCTTATCGGCGTGTATTTATGGAATGCTTCCGGCATCGAAATAGGAACTACATCCTTGCCAGCAGATTTGGTTGAGCAAATTCGCCGTGCCATCCGTGTTGGATACACCATTGTGATTGACAAGGAAAAGGAAAACTAAGTAAGAACGGGAGCTATTCACGTGGCTCCCGTTCTTATTATATTATGGCAATGATGCCACTTTGTTTTTGACGCTCGCCCACGAGCCGTCTGCAATGTAGGTGGCTCCATATACTCTGCCGGTGTCTTTATCTGTATGCATATAGCTTTTGTTCGCAACCTTGGCTATTTTCTTTTCATCTTGCGCACTTACAGTTGCCTTTTCTACAACCTTAGGGCGGTCTAGCCCTTGGGACACATACACAAGTCTTTTACCGGCTGGTCTTATTTTTGCGGTCGCCGCCAAGTTCTTAGTGATATAGTCTGCCCAGTAGTCATGCTCTACAATTTTGGGGTCTGTTGCTGCCAGATTGCACGCCGTTACCATTGAATAGCCGTACTTGGCATTATATGTAGGAATGGTATATACAACCCAGTTTTGTTTCCAAAGTTGATGTACATAGTTTGGCTTTCGCCCTTTTCGCTTCTCAAAAGGCTGTAATAATTCCTGTGGAAAATTTTTAAAAAAGCCGTGTATGTGTAAGCGTTTTCCTGTAGGGTACTTTTCAGGGATGAGCAGCCAGCAGAAATCTTTATGTGTTCTCTTTATGTTTTTTAAATAGTCGATTATTTCCTGTAAGGTATCCTCTTGCTTAGAAATTGGCACCTTGCGAGGATTTATCTCCAGCGTAGCCGCAAGGTCAAACTCGTTGCACGCAACTATATCGCGCACTTTGCTTTTGGTTCGGCTGATTGATTGCGGTGAGCGTTCGCCCGGCTGCTTTCCTTTAATGCGGCCTGTGCTTTTAGCGCTGCGTTCATTGTAAACGGAGACTCTTGTTTCTTTTGGGGTTTCCTTAACAGTCATCATCATTTTCTCGGCTCCTTGTCGCAGTTGTGTTACATATAATCTTGTGCCCCCATCTTGCCCCCATCGAGGGCAAGCGGGAATTGTTGCACACAAACGATATTTGGTTTTCTTCTATTACTGTATTAACTTTGCAGCAAGAAGCAATAGCTGTGCAAAAAAATAGCAGGTTACCCCGTATCGGCAGCCCCACCCGCCGATACAGGATAACCCGTATTTTTTCTATTTCTGGCATTCTACACTATGACTTTTATGCTTTCCCTATTTTTCCTTATTGCTCCTTCGTTTTTCTTTTTCTTCCCTAATTCTGCTTTTTCTCGACCCTACTTGAGCAGAACTTGAGCAAGCACCAAAATCAACGCAAAAAGAAAACCGCCTAGGCTGCCATAAAAGGCTTACCTAAGCGGTTTTTCTGTGGTGCACCATCGGGGACTCGAACCCAGGACCCACTGATTAAGAGTCAGTTGCTCTACCAACTGAGCTAATGGTGCTTATAAGAGAAGCCGGCATCTACCTATTTTCACAGGCCGTTTCCAGCCAACTATCTTC
>ERZ1026858.1715-NODE-1715-length-10683-cov-7.436112_pt1 | contig 10683 bp, 9 predicted proteins | sample MGYA00380159_ERZ1026858 | MGnify/ENA primary metagenome ERZ1026858 (study PRJEB33269, sample SAMEA4719795) | human gut metagenome | biome: human-associated habitat; feature: organic feature; material: feces | place: Cameroon | collected 2013-10 ... | reverse complement strand
GTTCTTCCTCCAAATGGAGCAGTTTCTCACGCTCACTCTGCATCATACGGCTTACGGGTATTCCAGTCCAGCGGCTTACCACCTCGGCAATATCGTCGGCAGTAACCTCCTCGCGTATCATGGCCTCGCCACCTTGAGTGCTCTTCAGTTGTTCCTGGATGCGCTTGATGTCTTCTTCGAGAGCAGTCAGCTTAGAATATCTGATCTCAGCCACGCGCTCGTAGTTGCCTTCACGTTCCATGCGCTCAGCCTCAAACTTCAGGTTCTCAATCTCCTGCTTGTCTTGCTGAATTTTATTGACGAGGTCTTTCTCTCCTTCCCATTTTGCACGGAAGTCGCGTTCCTTGTCCTTCAGCTCGGCAATCTCCTTGTCGAGCTGCTGAATCTTAGGCTGGTCGTTCTCGCGTTTGATGGCCTCACGCTCTATCTCCAACTGCTTTAGGTGACGTGTGATCTCGTCCAGTTCCTCAGGCACGGAGTCGCGCTCCATACGGAGTTTGGCAGCAGCCTCATCCATCAGGTCGATAGCCTTGTCTGGCAGGAATCGGTCGGAGATGTAACGTTCAGAAAGTTTGACAGCTGCGATGCAGGCGTCGTCCTGAATACGAACCTTGTGATGGTTCTCATAACGCTCCTTGATGCCTCGGAGAATGCTGATGGCGTCCACCTCGTCAGGCTCGTTGACCATTACGGTCTGGAAACGACGTTCCAAAGCCTTATCCTTCTCGAAGTATTTCTGATACTCGTTGAGGGTAGTGGCACCGATGGCTCTCAACTCGCCGCGTGCCAATGCAGGCTTCAGAATATTGGCAGCATCCATGGCACCTTCTCCACCGCCGGCACCTACCAAGGTGTGAATCTCGTCGATGAAGAGGATAATCTGTCCGTTGGCGTTGGTCACTTCCTTGATGACGCTCTTCAGTCGCTCTTCGAATTCGCCTTTATATTTAGCACCAGCCACCAGTGCGCCCATGTCGAGCGAATAGAGCTGCTTGTTCTTCAAGTTCTCCGGTACGTCGCCACGTACGATTCTTTCGGCAAGTCCTTCAACGATGGCGGTTTTACCAGTACCAGGCTCACCGATAAGGATTGGGTTGTTTTTCGTTCTTCTTGATAAGATTTGGAGCACGCGACGTATCTCCTCGTCACGTCCGATTACGGGGTCGAGCTTTCCACTTCTGGCTTGTTCAACCAAGTTCTTGGCGTATTTCTCCAGACTCTGATAGTTTTCGTCTGCACTTTGGCTCTTTACGTTCTGTCCCTGACGAAGAGCCTGGATGGCAGCGAGCATGTCTTTCTCGTTGGCGCCGGCATCTTTCAGGATGCGGGCTGCTGTAGAGTTGCCTTTCAGAATGGCGAGCAGAATAGGCTCTACGCTTACGAACTCGTCGCCCATCTTCTTGGCAGTATCCTCGGCGTTGATCAATATCTGATTGGTGTCATTGGAGAGGTATGGCTGTCCGCCACCCTGTACGCGGGGAAGATGCTGCAATTCCTGCTGCAGGAGCATGGAGATCTGTCCTCCGTTCATGCCCAGCTTCTGGAAGATATAGTTGGTCACATCAGGTGCTTTCTCGATGATTCCGCTGAGAAGATGCACCGGCTCGATGGTCTGCTGACCATTTCGTTGCGCTGTGTTCACAGCGGCTTGCACCGCTTCTTGCGCCTTGATTGTAAATTTGTCGAATGTCATATATTTCTCCTTTCTTGTTTTATTTGTTTCGTTATGTTATTTGTTGTTTGCCAACCGTTGAAGCGAAATGTGTGCCGAGGTGCAGAATGCTGACATTCTGTCTTGTCTTTCGTTGCTTTTTTAGACTTTTATAGTTGAAAATGCTGTCAATGTGTCGGTAATCGGGTGCTTGACGGGAGATGAGTTTTGTACTTTGTGAATGATTCTCTTTGGTCTTTATAGATGGCCGGCTTCGGTCTTAATAGATGACCGGCTTTGGTCTTAATAGATGGCAGAAATGGCTTTTAGGGTTAACTCAGGTCAAGAAACATCGTTCTTGCGTTAAAAAGCTAATAATAACACGAGTGATTTTTGGTGGGCTCAAATATTATTTGTAACTTTGCACCATTATTTCAAATAAGTAGAAATCAATGGCTGAAACAAAGAAAATCAAGACAGCTTTAGTGTCTGTCTTTCACAAGGACGGCTTGGATGAACTCCTTGCCAAGTTGAATGAAGAGGGTGTTAAATTCTTGAGCACCGGTGGTACGCAGAAGTTTATCGAGTCACTCGGTTATGAATGTCAGAAAGTGGAGGATGTAACCACTTATCCATCCATCCTCGGTGGACGTGTGAAGACTCTTCATCCAAAAATATTCGGAGGTATTCTTGCGCGTCGCGACAATGAGGGCGATCAGGAGCAGATGAAGGAGTATGAGATTCCAAGCATCGACCTCGTGATAGTAGACCTTTATCCTTTCGAGCAGACTGTGGCAAGCGGTGCAAGTGATGCCGATATCATTGAGAAGATCGATATAGGCGGAATCTCTCTGATCCGTGCCGGAGCCAAGAACTTCAAGGATGTTGTTATCGTGCCCAGCAAGGCTGAGTACGGTGTGCTGCTCGATATCTTGAAGAAGAAAGGTGCTGAGACCGATATCGAGGATCGCAAAATGTTTGCAGAGCGTGCCTTTGGCGTAAGCTCACACTACGATACAGCTATCCACGCTTGGTTCGCTAAGTAATGTGCGTCAGCTTTAGTGCTGGCGTAGATATTTTAAGCTTAAAATAAACAATTAGTAATTACAAAAGAAAATGGGATTTTTTTCATTTATTCAGGAAATCGCAATGGACTTGGGAACAGCCAACACCATTATTATCAGCGATGATAAGATTGTGGTGGATGAGCCCTCTGTTGTAGCCCTCGACCGCCGTACAGACAAGATGATTGCTGTAGGTGAGAAGGCTAAGATGATGTACGAGAAGACTCATGACAATATCCGTACTATCCGTCCTTTGCGTGATGGTGTGATAGCCGACTTTACTGCATGCGAGCAGATGATGCGCGGTCTTATCAAGATGGTGCATACAGGAAGCCGTCTTTTCTCTCCCTCACTCCGTATGGTAATTGGTGTGCCTTCTGGTTCTACCGAGGTGGAGCTCCGTGCTGTACGCGATTCTGCCGAGCATGCCGACGGACGTGATGTTTACTTGATTTTTGAACCTATGGCAGCAGCTATCGGTATCGGTATCGATGTGGAGGCGCCAGAGGGAAACATGATAGTTGATATAGGTGGCGGTTCCACCGAGATTGCTGTCATCTCACTTGGCGGTATTGTGAGCAACAACTCCATCCGTACAGCCGGTGACGACCTGACTGCTGATATCCAGGAGTACATGAGCCGTCAGCACAACGTGAAGGTGTCTGAGCGTATGGCCGAGCGTATCAAGATACATGTAGGCTCTGCTCTTACCGACCTGGGTGATGAGGCTCCAGAAGACTTTATTGTTCATGGTCCTAACCGCATCACAGCTCTGCCTATGGAGGTGCCTGTATGCTATCAGGAGATAGCTCAGTGCTTGGACAAGACTGTGGCAAAGATTGAGAATGCTGTGCTCTCAGCACTTGAGAACACTCCTCCTGAGCTCTATGCTGATATCGTGAAGAATGGTATCTGGCTCTCTGGTGGTGGAGCTTTGCTCCGTGGACTCGACAAGCGTCTCACAGCAAAGATCAACATTCCTTTCCATATTGCCGAAGACCCATTGCACAGTGTGGCTAAGGGTGCCGGCATCGCGCTGAAGAATGTAGACCGCTTCTCGTTCCTGATGAGATAATTGAAAATCTGAATTTCAGAGAAACTATAGCGTATGCACAACCTTACAGAGTTTCTGGCGAAACACAACCACTGGTTTGTGTTCCTGGTGCTTGAGGTAGTGAGCATGGTACTGCTCTTCAGATACAACAGTTATCAGGGCAGTGTGTGGTTCTCGTCGGCCAACGCCGTTACGGGCAAGGTGTATGAGTGGGATTCGGCTGTGGAGAGTTATTTCTCGCTGTCAGGCGTCAACAGTCAGCTCACTCAGCGCAATGCTTTTCTGGAACAGCAGGTAAGAATGCTGGACGACAGTATCGCCCGCCTTACCCGCAGTCAGGAAGCTGCAGTGACACGCTTGTCAAGCATGGTCCCCTTTCAGGGATGCAGGCTTATTCCGGCAAAGGTCGTCGCCAATATGGTGAACAGATACGACAACCTTATCACTATAGATAAGGGTTCTGCCGATGGAGTGAAGCGCGATATGGGCGTGGTTTGTGGCATGGGCGTGGTAGGCATTGTCTACTTGGTGTCTGAACATTACAGCATCGTCATCCCAGCTCTCAACAGCCATTCCAATATCAGCTGTACCATACAGCGCCGTGGCTATTTCGGCTATCTGCGCTGGCGAGGTGGCTCCTCACAGCTGGCTTATCTCGAGGACGTGCCAAGACATGCTCACTTCAAGTTGGGCGACAATGTGGTGACGAGTGGATATTCATCGGTCTTCCCTCCAGGAGTCATGGTGGGAAAGGTTCTGCATGTGTTCAATTCGGCAGACGGACTGTCATATCGTGTACAGGTTAAGTTGTCTACCGATTTTGCCCGCTTGCGCGATGTGTGCCTTGTTGATGATTCTGCCTTGCAGGAACGTATCGACCTGATGCGGGCAGCACAGGATTCCATCAAGCCACAGTAATGCACTCTGCCGTTTCGCAGAAACAAAACAGATTTTAAAGACAACACTTTTTCAATTCTTTTTGAAAAATGAGTATAGATATAGTAAAGCGATGGGGAGTATTCTTTGTTCTCCTGCTGGTGCAAGGACTGGTGTGTAACCATATACATCTTTTCCATTGCGCCACACCGCTTCTGTACATCATGTTCGTGCTCCACTTTCGTCGTAACACGCCTCGTTGGCAAATGTTATTGTGGAGTTTTGCCCTGGGATTGGGAGTCGACATCTTCGCCAACACTCCGGGTGTGGCTGCTGGCTCTATGACGGCAATAGCTCTCTTGCAGCCTTATCTGCTCGAGCTGTTCCTGCCCCGTGACAGTTCTGACGACTTGCTTCCTGGCGTGCGCACGCTTGGAAGTTCTTACTTTTGGTATTCGCTCATCATCGTGGTGATTTATTGCCTGCTCTTCTTTACACTCGAGACTTTCAATTTCTTCAACTGGTTGCAGTGGATAGAATGTATCGTGGGAAGTGCTGCTCTCACCTATGTGTTGCTGATGGCCATAGAGAATGTGCGCAAGTAGTTTTTCCCTTTCGCCTTCTCTCTACGAAATTGACGGAGAACGAATCATACTCTATGCATGCATAGAATGATACATATATATAATAAGGTATATATAATAATAAGGTGTAAGGGTAAAATATATAAAAAATAGGGCATATTATATAAATAGTTATTATGATCGATTATAATCTCGAAAAACGTAAGTTTGTGATAGGTGGAGTGGCCATAGGAATTGTGACCATTTACATCATTCGTCTCTTTACGTTGCAGATTATGAGCGACGACTATAAGAAGAATGCCGACAGTAATGCTTTCCTCAAGCAGGTGGAATATCCGTCACGTGGAGCCATCTACGACAGAAACGGCAAACTGATGGTGTACAATCAGCCGTCTTATGATATCATGGTGGTGATGAACGAGGAGAGTGGAAGACTCGACACGATGGACTTCTGCAACTCGCTTGGCATTACAAAAGAGTTCTTCATCAAGCGAATGAACGATATCAAGGACCGTTCCAAAAATCCCGGTTATTCGCGTTACACCCAGCAGCTCTTCATGGGACAGTTGTCCGATAAGGACTTCAGTGTGTTCCAGGAAAAGATGTTCCGTTTCCCAGGTTTCTATGTGCAGAAGCGAAGCATACGTGAATACACCGGTCCCTATGCTGCCCATGTGCTCGGAGATGTGGGAGAAGTTTCGGAGAGCGATATAGAAGATGACAGCTACTATCAGCCAGGCGACTATATCGGTAAACTCGGTGTGGAGAAATACTATGAGAAAGAGCTCAGGGGAGAGAAGGGTATCAAAATCAAACTTCGTGATGCGCACGGACGAATACAGGGAAGTTACCAGCGTGGCAAGTTCGATCAGCGTCCTGTGGCAGGAAAAGACCTTACTCTGGGCATCGACCTGAACCTGCAGGCTCTTGGAGAGCGACTCCTTCAAGGAAAGATAGGCAGTATTGTAGCCATCGATCCCAAGACGGGCGAAGTGCTTGCCATGGTGTCGTCGCCCTCTTATGATCCACGTAGGCTGGTAGGAAAGATGCGCGGAAAGATGCACCGTTACCTTTCGCACGATCCCTGGAAACCGTTGCTCAACAGAAGTATCATGGGTCAGTATCCACCGGGTTCAACCTTCAAGACTACTCAGGCGCTCACATACCTCACCGAAGGAATCATCACGCCGGGTACAGCTTTCCCCTGTCATCATGGATTCTCTTATCGCGGACTGCATGTAGGCTGTCACGGACATCCTTCTCCTATAGCTCTCGTCGATGCCATCAGTACCTCTTGCAATGGCTACTTCTGTTGGGGACTCTATTATATGATGGGCAACAGGCGCAAGTATCCCAATGTGCAAGTGGCTATGAACACATGGCGCGACTATATGAAGAGTATGGGATTCGGATACAAACTTGGTATCGACCTGCCTGGCGAGAAACGAGGACTGATTCCTAATGCCGAGTTCTACGACAAGGCTTACCGAGGGTCATGGAACGGACTCACCATTATCAGTATCTCTATCGGACAGGGTGAGGTCAACCTCACTCCTCTGCAGATAGCCAATCTTGGAGCCACCATCGCCAATCGAGGATATTATTATGCGCCCCATGTGGTGCGCAAGGTGAAGGGTGAGCCGCTCGATACACTCTATACTCGTCGTCATTACACCATGGCCTCGAAAAAGGCATACAACTATGTCGTGGCAGGTATGCGCAGCTCTGCCTTGAAGGGAACCTGTAAGATGCTTGCCCGTTATGACTTTGAACCATGCGGCAAGACCGGTACTGCACAGAACCGTGGTCACGACCACTCTGTGTTCATGGGTTTTGCACCGATGAACAATCCTCAGATAGCCATCGCAGTATATGTTGAGAACGGTGGCTGGGGAGCCGACTATGGTGTGCCTATTGGTGGACTCATGATGGAGCAATATATCAAAGGCAAGCTGTCGCCAGCTTCTGAGGCTCTTGCCGCACAGATGCAGGCACGAAGAATTGCCTATGGCTCAAGCAGCAGATAGAAATATCAGGGAGATGGGCGCTTCATCTTAAGCAACAGAAAGCGCCTCTCTTCTTCAACTTTTAATAACCCAAACTCGCTCGATTTGCGATATTTGAATAAGTAATATGGTTCAATCAGATAACAGACAACAAGGTGTGCTTCGTTCGCTCGACTGGTGGACGATAGGCATTTATCTGGCGCTTCTCACCTTTGGATGGATAAGTGTCTGTGGTGCCAGCTATACCTATGGCGACAATGATATTTTCAGTCTTGGTTCTCGTTCGGGAATGCAGATTATCTGGATAGGAACCTCCATCACGCTCGGTTTCATTATCTTGTTGCTCGATGACAGGTTCTACGACACCTTCTCTTATGTCATCTATGCCGCCTTGGTATTGTTGCTCTTTGCCACCATCTTCAATCCGCATAGTATCAAGGGTTCCCGTTCGTGGCTTGTGCTTGGACCTTTGCGTCTGCAGCCAGCCGAGTTTGCCAAGTTTGCTACGGCTCTTGCCATTTCCAAGTTTATGTCGAGCTATGGCTTCAATATTCATCGCATGAAAGACTTCTTTGCTGCAGCCTTTATCATTATCCTTCCGATGATATGTATCGTGGGACAGCGCGAGACGGGTTCTGCACTTGTCTATTCTGCCTTCTTCCTTATGTTCTATCGTGAAGGAATGCCTGGCAGTATTCTCTTTACTGCCGTTGCCATGGTGGTTTACTTCGTGGTGGGTGTGAAATACGAAAATGTGATGATGTGGGATGGACAAACGTCGGTAGGCGAGTTTGTTGTGCTCTTACTTGTGCAAATCTTCTCTACGGGCATGGTGAGCACCTATATTCACAATGGGCGGCAAACGGTACAGATGCTTCTCTATACTGTCGGCATCACTTTGGGATGTATGCTCTTCTCTGTTTACGTCATTCCTTTCGATGTGACCTATGTTCAGTTGATTGTAAGTTTCGTGCTCATTGGATTCCTGTTCTATCAGGGCTTATCCGCACGCATCAGAAACTATTATTTCATCGCCTTGTTTGCCTTAGGGTCCTTGGCTTTCTTCTATTCTGCCGACTATGTGCTCAACAATGTGATGGAGCCTCATCAGCGTGTGCGTATCAACGTACTTCTCGGACTGGAGGAAGACTTGGCTGGTGCGGGTTATAATGTGCACCAGAGTGAGATTGCGATAGGTTCTGGTGGTCTTCAGGGAAAGGGCTTCCTCAATGGTACACAGACCAAACTGAAGTTTGTGCCCGAGCAGGACACCGATTTTATCTTCTGTACCGTGGGTGAGGAGGAAGGATTCTTAGGATCGGCAGGAGTGCTGTTGCTGTTCTTGGCTTTGATCATCAGGCTGATTATTCTTGCCGAGCGGCAGCCCTTCAAGTTTGGGCGTGTATATGGTTACAGTGTACTCAGTATCTTCCTCTTTCACGTGTTTATTAATGTAGGTATGGTATTGGGACTCACTCCTGTTATCGGCATCCCGCTTCCGTTCTTCAGTTATGGAGGCTCGTCGCTCTGGGGCTTTACCATCCTTCTCTTTATCTTCCTCAGAATCGATGCGGGAAGAAATCTGGTAAGAACCTAATTTAAGATTCATCGACAAGAAAAATATATATAAACAACAAAAGCGACTTCATCCTATGAAATCGCTTTTGTTGTATGATTTTGTGGGTCTTTATCTTGCCATCCTATGTAACCCATATTATGGCTACCCTATAGCCTCAAAAAATGAAGATACTTGCGATGGCTGTCGCAAGTACTTACGTTGGTCATTGAAAGTACTTTCGTTGGTCATCGCAAGTACTTGCGTTTTTTACCCATTTATTCTCCTATGCGATTCATCTTGATTCCGATGTCGCTGATGCCCGGAAGAATCTCACGCTTCATGTTATGCTTGACGGTGATGTGGATGGAGTCGCCGGAAGCAAAGCGATAGGCATTGATGGGAAAATTGTATTGGTAATAACTGATACCTTGTCCCTTGGTAGCTCCACTCTTGTCTATCAGGTCGCATTGTATGGTATCCGATTTTTCTGTTTTCTCCATACCCTGAAGTTTGGCTTTGGGGAAGATACCCTGATTTACGATAAGTGTAAGACCCATGAAGGGGTAGACTCCTGTCACCCTGAGCCCTAATTGTTGCTCGTATGTGCCAGAAGTCTTCAGAGGTGGTATGTCGAACGACAGTATGTCGTTCTTCTCCCAACCGGCAATAGGGGTGTGCTCGTATTTGTCGTACACCAGCGTGTCGCTGCACGAGTGGAAGAGCATTACAGCCCCCATGATTATCCATATTGTATAAGCCCAGCGCTTCATTTTTTCTTTCTCGATAGTTATAGCTTCTGTGGCTCATGTTGTAAGCCACAGAATGCTTTATCAGTTATTCATTGTTGGGAGCTTTGTTTTCTCCGCCCTTGTTTCCATTGCCCTTATTGGCTTCGCCTTTGTTTCCTTCTCCTTTGTTGGCTACGGCCTTGTTGGTTTCTGCTTTATTGGCCTCTCCCTTATTGTTTTCTCCCTGTTGTGGGCGAGGACGGTTGTTGTTGCGTCTGCGGTTGTTTTGCTGACGGCTTGGACGGTTGTCTGCTTGCTGTCTGTTTTCGTCTTGACGGTTTTCTCCCTGCTGTTTGTTTTCTGCGCGGTTGTCTGCTTGCTGGCGGTTGTCACCTTGTGCATTACGCTTACGGTTGTTCTGGCGATTGTTGTTCTTCTTTTTCTTCTTCGCCTTGTCAAAACGGCTCAAGTCTGCTTCTGCCAAGAGGTCGCTGGACTTAGGAGCAGGTTTTGCCTTACCATTCTCGATGAGGCTCAGAGGCTTCTCGCCTGCCTTGTTCATCTTGATGATTTCCCAAGCACGTTCTGCGCTGATGGTCTCCAGATTGGAAGCCAAGTTCTTGTCGGTAGAATAGGTGATAAGACCTGCCAGAATGTCAACCTTGAACTGATGGTATTCTCCATCGGCAGTCTGCAGAAGAGCATCCTTAGGAGGCAGCTTTTTGCTTGCTTCCACATAGTTGTCAACCTCGTAGTTAAGGCAGCATTTCAGTTTGGCACACATACCTGCCAACTTCTGTGGGTTGAGCGAGATGTCCTGGAAACGTGCGGCATTGGTGCCTACGCTGACAAAGTTCTTCATCCAGGTAGCGCAGCAGAGTTCTCGCCCGCAAGGTCCTGTTCCGCCTATGCGTCCGGCTTCCTGTCGCGCACCAATCTGTTTCATCTCTATACGTACATGGAAAGTATCTGCCAACACCTTGATCAGCTGTCGGAAGTCTACTCGCTCGTCGGCAATGTAATAGAAGATAGCCTTGTTGCCGTCACCCTGATACTCCACATCGCCAATCTTCATCTTCAGTCCCAAGTCTTTGGCTATCTGCCGGCTCTGTATCATGGTACCTGTCTCTTATACACATCTCCGAGCCCACGAGACCGTACT
>ERZ1026858.1713-NODE-1713-length-10686-cov-5.192926_pt1 | contig 10686 bp, 8 predicted proteins | sample MGYA00380159_ERZ1026858 | MGnify/ENA primary metagenome ERZ1026858 (study PRJEB33269, sample SAMEA4719795) | human gut metagenome | biome: human-associated habitat; feature: organic feature; material: feces | place: Cameroon | collected 2013-10 ... | reverse complement strand
TTCATGCCGGGCCGCAAAGCTTAAGCCCGTTCACGTTCAGTACCTAATCGACGCCCTGACCCTATGCGGTACTAACACAGGCAGGACGGTAGCGCCTAATTAGGCAGCTACGGCAACAGGATAATTGTTGTCAGTTAATTTAAGTTGGCGCTTTTATCGTGGGTCACCGCCACGGCCCGCTGCTCACGCCTCTCTCTCCCCGTCGAAACCATTACAGCCCCGCATATTCGGTGGGGTGTCCCCCACCGGGAAAGTGAAGTGAAAACAACCTTATCGCTGCGTTTTCATAGCGCGGTCAATATCGCGCTTGGCATCGCGCGCCGCAGCAGACGCACGCTTGTCATACAGCTTTTTGCCCTTACACAGGCCCAGTTCCAGCTTGACGCGACCTTTTTTGAAATAGAGCGACAGCGGAACCAGCGTGTATCCCTGCAGCTTGATTTGCTGGCACAGACGGCGGATCTCTGCCTTGTGTGCCAGCAAACGCCGCGGGCGGCGCGGATCTTTATTGAAGATGTTTCCCTGCTCGTAAGGGCTGATGTGAATGCCCTTTGCAATCAGCTCTCCATCGTCAATATCGGCCCAGGAATCCTTCAGGTTTACCCCGCCGGCGCGCAGACTTTTGACCTCGGTGCCGACCAGCTCGATACCGGTCTCCAACGCCTCGATCACAAAGTACTCATGGCGTACCTCGCGGTTGACGGCAATCATTTTCTTTCCGCTTTTGTCCTCAGCCATGGGTACACCTCCTTTGCACTGGCAGGATACTCATTGTAGCGCACCTGCGCTTAAAAGTCAAGAAAAATTGTGTCACAGCTCGCCGCGGCCTGCCATGGCGCGGTAAAGGGTGGTTTCATCGGCATATTCCAGACTGGAGCCGACAGGCAGGCCGTAGGCAAGGCGTGTCGTTTTGACGCCAAGCGGCTTGATAAGCTTGGCGATATACATGGCGGTGGCTTCCCCCTCGACCGTGGGACTGGTGGCCATAATGACCTCCTTGACGGTGTCATTCAGGCGGGCCAGCAGCTCCTTGATGCAGAGCTGATCCGCACCGATACCGTCCATGGGCGAGATTGCGCCGTGCAGTACATGGTACAGACCATTATACTCATGAGTACGCTCGATTGCCTTGATGTCGCGGGGGGATTCCACCACGCAGATCACGCTGCGGTCCCGCTTTTGGGACGCACAGATCTTGCAGACATCACCTGTGGTGAAGTCCTGACAGATGCGGCAGCGGTGCAGATCCTTTTTGGCGTGCTCGATAGCCTGAGCCAGCTCCATCGCCTGTTCCGCAGGCATGGACATGACCTGATAAGCCATCCGCACGGCGCTTTTGCGGCCGATACCGGGAAACCGGGCGAACTGGTCAACCAGATTTTCCAGCGGCTCCGTTTTTTGAAACATGGTGTGCCTCTCAGCCCAGGCCGGGGATGTTCAGACCGCCGGTCATCTTGGACATTTCCTCCTCGGAGTCCTTGTCAACCGCGGAAGAAGCGCTGTTGACAGCAGCTGCGATGAGGTCCTCCAGCATCTCGATATCGTCCGGATCAACAGCCTCAGGCTTGATCTTGACGGCGGTGATCTCGTGCTTGCCGTTCATCGTGACAGTGACCATCTCACCGCTGGCGGTGCCGGTATATTCCTTGGCCTCCAGCTCTTCCTGTTTGGCACGGATATCATCCTGCATCTTCTGGACCTGACGCATCATGGCGTTGGGATCGGGACGGCCGTAGCCTTTGGGCAGTCTTGCTTTCATAGGTTTTTCCTCCAAATAAATTTACTTGTCAATGATTTTCAGGTCAACGCCCAGCGCCTGCATGGTGTGCAAGGTTTCATCCAGGCTGACAGCGGGGCTGCTGTTTTCGGCGGCTTTCGGCTCTTCATAAGGGCCGATGCTGTACTTGGTTTTGGAAACGCGGTAAATCGCTTCCTTCAGCCGCTTGCTGACCTCGCGGTTGCTGCGGATATAATCCCGGAAGGCATCGCTGCATTCAAACAGCACACGCTTTCCGTCACAGTAGGCTTTTGTGCCCCGCAGAAAAGAAATCAGCATGGCATCATTCTCTTCAAGGTCGGACAGCACAGCCGGCCAGAAGCCGAACGGCTCCAGCGGGCCGGCAGAACGCGCCGGCTCCGCTTTGCGCGGTGTAGGCTTAGGGACGGCGGGCTGTGCGGCCGGCACGGTCTGTTGGGGCGCGGGTCTTAACTCAGGCTGCAGGAACGGCGGGTCGTCATCAATGGGCGGCGGCAGATCATCCGGCTCAGCCGAAGCAGCAGGTACAGCGCTTGACTGCGCAACCGGGGGCACGATGGTAGCAGCCGGCTGCACAGGCGGTGCGGATGCAAAGGCCTGCGGTGCTGCGGGGGCCGCGGCCTGCTGTACCACAACAGGGGCGGCGGCAGTGATCGCCGGCTGCGTCAGCGAAAAGACAGCCAGCTCCAATTCGATGCGCTGGTCGGTGCCGCGGCTCATCTTCTCAAGTGCGGAGCCGAAGGCGTTGATGGCGCGGATGGCATCGCCCTGCGGGAAATCCCGGCGCTGATTGTAGGCAGCCTCCTCCTCGGGAGAGATACCGGCCAGCAGTGCCGTGCCGCCCGGCAGGACGCTGAGCATCAGGTTTCGGTAATGACCGGCAAGCTCTATGCAGAGGCGCCGCATGTCAACACTCTGCTGGCGCAGGGCGGCAATCTTTTCAAGCGCGGCAACCGAATCCCCGGCTGCGATCGCATCACTGATCTCAAACAGGTATCCCCTGTCTGTGACGCCTGCCATTCGGCGCACCAGTGCTTCATCTACCTTATTATCCACACCGGCGCAGGTGTCGAGTATAGACAGTGCATCACGCATGGCACCATCGGCCAGGCGGCCAATCAGCTGTGCGGCGTTTTCGTCCAGATCGATTTTTTCCTGCCCGGCTACATAAAGCAGGCGTTTAGCAATGTCATCTGCCGTGATACGGGTGAAATCGTACCGCTGACAGCGGCTCAGGATCGTGACAGGGACCTTCTGAACCTCGGTCGTTGCCAGAATGAAGATGACATGCTCGGGCGGCTCCTCCATCGTTTTCAGCAGTGCATTGAAGGCTGCCGTGGAGAGCATGTGGACCTCGTCAATGATATAGACCTTGTACTTGCAGACCGAGGGCAGATACGCCACCTCGTCCCGCAGGTCGCGGATGTCGTCAACGCCGTTGTTGGAGGCAGCGTCCATCTCGATGATGTCCATGACAGCGCCGGAATCGATACCCTTGCAGATCTCACATTCGCCGCAGGGGTCAGGGCTGGAGGTATCCAGACAGTTGACCGCCTTGGCGAAGATCTTGGCGCAGGTCGTTTTGCCGGTGCCGCGGGTGCCGGTGAACAGATACGCATGGCCGATGCGGCCCGCTGCGATCTGGTTTTGCAGGGCTGTGACGATGGCTGTCTGGCCGACAACATCTGCAAAGCGCTGGGGACGCCATTTGCGGTATAAGGCGCGGTACATCTGCCCACCTCCCGTTAAGATACAAATAAAGCGGGCAGAGCACGCGGCTGCGCTGCTTTGCGTACAGATGCAGGCTTGACCGCGGCACTGTGCAAGCACCGCTTAATGCTGCTCGGTTCCCCGCCTGACATGGTTCACAGGCTGCCCACGCGCGGGACCTGCATCTGTACGCGAAACAGCGCAATTCAGCCCTGTCCGCTTTTAGTATTATACAATAAGTCCCGGATAAATGCAAGCGTTTTCCGTCAATCTTCCTGCAGGCGCTCCACCATCTTGTAAAGGGACTCAGCACTGTTGAAGTTCTGCGGCATGATCTCAGAGGCGGGGATAGAGATGTCATACGCCTCATTCAGTGCGGAGATGATCTGCAGGATGTCGAAGGAATCGAGAATGCCGTCATCGATCAGCGTGGTGCAGGTCGTGAAATCTACATCCTCCTTGATCTCGCTCAGGATTTCCAGTAATTGTTCCATAATAATGCTCCTTTTTAGTTTACAAATCTCCCAACAGGGTGTTGAGGGGATGAGTTGGTGTGAAGCCGCGGACAAGCTGCGGCGCGCCGTTTTGCCACAGAACGATCTGCGGCAGGTCGCGGCTGAGGAAAAGGCCCAGTCCCTCTGTGACAGAGTAAGCGCCGGCGTTTTCAAAGACGAGCAGGTCGCCGGGCTGCAGCCCGGTCAGGGAGATGCTGCGCACCAGAACATCATTGGTCGTACACAGGCTGCCGCAGAGTGTCCAGTCCTGCTGCGTCCCCTGCTGCGCGGCAAAATGGCGCAGGTGCGGGCGCTTCATTCCCATGATCTGTCCCAGATAGTTCAGGTGATTCATGCCGCCGTCCACAATGCAGTAGTGCTGGCCGTCATGATCCTTGCAGTCCATGGCGGTTGTCAGGTAAAAGCCGCATTCGGCGGTGTAAAAGCGGCCCATCTCAACAGTCAGGTGTGCCCACCCTGCAGCCTCCTGCAGTGCAGGGGCGAGGGCTCTGGCAGGGGCAAGGGTGTCGGTGAAGTCATCGCCGTCAAAGTACGGCGCAGGCAGGCCGGGGCCATATTCCAGCTCCGGCAGGCGCAGACCGAAGGTTTGCTCGATCTCATCATAAAGCGCCTGCAGCATGGTCAGCTCTTTTTGCTGGGAGGTCAGCTTTTTGCGCTGGGTGCCGACAAAATAGTGAATGCCGATAAAGTCAAGATCCGGTGTTTCTGCGCGGTTTTTTAAGGCGGAAAAAAGATCCTGCTTCGACATGCCGAACTGACTGCCGGCGTTCAGCCGCAGCAGCACAGGCAGACGGCGGCCTGCCGCGCGGGCAGCCTCCTGCAGATAGCGGACCTGCAAGAGGGATTCTGCGGTGTAGCTTCCGGCACCGTCTGCGACGGCACGGGCAATGTCGGCAGGTGTTTTGTTGACGCCGGAATAGATGACACGCGCATCCGCTGCCTGCAGGCTCTCGCATACGGACAGTTCGCCGGGGCTGCATACCTCCAGCCGCGCAGTGACGGCGGACATGGCGGGCAGCAAAAACGGATTGGCCTTGATGGAATAGCAGAGCTTAATGTCCGGGCCGAATACCTCCTGTATAGCGCGCACACGCGCCTGCAGGGCATCCACATCAAAGACAAAGGTCGGCGTGCCGTAGGCGGCCGCAAGCTGCTGCAAAATGGCATCTGTCATTTTCGGGCTCCTTTTTTGGTCAGTGCGGCCAGTGCCGTGCGGTCGATCTTGCCGTTTTTGTTCATCGGCAGCTCGTCCATCTGCAGGGCTGTGTTCGGCTGCATAAAGGGCGGCAGAGTTGTTTTGAGCGCGGCCAGCAGGGCCGCTTTTTCGCAGCTGCCGGTATAGAATAGATGCAGCCGCTGCTTCTCTGCATCAAAGATGCAGCAGGCGCGCGTCACAGCATCGCAGCGCATTGCTGCGGCCTCGATCTCGCCCAGCTCTACGCGATGCCCCATGTGCTTGATCTGAAAATCCTTGCGGCCTATGTAATAGAACTCCCCCGCCGCATCGCAGCGTGCAAGATCGCCTGTGCGATAGATGCGCTCATACCAGCGGGTGTTCAATGGATTTTGGGTGAAGGCCTGCGCCGTGCGGGCCGGGTCGGCGTAGTAGCCAAGCGCCAGCGCCGTGCCGGAGACACACAACTCCCCTGCCTGGCCGGGTTCGGTGACAAGGCGGTCGCTTTCGTCCAATAGAAACACCTTTTCATTGGGGAAGACGTGTCCGATGGGAAGCACCTCCTCCGGGGCAAAGACACGGTCCGGCAGGATGTAGTAGGTGCAGTTGCAGGTGATCTCAGTAGGGCCGTAGAGGTTTACGAAACGGGCCTGCGGCAGGGCGGCCTTCCATTTGTTGAGATGCTTTATGGGCATGACCTCGCCGCTGAATAACACCTGCCGTATTGCGGTAGGCACGCGGTAGCCGAAACCGTTCATGATCGAGACAAAACACATCGCGCTGACAGCCCAGACCAGCGTTGTGACCGCATGATCTGCCAGATAGTCCATCAGCTTGGTGGGCTGGCTGAAATAGGCACGCGGGATGATCTGCACCTTGGCACCGGTGTATAAGGCGGTGTAGAGATCCTTGACTGAAACATCAAAGTCAAACGGAGCCTGATTGCCGAGAATGTCCTGCGCTTTTATGCCAAAGATGGCGGCAAACTGTGGGATAAAGTCCAGCACCGAGCGGTGGCTGACCGTGACCCCCTTGGGAACGCCGGTGCTGCCGCTTGTAAAGTTGATGTACAGCGGGTCTACATCCACAGCCTGCGCACGGCGTGCAGCCAGCAGCGAAGGCTGTACCGCTGCTGTGAGCAGATCCTCCAGCAGGTAAACGCTGCAGGAACAGCCGAGCGCTGCGGCGGCGTCTGCATGGTCGCGGTCAGTGATGAGCAGGCACGGCTGCAGTGTGCTCAGCACCTGCTGTGTGCGGGCGGCAGGCTGGCGGGTGTCCAGCACGGAATAGCAGCAGCCCGCATAGACAGTGCCGAGCATTGCGGCTAAAACCGGCGCGGATTTTTCCAGATAGAACGCGACCGGGCAGCGCGGCGCGGTATGACAGGCCAGAAAGCTGCCGGCGCGGCGGGCGTTTTCTGCCAGCTGCGCCCAGGTGTAGTCCTGCTGTGCATCGCCGACAGCGGCGCCTTCCGGAGTATGGGCTGCGGTAGCTTCAAGCCAATCCAGAATATTGGTCTGCATATAAAATCTCTTTTCTTAGAAGTTTGCGTAAAGGAAACCGGAGGTCTCGGTCACGCAGATGAAGCTGAGGGTGACCAGAAACATTACAAGGTAGTAAAGACCCCAGCGCAGGGCAAGCGGCAGCCGCTGAACCTCTGTATACGGCTCGCGGCCCAGTTCTGCAATTAGGCTGTGAACAAAGACCAGCACAGTGCTGATGGCAACGATGCCCCACGCCGGCCCCGTGACAGCGGCAAAGGCGGCGGGAGCCTCAGCAGTCAGCGCCTCGGGGCGGAAGCTCACAAAGGTGTTGCGCAGATAAGCGGCTCCAAGGGAAAGCCCCACCCGATCAAAATACCAGCCGATATTAACGATGACGAAGGTCCGCAGGATGCGGAAGATATGCCATGTACGGCTCTCGGTGGGGATATGCAGGGCAGTGTTCATTTTTTTGAAGGCAGGCTCGAGCAGATCGGCAAGGGCGATGACCATACCGTTATACAGGCCCCATACAAGATAATGCGCCTGCGGACCGTGCCAGATGCCGACTACGGCGAACACCAGCAGGTTGGCAACTGCAGCCGGCAAAACACGGCCGAAGTGCTTGCCCCAGTGCCCGGTGGCCCATTTGCCAAATCGCTGCATCGGCTTGGTCAGCGCGAACGGGTAGAACAGATAATCACGCATCCATGCGCCGAGGGAGATATGCCAGCGCCGCCAGAAATCTCCCAGCGAGGTGGAAAAATACGGCTGGCGGAAGTTGGGCATCATCTCAATGCCGAACAGCTGCGCGACACCCAGCACCATGTCGATGCCGCCGGAAAAATCCGCATACTGCTGCAGCGAATAGAGCAGGATTGCCAGCAGTGCCATCGACCCGGCGAGGGTGGGATCGTTCCGGTCAAGGATTGCGGCAATCGTAGGCGCAGTCAGGTTGGCAATGGCATACTTTTTCATCGCACCGAACAGGATCACAAAGAGGGCACGCTTGGTGCGCTCCCACTCCCAAGAATGCGCGGCGGTCAGTTGGGGCTCCATTGCTCCGTACCGGTTGATGGGGCCTTGGATCATCTGCGGGAAAAATGAAATAAACAGCAGAAAACGGGCGGGGTTCTTTTCAGCCGGGTGGCGGCCGCGGAAGCAGTCAATCAGATAACCAATCGCCTGAAAGGTGTAAAAGCTGATGCCGAGCGGCATGACCAGCCCCAGCGCCGAGGGTGCGGTGGCCGCCACCGCACCAGCCAGCAGGCGTACAAAATAAGACCAATATTTAAAATAGCCCAGCACTAAGAAATTTGTGACCAGCACAAGCGCAACAACGCCTTTTTTGTGGCGCTGCGTCTTGGCTTTGACGGCTTTCTTTTCATCCTTTGTGATGCCGGGCGCTTTGCGCCGTGCGGCGCAGTCGGCGTCAAGGCGGGCAAGCCAGAGCCCGCCGCCCCAGACGGTCAGTGCGGTAAAAAACAGAAAGAAAATTCCCTGCCAACCGCTTGCCGCAAAAAAGACAAGGCTGATCGCCAGCAGGCAAAGCCACTGGCAGCGGCGCAGCACGGTGTAATACAGCACCAGCCCGACTGTGACAAGAAGGACAAATGCAAATGAGTAAATCTCCACAGTTTTCCTTTCTTTCTGTTAATAATCAACTTGCTGCTCATAGTAGCGTTCAAAAGGAACATCAGAGCCTACAACACGAGCATTAACGCGGAAGGTGTAGGTGCCGTGCTCCGTGACAGGATATTCAGCCCAAGAACGGTCCGTATAATTTGAAAAAGTGTGGTATTCTGTGTCATTAGGACCTTTGACAAGGTATTCATACTCTGCCTGTACACTGGGGCCGTGGTAGCAATTTGCGAGCAGAATAAATTTGTCACTATGCGATTCAATTAGAAAATAAACATTTGTGATATAATTTACCCGGGCTAAATATTCCTGCGGAGTTATAAATAGGGCATTGACATCCGCGCCGCTCTGACGCAACTGCAGAAACTTTGCCATCGACTGGCAGAAGGCTCGTCCGCCAGTTTTGTTCATGTGAGTATGATCGCTATAGTAGGAAAGCTCTTTATTTTTAAATAAAGAATCTTTTGCAAGATTAAAATCATAATAGGTCGCTCCGTGCGCCGCAAAAAAATCGCAGAAGGTCTGGTAGGTCTCAAAGTAATTTTCATAACTGACAATATCCAGTACCGGTTTCGGAGGACAAATCACAATCAAGTCAACATTATGTGTACGACATTGGTCGCAGATTTCAGCAAGCTCGTCATATCTTTTCTGTAAAAAGGTATGCGCAGAAAAATTCCATGTATTTTCAACACCAATGGTATCGAAATCAATCGTTTTATCTGGCGCATTCTGCCGATGGGATGCATCGATTTCGCCAACAGAAGAGGCGGCAAAATTAGACTGTAATCGTTCTTTGATGTTTGCTGTCTCTTGTATGATAGCCGCTTTCCAGTCTTTAGGCCAAGTGCCGCTTTGCCAAGGAATAAGTGCGTTAAGTGAGGTGTCCTTGAAAAAGTTTGTTTTGCCTGTCATGTAGCGCAGTAATACGGAGGGAATCTGCGCTACAGGTGCAGTCTCCAGTTTACCGTACAGAAAAGCATATTGAGCCTTTGGATAGGGGTCACTTCCCATATTGTAGTAATCCATAACCAAAATTGCGGTTTTGGGATGATGCTCCTGCAATATCGTATCGACTGCAATCTCAGTCATATCCCAGGATTGCATATTAGTTGCAAGACTACAGACGGATAGACCTGTGTTCTGGCTAAGTTCATCCTCTGGCAAGGCACAAGTAGCCAAGGACGAGCCGAAAACAGCCAAGTCGATGTCTGTTTTTTGATAATAGTTGCGCCACATGGCAAGGCTGGATCCATTGTCCGGTGGCATAAAGCAGCAGAGGATCAAATTTAAAAAGACGAAAATCGCCAGAAAAGCGGCGACCTTAGCAGCATGTTTCAAAAGAAAACTCCTGTAAACCACACAAAATAAGGAAAATGTACAAAAACGCTAAACAAAGTTAGTATACCGCATTTTTACAGAAACTGCAAGGTGTATGGGGGCATACCTGTATTTTTTACAACTTATTGCGAAAAAGCCGCGTTTCATCAGCGAAACGCGGCGGGGATATTATCCCAAAAGCTGTTTGGCCAGATCAGCGCTGGCCTTGGCGTCCTTACAGTAGTAATCGGCACCGATGTTGCGGGCATAGTCCGGTGTAAGAACAGCACCGCCTACCATGACCTTACAGTCGAGTCCGGCAGCGTGCAGCGCCTCAATCGTGGCCTGCATATTGGGGACGGTGGTCGTCATCAGGGCAGACAGACCTACAAGCTTTGCACCCGTCTGGCGCACAGCCTCCACCACACGCTCGGGGGCGACATCGCGGCCAAGGTCAAGCACATCGTACCCGTAGTTTTCCAGAATAACGCGGACGATGTTTTTGCCGATGTCGTGTACATCGCCCTTGACGGTGGCAATGACGATCTTGCCCTTGCTGCCCTGCGCCTGCCCGGAGGCGGCAATCTTCGCCTTGATGGACTCAAAGGCAGCCTGGGCGGCGGTGGCTGCCTGCAGCAGCTGCGGCAGGAAAACAGTTCCCTTTTCAAAGCCATCCCCCACGGCGTCCAACGCGGGAATCAGCGAGGTGTTTACGACATCGAGCGGCTCCCGCATCGTCAGGGCGGCGTCTGCGGCCGCGCGGGCCTCGGCCTTTAAGCCGCGCCGCACCGCCTCAAACAGTGCATCTCCGCCCGGGGCGGCCGCGCCGACCTCGGCCACGGTGGCGGCGGACTTGCTCGTCTGGGTGGTCTGGATCTGTACATCAGCATAGGCGGCTACATAGTCGGAGCTTTGCTTGTCCTGACTTGTCAGCACCCGGTAGGCGCGCACGGCGGCCATCATCTCCGGCGTGTTGGGATTCATGATGGCAAGGTCAAGCCCCGCCGCCATGGCCATTGTCAGGAAGGTGGTGTTCAGATAGCCACGGCACGGCAGACCAAAGCTGATGTTGGAAACGCCCAGCACGGT
>ERZ1026858.1710-NODE-1710-length-10696-cov-5.508317_pt1 | contig 10696 bp, 8 predicted proteins | sample MGYA00380159_ERZ1026858 | MGnify/ENA primary metagenome ERZ1026858 (study PRJEB33269, sample SAMEA4719795) | human gut metagenome | biome: human-associated habitat; feature: organic feature; material: feces | place: Cameroon | collected 2013-10 ... | reverse complement strand
TGATGGCCTTTGCGATCATCTCGTCGGGGATGCCGGTGCCGCCGTGCAGGACCAGAGGAATGTTGTTGGTGGCCTTGTGGATGCGGTCCAGAGCCTCGAAGTCCAGGCCCTTCCAGTTTGCGGGGTAGACGCCGTGGATGTTGCCGATGCCGGCAGCCAGGAAGTCAACGCCCAGAGCGGTGATCTTGGCGCACTCTTCGGGGTCAGCGATTTCGCCGTTGCCGACTACGCCGTCCTCAACGCCGCCGATGGAACCAACCTCGGCTTCGATGGACAGGCCCTTGTCGTGTGCCAGCTCAACCAGCTCACGGGTCTTGGCAATATTCTCTTCGATGGGGTAGTGGGAGCCATCGAACATGATGGAGGTAAAGCCAGCTTCAATGCAGGCCTTTGCGCCCTCATAGGTGCCGTGGTCCAGGTGCAGGGCAACGGGAACCGTGATGCCGAGAGATTCATCCATTGCGCGCACCATGGCGGCAACGGTCTTGAAACCGGTCATATATTTGCCGGCACCCTCGGAAACGCCCAGGATAACCGGGCTCTGCATGGCCTGAGCCTGAAGCAGAATGCTCCGGGTCCATTCCAGGTTATTGATATTGAACTGGCCAACACCATAGTGGCCGTCACGAGCTTTGAGGAGCATATTGGTTGCATTTACGAGCATAACAGGTACCTCCTATAAATTCAGTTCAAGCAGCTGGAGGGCTTGACCCTGCCAGCTATTTTATTATAGACCGACTTTGATAAAAAATCAACAATAATCACGGATTTTTACCCAAGAATGAGTAAAAAGTCCAGAAAATGGGATGATTGCACAGTGTTAGACGGGTGATTTTTGGTAAGAATTATGAAAGAATAGCAGAATGACCAGCACCCGATGCGCCAATTTGGTCGGAATGTGCAGAATGGACAGGGGGGCGGACGCAGGAAAACGGGAAATACAATTTGAATATAAAATTAAATAAAATACAATAAGTTGATTTGCGCGAGGCCATGAGAGAGGTGCATTTATAAAAGGGTGGTGGGATGAGAGGAGGGAAAAGGAAAATACGGAAAGGGAAGGTTGATGTGGACATAGCACAGCAGGACCCAAGGCAAAACAAAATCGGCCCCTGCCTTGGTGCGGCAGGGGCCGATAAATTCAGTGATTCCAATAACTCAAAAATGCGGAAAAGAAAGCTTTACCGGTCGATGGGGGCAGTCTTGGCTTTCAGCCAGGTCTTTTCCTCCTCGGTCAGGCGGGGGCTGAGCATTTCGTATACATGGGCATGGTAGGCGTTCAGCCAGTTGATCTGGTCGCGGGTCAGTTCGTCCACAATGACCGGCTCGGTGGAGATGGGCACCAGGGTCAGCGGCTCAAACTTCAGCCAGTGGCCGTACTGGTTGGTGCCGGCATCCACGCATTCCAGTTCGTTCTCAATGCGGATACCCACCTCATCGGTCTCATAAACGCCCGGCTCATCGGTGATGGTCATGCCCTCTTTGAAGACAATGGGGTTCTGGGGGCGCAGGCTCTGGGGGCCTTCGTGCACCGAGGAGATGTAGCCAACGCCGTGGCCGGTGCCGCAGCGGTAGTTGATTTTGTGTGCCCACAGCGGGCCGCGGGCAAAGCTGTCCAGCGCAAAGCCGGTGCAGTAATCCAGGAAGACGGCGCGGGCAATGTCAATGTGGCTCTGCAGGGTCCAGGTGTAGTATTTGCGCTCATTCTCGGTCAGGGGGCCGACAGGATAGGTGCGGGTGATGTCGGTGGTGCCGCAGTCATACTGGCCGCCGTTATCCACCAGCAGGAAGCCGCGCGGCTCAATCACGCTGTCAACCTCGCCCTCGGCATGGTAGTGCATCATGGCAGCGTTGGGGCCGTAAGCGGCAATGGTATCAAAGCTGTCCTCAAAATAGCCGGGCATTTCGGCACGGCGCTTTTGCAGCATCTTTTCAATGTCGGTCTCGTGCAGGATTTTGCCCTCGGCAATGGCCTTTTCCAAGTCCATCTGGAAGCGCACGACGGCAACGCCGTCACGCACATGGCATTCGCGGATGTTGGCAAGCTCGACCGGGCTTTTGACACCTTTCAGTGCAAAGATCGGGTCGGCACCGGTAACGGTCTTGTGCTCGTTCAGGGCGCAGTACAGGTCATAGTTGGTGGCTTTCTCGTCTACGAGGAACACTTCCTCTGCGGGCAGAGCGTGTACGGCATCGATCAGCTCCGGATAATCGCGCAGGGAAACGCCGTTATCGGCCAGCGTTTTTGCGTCGGCATCATTCAGGCGGCCGGGGGCGATAAACAGGGTGCAGCTGTCCATCGTGACAAGGGCATAAGCAACGGCCAGCGGGGTACAGGGCAGGTCGCGTGCGCGCATGTTGGTCAGCCAGCCCACACAGTCCAGACCAGTCACGGCCAGGGCGGTGGCACCGGCCTTTTTCAGCTCGTCACGCACCATGGCAATGCGCTGAGCGGCGGTGGCGCCGGTCTGCTCAACAGTCAGCAGCTCGCAGGGGGTGTTGGGAAGGCTGGGGCGGGTGGTCAGGCTCTCCCACAGGGGGGAGACGATATCCTTGCTTTCCAGCTTGGCGCCGCTCTTGGCCAGAGCGGCGGCATAGCCGTTGGCAATGGTGGCAGGCACGCAGCTGCCATCCAGCAGCAGGGTCTGGCCTGCGGCAAAATGGGCGGTCAGGTACTCTTCCACGGTGGGCACCCCGGCGGAACCGGCGTGCATGCACTCAATCTCGGTACCGGCCAGCTGACGGTCACCCTGAACATAAAAGCGGCCATCGCACCACAGGGCGCTGCCGGTCAGGGTGACAACGAGGGTGGAGTTCTCGCCGGTAAAGCCGGAGAAAAACGGCAGGCTGTTGTAATAAGCGGGCAGATATTCACTGGAGTGGGGGTCGCTGGTCATCAGCAAAACACCGTATGCACCGGCTGCCTGGGCAGCGGCGCGCAGAGCGGCGATTTTTTCATTGGTCGTCAAGATAGTCCTCTCCTTATATGCAGAATGTTGAATAAGTCCATTCTAACACGTTTTTATAAAAGGTCAATATGGGGTGCGGTTCAGCACAGTGCCCAGCAGCGGCAGGCCGCAGCCCTGCAGAAGGTGAGCCGCCTGGCGCAGCTCCTGGTGGGTAACGCCGCCGCTTTGTACCACAAGCAGGGCACCGTTACATACCTTGGCAAGGCTGAGAGCGTCACTGCATTCGCTCAGGGCTGGAGCATCTACCAAAAGATAAGCAAACTTTGGTGCACAGCTTTCCACCATGCGGGCAAAACGGGGGTGTTCCAGCAGCAGGGCCGGGCGGCTGGTGGTGCCGGAGGCCGGAACCAGGCAGGTGCCGCGGATCTCGGTGTGGTAGAGAACTTCCTCCAGAGGAACGCTGCCGGAAAGATAGTGCGCCAGACCCGGCACTTTGTGTTCACCGGTCAGCCCGCACTGGCGGCAGATGCCGGAATGGCGCAGGTCACCGTCAACCAGCAGGCAGCGCTGGCCAAGCCCGGCAAGCAGCTGCCAGAACTGCAAAGCCAGAGTAGTTTTACCTTCCTGCGGGGTAGTGCTGGTGAGCAGAATGATTTTGGCGTCCGGGGCTGTCTGTTCCAGACGCAGGCGCAGCAGATTCAGGGATTCAACCGTCCGGGGTGCCAGCTCCGGCAGGTGGTTCAAAGCAAGTTCTTTCATGGGCGGCCGCCTTTCCGGGTATGGAGGCGGCGGGGCGTGGCATCCGGGATGCAGGCCAGCGGCGAAGAGCCAAGGCAGCGGGTCAGATCGTCCGCCGTATAAATGTGGTCATCCCGCAGGTAATGCAGGCAGAGGACCGCAAAGCAGAGCAAAAAGCCGATGCCAGCGCCCAACGCCGCGTGGAACACAGCCCCCGGCCCGGAAAAGCGCTGCGGCGGGGCTGCCTGCTCCACCAGGCGGGGCGGGGTGGTGCCCATGCGGGCAGAGAGATCATCCAACGCAAGGGCAGCCAGTGCGTTGGCAATATCTGCTGCGCGCTGTGGGGAGGAATCGGCCGCAACAATGCGCAGAATATGGGTATCTGCCGGGTGCAGAATGGTAATCTGGTCTTTTAAGTGGGCAGTATCCGTGGAAAGGCCAAGGGTGGAAATAACGGATTCCAGCATGGTGCGGCTGGTCAAAAGCTCCTGATAATCAGCCGTTAATTGCAGTTCCGCATAGCCGGAGGTCAGCCCCTCCTGCGCGGCGGCAACATACAGCTGGGCTTCGGCCTGGTAGCTGCGCGGGGCAAGGCGTGCGGCAGCAAAGGCCAGAATACCTCCCAGCAGGGTACAAACCAGTACCGCGGCGAAATGGGCGGGCAGCAGGCGGAACAGTTCCACGGGGGTCACTTCGCGCCCGGCGGCGCGGGATGCAGGGGCAGCGGGCAAGGTGCTCACCTCCAAAACAGGGCGTGAACAAGGCAAAATTCCGGTAAAAACAGCATAAATCAAGTGTAACACGCGCCCGGCGCAAAATTCAATAGAAAAAACGGTTTTTCAGGCGATACTGGGCGGTTTTTCGGGCAAACTGCTGAAAGGTGAGAGGATTTTGCAGCAAACGGGGGAAACGCCGCGGCAAAAAGGCGCTGACGGGGCAAGAAGTTTTCAAAAATTTCAAATTTTGGCAGGCCCAAATGGGCGAAAAGCTCTTGACGGGTTTGATATAATAAGGTTAGCAGTAAGAAAACAAGATTGCTAACAACACAAACAAACTTTAAGATAGAAGGGAATATTACCATGGCAGAACAGGTAACTAAAATTGATATTTTCTCCGGCTTTTTGGGTGCAGGCAAAACGACCCTGATCAAAAAGCTCATCAAGGAAGCGTTCCAGGGCGAAAAGATCGTGCTGATCGAAAACGAATTCGGCGAGATCGGCATTGACGGCGGCTTTATGCGTGAGGCTGGCATTCAGGTTAACGAGCTGAACTCCGGCTGCATCTGCTGCTCCCTGGTGGGCGACTTCCGCGAGGCACTGAAAAAGGTCGTGGAGACTTATCATCCTGACCGCATCCTGATCGAGCCTTCCGGCGTTGGCAAGCTGAGTGATGTGACCCGCGCTGTTGAGGATGTGGGCGAGACCCTGCCGGTCAGCCTGAACAGCTTTGTGACTGTGGCCGATGTGAACAAGGTCAAAATGTATATGAAGAACTTTGGCGAGTTCTATGATGACCAGATCAGCCACGCATCCTGCATCATCCTGAGCCGCACCGGCAGCGCAGACGAGAAGAAGATCGCTGCTGCTGTTGCCCTGATCCAGGAAAAGAACCCCACCGCCACCATTGTGACCACCGATTGGAACGAACTGACCGGTGCACAGATCGTTTCCGTTATGGATGGTAAGCGCGACCTGGTTGCCGAGCTGCTGGGCGAAGCACAGGCTTCCAACGCAGCCCATGCTGACGAGGATGAGGAAGAGCATCATCACCACCACCACCATGACCATGATGAGGACGGCCACGAGTGCTGCCACCATCACCACGACCATGATGATGACGACGATGATGAGGATGAGCACGAGCATCACCACCATCATGACGAGGATGATGACCACGGCCACGAATGCTGCCATCACCACCACGATCATGATGACGACGATGACGAGCATGAACACCATCATCACCATGACGGCGAGTGTTGCTGCGGCCATCATCACCATCATCATGACCACGATGCAGACGAAGTGTTCACCAGCTGGGGCCATGAGACTGCCCACAAGTACAGCCATGACGAGCTGGAGAGCATCCTGACCGCGCTGGATTCCGGCGAGTACGGCGCTGTGCTGCGTGCCAAGGGCATTGTGGACGGCGGCGACACCTGGTACGAGTTCGACATGGTACCCGGTGAGCATGAGATTCGCACCTGCGGCCCCGATGTTACCGGCAAGGTGTGCGTGATCGGTTCCCAGCTGAAGGAACATGAGGTGGAAGAGCTGTTCCACGCCTGATTTGTAAAGGAGTAAAACATGGCGCAGAAAGAGATTCCCTGTTACCTCTTTGTGGGTATGCTGGAAAGCGGCAAAACCAAGTTTATTCAGGAAACAATGGAGGACCCGCAGTTTGATTCCGGCGACAAAACGCTGCTGTTGATCTGTGAGGAAGGCGAAGAGGAATATGATTCCGAGCGATTTGCCTTTGGCGGCGTGACCGTTGCCACCATTGAGGACAAAGCGGAACTGAACCGCGAACACCTGCAGCAGCTGGCTGAAAAGTCTGACTGTGGGCGTGTGATCATTGAATACAACGGCATGTGGCTGGTGCAGGAGCTGTACGATGCCCTGCCGGATAACTGGCTGATTTACCAGTGCCTGGCCACCGCAGACGGCACTACCATCAAGACCTATGCCAACGACAATGCCATGCGCGGCCTGCTGCTGGACAAGCTGCGCGGCAGCGAGCTGCTGGTGGTGAACCGTGCCGAGGCGGTAAACGATGACGAAAGCCACCAGTTGATCCACAAGCTGGTGCGCCAGGCCAGCCGCCGCTGCGATATCGCCTATGAGTTCAAGGATGGCAGCGTTGCCTATGATGATATCCCGGACCCGCTGCCGTTCGATGTAAACGCCCCGGTGATTGAGATCCCCGAAGAGTTCTTTGGCGTGTGGTATATGGACTGTATGGATGACATGCAGAAGTACGACGGCAAAACGGTGAAATTCCTGGCCCAGGTGTGCCAGACCAACCGTGCCGGCAAGGACAGCTTTGTGCCCGGCCGCTTTGCCATGACCTGCTGCGTGCAGGATATCCAGTTTGTGGGCTTCCCCTGCAAGTACACGGAGTACAAGAACCTGAAGCAGCGTGACTGGATCACGGTAACGGCAAAGGTGAACCTGAAATACCACCCGATTTACAAGGGTCAGACCCCGGATTCTGTCGGCCCGGTGCTGACGGCCATCAACGTGGAGCCTGCCGCGGCCCCGCGTGATGATGTGGTGACCTTCAGTTGAGCGGGGAACGCCGCAGGGCAATCGAAGCCCGCGTGGCAGCCGCAGCCGCCCGGCTGGAAAAAGAGGGCCGCTACACGGCAACCCGGCGGTGCATCCAGCACGGCAAGGTCAGCGTGTATGCCCACTGCGTCAGCGTGGCGGATACCGCCTGTATCTTGGCGGAAACGCTGCACCTGCGCGTAAACGAGCGGGCGCTGATCCGCGGTGCATTGCTGCATGATTACTTTTTGTATGACTGGCACGATAAAGCCAACGGCCACCACTGGCACGGTTTTACCCACCCAGGCACCGCCCTGCACAACGCAAGCGAGGATTGGAAGCTGACCCCGGTGGAGCGGGAGATCATCAAAAAGCATATGTTCCCCTTAACCCCCATCCCACCCACCTGCCGTGAAGCGTGGCTGGTGTGCCTGGCAGATAAAATCTGTGCCGCCAAGGAAACGACCGGCGGAATCTATGGCAAGCTGCCGTTTGCCGCGAAGCGTAACGCGCAGGATAAGTAAATTAACGTTTTATATGCAGAAAATCCAAAAGCCCGATGCCGTGTTGACATCGGGCTTTTGGCATTTTACGCGGAGAGGGGAAAAATTAGGAATTAGAAATGAGAAATTAGGAATTTGGAATGGTGCGGCGGGAAAAAGTTCGTGGCAAGGGGTGAACCTGCTGTAATTCTGCATAGGCAGGGATCATAAACAGGAACAACAAAAAACAGGCGCACCACAGAATAATCCCCGTGGTGCGCCTTATTTATACGATTGTACCTATTGGATTAAAGTTTTTCGCCGAAGCCTTTTTCAAAAAGGCTGGAAAAATCCCCCGTAAATCCAAAAATCACAGCGTATCGCAGATGGTGCTCATCATGGAACGGATGTCGATGTGCTGGGGGCACTTGGGCAGGCAGGCACCGCACTTGATGCAATGCTCGGCGCGGGTGGCGGCGGGGGCGTCCTCATATTCCTCTTTCAGGGTGGCGAGGTGGTCACCGCGCAGGCGGTATTCGTTCCAGGCGTGCAGCATGCCCGGAATATTGACCCCGGCGGGGCAGGGCATGCAGTACTTGCAGGCCGTGCAGGGGGCAAGCTTCTGGGCCTTGAACACATCCAGCGCACGGGCGAGGGTATCCTGCTCGGTGGTGGAAAGCGGAATAAAGGGATCCATGGAAGCCACGTTATCCTGTACCTGCTCCAGGGTAGTCATGCCGGAAAGCACGCACAGCACATTGGGCAGGCTGGCAACCCAGCGGATGGCCCAGCTGGCCAGGCTCTTTTCCGGGGCGGCCTGATGCAGCAGGGCGGCGGCTTCAGGGCAGAGGGTGTTCAGCATCCCGCCGCGCACCGGCTCCATAACGATGACCTGCAGCCCGGCAGCGGCGCACAGCTCGTATTTTTTGCGGCTCTGCTGATAGTCCCAGTCAAAATAATTGAGCTGCAGCTGTACAAAATCCCAATCGCCTGCAGCAAGGATCTCCGGCAGCTGCTCAGCGCTGCCATGGAAAGAAAAGCCCAGCCGCTTGATTTTGCCCGCCTTGCGCAGCTCGTTCAGCTGGTCATAGGCGTGGTACTTGACGTAATTGGGCCAGCTGCTTTCATGCACAGAGTGAACGAGGTAAAAATCAAAGTAATCAGTGCGGCAGTTGGCCAGCTGCTCGTTAAAAATACGGGGCACATCCTCATCGCATTTCAACAGCCAGCCGGGCAGTTTGCTGGCAAGGTGATAGCTGGCGCGGGGATACTTGGCCAGAGCTTTGCCGCAGAACTTTTCGCTCATGCCGCCGTGGTAGGGGTAGGCAGTATCGAAATAGTTCACGCCGTGGGCATAGGCATAATCAAAAATCTCCTGTGCCTTTTCCTCGTCAATGCTGGTCTGGTCGGCGGCGTCCCGCAGGGGCAGGCGCATGGTGCCAAGACCCAGCAGGCTGATTTTGCCGTTGAGGTCATTATAGGGGGCAGGGTTATTGCGGCAGACACGGTATTCCATACAAGTTACGCTCCTTATTCCGGCTTTGCCGGATGAATTTGATGGAAGATTTGGTGCGGGGATAAACAAGAAACGCCGATTTTGCTGGCCCGGCGGTTAAGGTGTATCTGAAAACAAAGAAACAGCCGATATTTTCGACTTTTCAGATACACCCTGGGAAAAGGAAATTATTCGCAGGAGGAACAGTCGCCGCAGTCCTCGTCGGTGGCAGGAGCTGCCGGGGCGGCGCGGCCTGCCAGTTCGGGGTCAAGGCTTTCGGCTACTTTGATCATCAGGGCGCATTCAATGCGCTTGCGGAACACTTCGCAGCCATATTCATACACACCGTGGATATCGCCGGTGGCGTGCAGGGCGTTGGCGGCGCAGCCGCCCGCGCAGTACAGGCGTGCCCAGCAATCCTTGCAATCGGGGCGGGCGTACACGTTGCACAGCTTGAATTCATCCCGCAGTTCGGTGTTGGTAACGCCGTTCCAGATATCACCCAGCTTGTAATCCGGGTCGCCGACAAACTGATGGCAGGGGTACAGGTCGCCCCAGGGGGTAACGGCCATATATTCGGTGCCGGAACCACAGCCGGAAATGCGCTTGTAAATGCAGGGGCCATGGGCCAAGTCAATCATGTAATGGTAGAAGGTGATGGGGTGACCGGCTTTTTCACGGCGGAGCATATCCTTGGCCAGCAGCTCATACTGGTCAAACAGGATGGGCAGGTCGGCTTCGGTCAGGGCTTCGGGGCTGCCGGCCTTGCTCACGACCGGCTCCATGGAAAGCTCGTCAAAGCCGAGATCATCCGCCATGTGGAACAGGTCGTTGGTGAAATCGGTGTTGTAATGGGTAAAGGTGCCGCGCATGTAGTAGCCCTTGCCGCCGCGGGCCTTGACCAGCTGCTGGAACTTGGGCACAATGCGGTCATAGCTGCCGCGGCCTGCAATATCCTTGCGGAAACGGTCGTTGACTTCCTTGCGGCCATCCAGAGAAAGAACCACGTTATAGCACTCTTTGTTGGCCCACTCAATGACTTCATCGGTGATGCCGATGCCGTTGGTAGTGAGGGTGAAGCGGAAGTTCTTGCCCTTTTCTTTTTCAATGCTGCGGGCATAGGCAACCAGCTGTTTGCAGACCTCAAAGTTCATCAGCGGTTCGCCGCCGAAAAAGTCAACTTCCAGGTTGTGGCGGGTGCCGCTGTGCTCCACCAGGAAATCCAGCGCACGCTTGCCGGTCTCAAAGCTCATCAGGCCGGACTGGCCGTGGAACTTGCCCTGGGCGGCAAAGCAGTATTCACAGTTCAGGTTGCAGGTGTGGGCTACATGCAGGCAGAGCGCCTTGACAACGGTGGAACGATTTTTGAAGTCAAAGGCATGGTCAGCGTAAATATCATCGGCAAACAGCTTGCCATCGGCCTTCAATTCTTCGATATCGTCAAAGCAGTCGTTGATGTCCTCGGCGGTCACTTCGGGATGGTCAGCATATTTCTTTGCCAGCAGGTCGGCAGCTTCTGCGCGGGGGTGGCCGGCATCGATCAGGGCGATGGCGTCATACGCCAGTTCGTCTACGGCGTGAACGCTGCCGCTGTAGACATCCAGCACAATGTTGTAGCCGTTGAGTTTATATTGATGGATCATACTATTCCTCATATCCGAATCAAAGTGGGGTTACATAAAAAGAACCGGGAGCGCCTTTTTGGTAAAAGGCAGTCCCGGCAGAAAGCCAGTTCAAGTAAAAATTACTTTTTCTCGCAAGGCTGGTTGGCAATGCCGCAGCTGGTCTTGCAGGCGCTCTGGCAGG
>ERZ1026858.1707-NODE-1707-length-10712-cov-68.774327_pt1 | contig 10712 bp, 5 predicted proteins | sample MGYA00380159_ERZ1026858 | MGnify/ENA primary metagenome ERZ1026858 (study PRJEB33269, sample SAMEA4719795) | human gut metagenome | biome: human-associated habitat; feature: organic feature; material: feces | place: Cameroon | collected 2013-10 ... | reverse complement strand
ACAGTCAAGCATTAGCTGCGAGTAGCTACGGACAAGCTGATGAAGCAATCTGCGGAGTGTGCTTGCTATGGGAGGCTGCGGGGCTACGGCGAGACGCCATAGCCTCCTATGTTTGCATTGGCTGCTTAGAACTGGCTGCTTACTTTCCCTTCCCATAAGCCCCATATCACCACCAAGGAGCCACAACCAACAGGACAAACTTAGGAGGCTATATTATTTTCAGAACAGACTCTTTATTGTTTCTAACTGGCGGCTAAACTGACCATCATCACATGAAAGTATTGTGAACAAGATCACTAAACCTATTGCTCCAAAAAGCAGATTTATCTTTATGCGGTCAGTATTTCCAGATATTAATGCACGAATAATGCGATATAAGTACATCACTATCATAACCATTATGGCAAGCAACAACACCCAATTGCCATAGTAGACAATTTCTCTTATTATTTCCCTCATAACATATCTCCCATGCAAAGAGCGAAACTAACAAAAGCAACAGCTGCACCCACTGGACCTATAGCTTTTAAAGCAATTGATTTAAAAGTCCTTATTATAATTGCCTTCGTCCACTTAACAGCTCTACTTGTAAATGCAAAACCTGTAATATCAATGCCAATAGCTATTAAAGCACATTTTCCAATTTTCTGCCATGGTATTTCCGCATATGCAGGCGTAGCAAAAATAGACATAAGTCCTAAATCCTTGTTCGTATATGCTGTATAAGATGAAGCCACATCATCTTCGTATTCAGCCATTGCCAGTACCAGAGGAACGAGCGTAGTTTCATCTGCATTTGTCTCTTCAAGCATAGCAATAATATCATCATTAGACATTCCACGATCTATAAGGAACTCTTTGCTTTTTTGCACAGCCTGTTTCATGGATTGTTTTATATCAGATTCAGAAACACCTACGGTTGTATAGTACTCCTTAGTTAATTCGTTATTGTCACCATTATTTAACGAGTTGCCATTTTTGAACATCAAATCTAATTGTCTACCCAATACAACAAGTTCCCTTAATGTTTGTGCACTAGATATCTTATACTGTTCTTCATCAGTAAGCTGCCATTTCGACACAATGACAATTTTAGACGTATCAAGTTCTATAGTATTTCCCCTTGTTGATGAACATTGGGAAATTTTAACATCAAGCATCTTATCTATTCCAGGCTTTATACTCCTTACAAATTCTCTTTCTACAGAACTTCTTACATTTTCTTCTGTTTGACATGAGAATAAAAGTAGCAAAAATGTCATAACAGACATTTTTACACTTAATTTAAAAAATAAATCCTTCCTCATAAGTAAACAAAAATAATAATTAGTAATAATAAACTTAAACAGGACTCAATTAAAACCTCAAGAACAATGACAATTAAGTTAAATTTAATAGATTAGACTTATTGTATAATTATTAGATATACAAAACTAAACATACAAATAAACATTGTCAGCGTTATATTCATATGCTAATTTTTTACAAAAATACATGTTTTCTTTGAAAAAAACAATAATGGTGTTGTTTTTTATTTTGTATTTAATGTTTATTAACATTATTACAACACTATAATACAATATATTTATTATATAGTCTCTGTATTTTGAACTGCTTCCATGACACGGCACTGCTCATACTATCATACAAGTAGCAGAGGTTTTCAGCCTCCGCAGCAACACTAAGGAGCCACAAGCAGCAGAACAAACTTAGGAGGCTATGGCGTCTCGCCGTAGCCACGCACCCACGGTGCTTTTTCAGACAAGAAGACACGTTTTTACTGACTGATGGCGTAGCCAATTAATAACTACTAATTAAAAAATAATAATTGGCGATGGGTGGCAGGGCTTTGACAAAAACCTCCATCCACAGTCCGCTTATGGGCGCAAACCCTATCGGATTTAAATAAAAGGCTTTACGTTAGGTCTTACGAGAACCAGTTCTCGACAACCTAACGTAAAGCCTTTTATTTGTGCACAGCACGCGCCCATAAACGGAAAAAACAATGAAAAACACAAGGTTTACAGAGGATGTGTAACAACATATCACTCTCCTTCAGTGACGATTCTTCTGCCTTTTTTTATTTCTATTAGTATTACACGGCATTGCAGCAAGAGCCTGTAAGCAGCGGGGTTCCGCGAAGCGGGACCTACCATCAGAAACCCACTGCAAGCTGCGAAGCAGCGCAGCTGTGGGTACGTGAGACCACCCCCTCCCCAAACAGTTCCGCGAAGCGGGACTGACACAGCCACGATGATATCGAGGACAGTACATAGGTCCCGCTTCGCGGAACCAAGAGAGAGTGAGAATGTTTGCTTACCCACAGCGGCGCTCCTTCGGAGCTTGCAGTGGGTTTCAGACAAATACGTGTCCCATCGGGACACGGCGCTGCTCATAATGTCATACAGTAACGGAGGTCGCCAGACTCCGAAGCACACGTTTTTTACTGACTGATAGCGTAGCCAATTAATAACTACTAATTAAAAAATAATAACTAGCGATGGCTATGGATGCGAAACATATTTGCGTCCATTCTGGATGTAAACACCATTCCGCTTTCCAGACACCATCCTACCCGACAAGTCATACACCTTGCCATTCTGTTCGGCATCCATCAGAATGCCATCTATAGCAGCTGTCTTAGAAGTGAAGCATTTTTCGTCGAAAACAAGTTTGCCGTTCTCGTAGCAAGCTACGATATGCGCCTCATGCACATATGACATAACCTGCTGTGGAATAAGACCACCATCAGTATTGCTACCTATTCCTTCAACCCAATAGACATCTTCCTTTATATTTGGATTAGACAATCTCAGGCGACGGCGATACTGCCCATAACAATATATGGTGTCCTCCTCAGCCACTACAGCACCAACCTCCGTGGCAACATCATCTTTGCGAAGACTGAAATCCAACAACAGCACACTGTTTTTTTCCGGCAGGTCGTATCTGTAGATTTTAGAGTCACGCTCATAAGCAAGCCAAAAATTTTGCTTGCTTATAACGTCAGGTACAGAGTCTGTATACTCTTTACAGATCAACTTATATGTCTGATCCCCCACGATAGTGTCCTTCACCACTTTGATGGTTAAAGGAAACCTACCGTCACGCATTGAATATTTAACATCTTCCATACAATGCCATTCCTTGCCATCCGTAAGCATCGGAAGATAGCCTTGTGCTTCTGCAACTCTTGCAAAGAGCACAAATAAGGTTAAAAGAATGATTCTCATAATGGTTAATACTTTAACGTGAATAATATCTGGGTGGTAAAGTTAATGAAGTTTGGGCAAAAATGCAAATATTCGTGGCTTAAATTTATGGAGCCACAGGCAGCAGAACAAACTTAGGAGGCTATGGCGTCCCGCCGTAGCCACGCACCCACGAACAGTCAAGCATTAGCTGCGAGTAGCCACGGACAAGCTGACAAAGCAATCTGCAGAGTGCGCTTGCTATGGGAGGCTGCGGGGCTACGGCGAGACGCCATAGCCTCCTATGTTTGCATTGGCTGCTTATAACTGGCTGTTTACTTCACATAAGCTCTATATCACCACTTAGAAACTACAAGCAGCAAGGTTCCGCGAAGCGGGACCTACCATCAGAAACCCACTGCAAGCTGCGAAGCAGCGCAGCTGTGGGTACGAACGACCCCCTCCACAAACAGTTCCGCGAAGCGGGACTGACATATCCACGATGATATTAAGGACAGTACATAGGTCCCGCTTCGCGGAACCAAAAGAGTGTGTGAGCGTCTTACCCACAGCGGCGCTCCTTCGGAGCTTGCAGTGGGTTTCAGATAGATACGTGTCCCATCGGGACACGGCGCAGCTCATACTGTCATACAGTAACGGAGGTCGCCAGTGGTACAAAGTTACGTATTAAAGTCAGCCTCCGAAGCACCACTAAGGAACCACAAGCAGCAAGGTTCCGCGAAGCGGGACCTACCATCAGAAACCCACTGCAAGCTGCGAAGCAGCGCAGCTGTGGGTACGAACGACCCCCTCCACAAACAGTTCCGCGAAGCGGGACTGACATATCCACGATGATATTAAGGACAGTACATAGGTCCCGCTTCGCGGAACCAAAAGAGTGTGTGAGCGTCTTACCCACAGCGGCGCTCCTTCGGAGCTTGCAGTGGGTTTCAGATAGATACGTGTCCCATCGGGACACGGCGCAGCTCATACTGTCATACAGTAACGGAGTATTGTCGTTTTAATCATCTGTCTTGCCATGCAAATATCGTACAAAGAGTAAAAAGCTGTTACAAAATAAAAATTGATTCTAGAGAATCGAAAAGCTGTTTTTATGGTGTTTTGCTGTGCAAACAGCACCCGTGCCATACGATAGAACCGCTTTTACACTCCGAAAGTGCCACTATTAGACAGTAAAAGTGGCACTATTGCATGATAATAGTGGCACTATTGTAGTGTAAAAGTGGCACTATTGCAGCAAAAAACGGCTCTTTTGCGAGTCTGATTTCATAACGCTTCGTCAGAAAATCACGTAACCTACTGTGCACAAACGTATTAGCTCAAACCGCTCAAAACTAGAGAATTTCGCACCAAAGATTTTGTTGTGCGCCGAGCTCATAGTATTGAGCATCAGAAATGCAAATATTGTGTCGGACGGTGTGCCGTCCGAATTAGGAATTATGAGTTTTGAATTAGAAGAATCTTTACATGCAAACGCAAAAAGAGCGCCAGCGTTGCTTTCGCAACACTGACGCTCTTTGCGTTTTTATTAGCCGGTCCTAGAAGCCGGCTAAGTAAAAGGGATGAGCTTATCGCTTCAGGTTCGGGTTACGCTCTGCCTCTGTAGGAGGATAGATGTGATAGACAGACTTGTCGCCTCTCCATGTGCCCTTTGCCTCCATGTTCTCAGGAAGAACGAGGTCCTGCTTGAGAGTGTACTCGAAGGGATTGCCCTTTGCGTCGACAGAGTGTGTAAGAGTGCCTTTGGGAACGAGGACGTCGCTCTGAGGACCTACACGATAGTCGAACACTTCCTTCAGACGGTTCATACGGAACTCGTCCTCACGGCAGGTTACCATACCGAGTACGTTACCAGCCACCTCATATCTGTGCTCGTTGTAAGCAGCCTCAGCAAGCTGGTCGTTAGACATGCCGTCGATGGCTGTCACGGCAGCGGCGTCGCTGTAAGCACGTGCACGTACCTGCTTGAGAGCCTCCTTAGCCTCAGCGATGTGCTTGCCAGAACGTGCCGAAGCCTCAGCAAACCAGCAGAGCACCTCAGCGTAACGGATGAGCTGGTGGCGCTTGCCGAGAGTCATACCGGCATAGATAGGCTTGGTGCAGTCGAAGTCGGTCTTGAGAGCGGCACCCTTGTCGTCACAGTTGACTGAGAAGCCGGTGAACATCGGGCGGTAGTCAGAGAATACGGCATTGGTCTTGTCCTTACCGTCTTCGCCCTTCACCTTGAAGTAAGGCTCGCCGTCAACAGTTGCCCACCAGTCTACGTTGTTGCCGTTGCTTGTGAGATATGTCTTAGCGTAAACAGCATCCTTACGTGGACCTGCGGGATACTTAGACCAGAAGTGGCGCTCGGCGAGGAAGTCGCCCCAGCCACCCCAAGGCAGCGAACAGGGAACGTGGCAGCAAGTGAGCTGTGAGTCGTCCCATCCCCAGCTACCGGTGTTAGCGTTATAGTAGATGCCGAGGATGCACTCGTTGTGATTGTCCTCACCATAGCTGTAAACCTTGTTCCAGTCTGTGAGCAATGTCTGTACGTTGCGTGCCTTTACAGCATCGACAACTTCCTTGGCCTTGTCAGCAGCGAGAGCATAATACTCTGTCTTGTTGAGCGGATAGCCAGCCATTGACATGTATACTGCAGAGAGCATTGACTTGACAGCCTGAGACGTTACGAAGACATTGGCATCGCCGATAGCCTTAGGAGCAGAATACTTCTCTGGCAGATTGCACTCCTCAGCTGCCTTGAGGTCCTTCACGATGTAGTTGAAGATTTGCTCTACTGTGGCGCAGGGAATTGCGTCAGTGTTGTTCTTGAGGTCTACAGAGATGACCTCCTCAGGAGAGATGGGCACCTGACCCCATGTACGTACGAGTCCGTAGTAAGCGTAAGCACGCCAGAAGTAAGCCTGACCGAGCTGCTCGCCCAGCTCAGACATATCTGCCTTCATAAAGTTGGCGCAGTCGATGACGTAGTTGGAAGCCTTGATGATGTTGTAATACCAGCTCCAGAGCTCGTTGACACCCTTCAGGTCTGTCGGGTCCTCGAAGACGTCGGCAGCAAGATAGGCAGCCTTGTTTGAACCAGTGGTTGACGTTACGTCATCACCCATACACTGAACGATCATAGTGTTGGAGTTGCACTGGAAGCCCTGTACATTCGAATACAATGAGTTAACGGCAAGGTCGAGGTCGGCCTTTGTCTTGAACAGCGTCTCATTGGTCAGCTGTCCCTTGGGGTCCTCTGTAAGGAAGTCGCTACATGATGTAGTGAGCAACATTGAAGCTGCAAGGACGCAGCCTGATAATATATTAATTTTCATGACTTATGTTTCCTTTAATTGGTTAGAAGTTGAATCGTGCACCGAAGGTGAATGTTCTCGGAGTCGGGTAAGTACCGCAGTCGATACCGCCTGTTGCGTCGCCGTCACCATTGTAGCCGGCAGGGTTAGATCCCTTGTAGTTGGTAATGGTGAAGAGGTTCTGGACGCTGAAGCTCAGACGGATGTCTGCAAACTTGGTCATGCTCTTCGGCAACTCATAAGCCAATGTGATGTTCTCGCAGCGGAAGTAGTTGGCGTTCTCCACCCACTTAGACGAAGCACCGATGTAGTTGTTGTTGGCAACTGTCGGATTAGGCATTGTCTTGCCGATCTCGCTGAGGAAGTCAGCGTCGGTGAACATACGTGAGTTGCCGATCATTGAGTTCATAGCGAAGCGGAGAGCGTTGAGACGCTGTACGCCGAATGCAGAGTTGAAGAATGCATTGAGGCTCCAGTTCTTGTATGACAAGGTGTTGTTCCATCCGAGTGTGAAGTCAGGTGTAGACTTGCCGAGAACCTTGCGGTCTGAATCCTTCGGGTCTCTTACTGCTACGCGCTCACCAGCCTCATTTGTTGACCAGTATGTGTCGTAGCCTTCCTTGTCGATGCCAGCCCACTCCTGTCCGTAGAACGAACCGAGCGCCTCGCCTTCCTTGATGATACAAGGCTCAACCACTACAGACTGGAAGCTACCGGTGTGGATGACCGGCTGCTGGTCAGTGAGCTTCTTCACCTCGTTCTTCAGGTATGTACCGTTGATAGATGTCTGCCACTGGAAGTCCTTTGTCTCGATGACGCGGGCGTTAAGGGTGATGTCAACACCCTGGTTAGCCACCTTACCGAGGTTAGCCATATAGGTGAAGCCACCAAGTGCGTTGGATGTGGTGGTAGAAAGGAGGGCGTCGGTGGTCTGCTTGTTGAAGTAGTCGACACTCAGCTCCAAGCGGTTGTTGAAGAAACCGAAGTCAACACCAAGGTCGAACTGCTTGGTCTTCTCCCACTTGATATCGGGAGTGGCGATTCTGTCAAGCTTGTAACCTACTGACGGTGTGCTTGTTCCGTAGTATGTGTCTGTCGGAGAAAGCAAAGCGAGTGTTGAGTACGGAGTGATGTCCTGGTTACCGATGATACCGTAGCTTGCACGGATCTTCAAGTTGCTGAGCAGATCGCGTGTGCTCTCCATGAACTTCTCGTTGGTGACAGTCCATGCACCTGCGATTGAGGGGAAGTAGCCCCACTTGTTGTTGGTGAAGCGGCTTGAACCGTCGGCACGGAACGTACCGGTAAGCATATACTTGTCAGCGAAGTTGTACATTACACGACCTACACCTGAGAGGAGTGCCCACTCTGAATAGCCGTTGACAGCCTGCTGGGTGCGGGCGTTCTTGACGTTCCACCAGCCTACGTTCTCAGTAACGAGGTTAAGACCGGTGATACCCATATTGGTAGAGGTGCTCTTTGTAGCCTCCCATACGCCTGTAGCTGTAAGGTGATGATCGCCCCAAGAGTTGGTGTATGTAAGGTTGTTGGTAGACTGGAGCAATGTGCGCTGTGAGTTGCTGTTGCCCATGTTCACCTGACCCGTACGCGACACCTTGCCCGAAGAAAGGCTGTAAGATGTATTATTCATATAGTCAACACCGTTGCTTGTGGTGAATGTCAAGCCGGGGAGGATGTTGAACTGGAGGTCGATGTGACCGTTGAATACGTCGTGACGGCGCTCGCTCTGGTTGCCTACGAGCATACCGTATGCGTTAGGCTCGATGGTACAGTACTGGTCCTGAGCATAATTGCCGTTCTTGTCGTACATGTTCATCGCGGGAGATGAGCTGAAGGCAATCCACAACGGGTTGCTGGTGGTGCCGGGGAGGCTGGCTACACCCTTGCCTACGCCACGAGAAGCGTTAACGTCAACAGTAACGTTAAGCCACTTGTTAAGCTGAGTCTTGACGTTTGCCTTTGCTGAATAACGCTCGTACTGGCTGCCTTCGAGTGTACCCTCGTTCTTCATATAGTTACCTGAAACGTATGCCTGCATACCGTCGGTACCCTTTGTGAAGACGAGCTTATAGTTCTGGGTCTGACCAGTGCGGAACATTGTGTCCACCCAGTCAACGCCGGGATTTGTGCCGTCAAGGAATTCCTTGACTTCGTTCTCTGTCTTTCCTGCATAGTCGACAAGAGCCTGAGCATAAGCCTTTGTGCTCATCATCTTAGGCAGCTTGGTGGCCTTAGAGAAGCCGTAAGAAGCATCGAAGGTGATGCGGCTCTCGCCCTTGCGACCTGTCTTTGTGGTAACAATAACTACACCGTTGGCACCACGCGAACCGTAGATGGCTGTAGAAGAAGCGTCCTTCAATACCTGCATGCTCTGGATGTCCTCAGGATTGATGCCGTCAAGACCTGACTCGCGAACCATACCGTCAACGATATACAACGGGTCGTTGCTCTTTGTGATAGAGTTAGATCCACGTACACGAATCTTTACAGAACCGCCGGGAATACCGTCTGACACTACGTTCACACCAGCCATACGGCCGTTGAGAGCGTCTGAAGCCTGTGTGATAGGCTGATCCTTGAACGCCTTGTTGTCCATTACGGCAACCGAACCGGCAAGGTCTGCCTTCTTAACGGTACCGTAACCGATAACCACGACGTCGTTGAGAAGCTCAGCATCCTCAGAAAGAGTAACCGTGACGGCATTGCGACCGTTGACAGACACTTCCTGCGACTTGTAGCCTACGTATGAAATAAGGAGGGTGGATTTGGGAGAAACGCGGAGGGTGAAGTTACCATCCACATCGGTAACGGCTCCGTTACCTTTGTTGCCCTTCTCTACGACGCTAACGCCGATAAGGGGCTCACCGTTGGAATCGACCACGCGACCAGAGACCTGGTTATTCTGCTGGGTCAGATTGGTTGAGTAAACAGAACGTGCGAGTTCGTTGGCTGCTGATGCGTTAGTGGCACAAAGCAACAAACCCACAGCAAACGAAGCCACCATGCTTTTCGTCAAAGGAAAGCTGGGGGGGCACTTCTTTACATTTTCCATAATCTGTAGTTTTGTTTTTAGGTATAATATAGGTTTAAATATAATCTCTCTTAGGTTGTAATGTATTGGCAACACTTTTTAGATTGCGGTGCAAATGTAATACATTTTTACAAAACTACAAAACTTATATGAATATTTTTAAAAAAAATAAAAACAAAGCGCCCTGAAAAGGCTTTGGCATGCTTTTATGATGCCTTCACCTTTTCAGGGCGCTTCTTTAAGCTATGATATATTATGCGTTATATACGTGTGTATGTCATGTGTGTGGGTCTGATTAGTCCTCAGACTTGTTCTGCTGTGAGTAGTCAGTGACGTTCTTACGGTTGGCCTGGATGCGATCGTACTCTTCCTTTGAACCGACAATGATCTTCTCCCACTGACGCAGACCTGTACCTGCTGGGATGAGGTGACCGGAGATAACGTTCTCCTTCATTCCCTCGAGGTAGTCTACCTTTCCGCGGATGGCAGCCTCGTTGAGCACCTTTGTGGTCTCCTGGAACGAAGCAGCCGAGATGAAGCTCTTGGTCTGGAGAGCGGCGCGAGTGATACCCTGCAGAATCTGTGTAGATGTTGCGGGGATGGTGTCGCGAACCTGAACCAGACGGAGGTCACGGCGCTTGAGGCTTGAGTTCTCGTCACGAAGCTTGCGGGCTGAGACAATCTGTCCTACCTTGAGGACGTCAGAGTCGCCGGCGTCGGTGACGTACTTCTTGCCCCAAATGCGGTCGTTCTCCTCAGCGAAGTCGAGCTTGTCAACCATCTCCTGCTCGAGGAATGTGGTATCGCCCGGCTCGTCAATCTGAACCTTACGCATCATCTGGCGGACGATAATCTCGAAGTGCTTGTCGTTGATCTTCACACCCTGGAGACGGTAAACGTCCTGAACCTCGTTAACGATATACTCCTGTACGGCTGTGGGGCCCTTGATGGCGAGGATGTCGCCCGGAGTGATGCTACCGTCAGAAAGCGGAGTTCCGGCACGAACGGCGTCGTGCTCCTGAACGAGGATCTGCTTAGAGAGCGATACGAGGTATTTGCGCTGGTCGCCAGTCTTAGATGTTACGATAATCTCGCGGTTGCCACGCTTAACCTTACCCATTGTAACCTCACCGTCGATTTCTGAAACGA
>ERZ1026858.1705-NODE-1705-length-10714-cov-4.956187_pt1 | contig 10714 bp, 10 predicted proteins | sample MGYA00380159_ERZ1026858 | MGnify/ENA primary metagenome ERZ1026858 (study PRJEB33269, sample SAMEA4719795) | human gut metagenome | biome: human-associated habitat; feature: organic feature; material: feces | place: Cameroon | collected 2013-10 ... | reverse complement strand
CGACGCCGAACACCACGCGGTGGATCGGCTCGATCTCAATGGCGGGGCTGTGGACGTTGCAGACCTCGGCCAGGCACCAGCGCGCCGGGTGGGTCCTGCGCTGCTCCTCGCTCAGGGTGGGCTTCAGCTCCTCCCAGTAGGCCTTGGCGGTGGCCAGGCTGTGATTGCCGTCACCGACGGCCAGTACCATCGGCTGCTGCCCTTTGGCAGCGGGCCAGCGGCGGGCAAAGGCGGCGGGGTCGGCCAGTGCAGCCAGCGCGGCATCGACCTGTGCGATCAGCGCCGGGTCCTCCACGGCCCAGCCGCGCAGGCGGCCGCCGCCCAGCATCAGCTCCCCGTCATAGAGCGGGGGCAGCGTGTCCTTGATCTGACCGATCGGCTCGATCAGGGTGCAGCCGGCGTCATCGGCCAGCATCATGACATGGGGGGTCTCCAGCGTGGCACCCCGGCGCACCTTCAGGCGCGGGGGGATGCGCTCCACAACGGTGCTTTCGCTGGGACGGATGGCGGGCTTGGCACCGCTGGTGTAGTCGTAGGCCTCCAGATCCACGGCGCCCACAAGGCCCTGACGGATGGTGCCGTCCATCTGGGTGCGCTCTACATAAACATAGCCATGTACTTTTCTTGTCAGAACGGTATGGCGGTAGTCCTCCATCATGCGGCGGATGCTCTGCAGGCGCGCGTCCTCCTGCGGGGTGCCGAGATAGGCCTCCGGCAGGACGATGTGCAGGGTGCTGGGCTTGTTTTCGGCGCGCTGCTCGGCGCGCTGCCAATACTCCGGCTGGGAGGTGAACTGGTCAACAGCAATGCAGGCCCACGGATCCAGCGGAACACCGGCGGCAGGCAGTAAAATATCGGCTGCGGTAAAGCAGGCTTCGGACATGATAACGACCCCCTCACAAAAGCAAAATTACAATACGACGGTATGGCCCACAAGGGCGTAGATGGCCAGACTCAGCACACCGATGTAGATCATCGAGCTGGGCAGGCCCTGAAAGATCGAGGGAACGGCCTTACTGCGCAGACGGCGGCGGCCCTCCCGGACGATGTAGACAGCAAAGACATAGCCCAGCCCGCTGCCAAGGGAAAAGGCGATGCACTGCAGGATCGTATAGTTCTGGTTGGCACAGACGAGCATGGTGCCCAGCACGGCGGTGCTGCAGGTGGCCAGACTGAGCTGGCTGCGGCAGCTGTGGCGCAGGCGGCGGGGCAGCAGCCCCAGCAGCAGCCATGTGACAGCCATGGCCGCCACGCCGCAGGTCAGGTAGACAACGGGGCGCAGGGCCGACATCGGCAGCCAGTCCGGCAGATAGTCGCGCAGCCATGGGAAAAACAGGTTGTGTGCGGCCCAGCCCGGAAGTGCGGACAGGGTCATGACGAGCAGCAGCGGCAGACAGAAATCCCAGACCTGAGTGCGGTGATCCGGCACCAGCTTTATCAGGCGGCTGACGCCCAGCGCGCGGGCCAGAACGACATTCTCCGCAAAGACAGCCAGCACCATGTAGCTGACAAATTGCAGCACGCCGCTCAGGATCGGCTGCAGCTCAATGTTTACGGTCTGCATACAGGCGGCGCACCTCCTCATGCTTGTAATCAGTATACAGGTTGGCGGCGGCGCACCAGCAGGCGGCCATAACGCCCAGAATGACAAAGCCGCCCGCGGGCAGTGCGGCCAGCGGCAGCAGCGCATTGTGCATGACCACATGGCCGAACACGGCACCGGTGGCCAGCAGCTCGCGCAGGCAGCCGACCAGCAGCAGCACGACACACATGCCGAGCGCATTGTTGAAGCCGTGGCGCAGCGCTTCCTTCACCGGCTCAAGCTCGGAAAATTCCATGCGCTTGACGATGGCAGGCTCCACAACAAGGATCGGCAGATAGATGCCCAGCAGCGTGAGATCTGCGCCGAACAGCGCGTAGAGCAGCACATAGGTGGGAATGTAGAGCAGCGCTGCGGTATAACAGTAGATGACCGGGCGGAAGCGGTTGCCGGTCAGGTGGCAGACTGCCACAGCCAGCATGCGGGTAAAGGTGACAAGGATCAGCGCGGCGATGCAGAGCATCAGCGCCCGTTGGCCGTCCAGTGCGGCGCCGATGACCGGAGCCAGACCCAGCCCGCGCACGACAACCGGGTTGGAGAGCAGGATGTGGTCGGCGCGGATGCGCTCGTTCAGCGCGGCCTCGGCCTCCTTGTAGCTGTTGGCCGGAGCGGTCCGTTTGTGCTTTGGCGCAGGGGCGGCAGCGGGCTGCGGGGCAGTCTGGACAGGCTGCGGCGCTGTGGCCTTCGGCTGCGGGGCTGCCTGCGGCGCGGGGGCCGCGGGCTGCACGGCGGGCATCTGCAGGGTGCGGGCATCCTCAGCAGCGGGCTGCTGTGTCGGTGCTGAGGGGGCAGGCGCTGCCGGGGTAAAGCCGGGCTTGCCGTATTCCCTGTCGCGGTAGGTGCGGAAATGCTCCTCCTCGGCGCGGGCCTCGGCCTGACGGGCAGCCTCCCGCTCGGCCTGACGGCGCTGGACCTCCTCCAGCATGGCGCGGCGCTCGGTCTGGGTGTAGCGCGGGCGGCTGGTGGGGATGATGACGGTATCATTGTGGGCAGCGGTGTTGCGCGGGGGCGCTGCAGGCTGCTCCTGCGGCTGTACGATCGGCTTTTTGGGCACAGGGGTCCCGGCCTGCATGGCGGCAATGGCCTGCTCGATCTCGGCGCGGGTGGCCCCCTGCTCTGCCATGCGGCGGGCAGTCTCCACCATCTCTTTAGTGATATGCGGGATGATCAGCGTCTCGGAGCGTTCCTCGCCCCGGCGCTTACTCGGTTTTTGCTGCATTGGCAAGACGCTGCTCCTCCTCTCTCATAAAGCGGATGCGCTCGGTACGGTGGCTGATGAGGTCCAGCCACTCGGGGATGGCGCCTGCGATCAGCAGGGCGCAGCAGACGGCGCACTCATACGGGCTGAAGGTGCGGAACACATGGGTCATGATGCCGAGCATCGTGCCGTAGATGATGCGGCTCATCGGGCGATCCGGCATCGTGACCGGCTCGCAGATCAAGAACAGACCGCCGAACAGTGCTGTGCCGGACAGCACGATATATTTTTCAAGATAGACGCGCTGGCGGATATACTCCCACGGGAGGGAGAAGGTCGGCAGCTCGTTCAGATTCGGGAAAAGCCACGGCAGACCGATGACAAACACAAAAAACGGGATGACGACCAGAGGACTGATGCGGCCCCGCACCAGCAGGAAGAGGCCGCACGCCATCAGGACGAGCGCGGCGCTGGTGCCCACAGCGGCCGAAACATTGCCGGTCAGCAGATTCATCGTGCTGGCGCTGGGCAGACCGCCGTCGCGCAGGGTCGCGTTCATGCCCTCGACCAGAGTGGTGTTTACCTCCCCAAAAAGCGGCAGCTGGGTGCCGGGCATAGGGTAGGAAAAGACATTCTTAGGCCAGGAGATGCCGGCGACCACGACACCGACGGCAGCCGGGTGGAACGGATAGTGTCCCTCACCGCCGAAAGCCTCCTTGACCAGCACGGCAACAATGACGGCGGCGATGACGATGGGATAGGAGATGCTGGCGGGCATCATCAGCACGATCAGCGCGGCAAAGCACTCGCTGGACGGCTCATGGGACTGGTAGCCCGTGCCGTGCAGCGGTGCCAGCGCGCAGTCGCACAGGTAAGCGGTCAGCAGCGCCGCCAAAAAAAGCAGCACCGGGCGCAGACCGTAAAAATAGCATGACATCCCGACCAGCGGGAGCGAGCACCAGAGAATATCGCTGTAGTAGCTGTAATTCGGGCTGCGCTCGACTTTCATACGTTTGGGCATGGGGAAAAGCTCCTTTACTTGCTGTGCAGTACACGTACCACAGCGGCGGGATCCTCAGCGCGGAAAAGAGAATTTCCGGCTACGAGCCAGTCGACACCGGCCTCAATACACTGCGGGCCGGTCACGGTGTTTATGCCGCCGTCCACCTCGATCAGGGTATTGCAGCCCAGACGGGCACGCTCGGCACGGATGGCGGCGATGCGGGTCGGGGTGGTGGGAAGAAATTTCTGCCCGCCGAAGCCCGGCTCCACGCTCATCACAAGGATCAGATCCACAACGCCGAGATACGGAAAGACGGCCTCCACGGGGGTGCCGGGGCGGATGCTGATGCCGACCTGACAGCCGGTGGCGCGGATGGCGGCGATGACCTCCTCCACCGTGTCGGGCACGGCCTCAAGATGGAAGGTGATGAGATCGGCGCCGGCCTTGGCAAAATCCGCGGCATAGCGGGCCGGGTCGCTGATCATCAGGTGAACATCATAAAAGACATCGGGCAGGGCGGCGTGCAGGCAGGTAAGCACCGGCGCTCCGTAGCTGATGTTCGGCACAAAATGGCCGTCCATCACATCAAAATGCATTACATCGGCACCGGCCTCCAGCAGGCGGGTGCAGTCCTTGCGCAGGTTGGCAAAATCGGCTGACAAAATCGAAGCGGCAACTTTCGTCATGATACAATTAACTCCCTTATATAAACTGGTTCCCACAAATTCCTGTGCAGTGCGCACATATAAGGGTATTATATCCCATTACAAGCCAAAAAGCAAGGCGGCCGCCAAGCACAAACCGCCCGCAGAGCTGCCGCAATGCGGCTCTGCGGGCGGTTGTGAAAGTTTTTCAGCGGGCAAGGGCAGCCAGCAGTAAAAGGACAAAAAGGGACTGCAGTGTAAGCAGTACCGCAAAGAGCGGATGCTGCCGGAGCATTTGAGTGAAGGTACGCCCGCGCATGATGGGTCAGTCCTTTTTGTGGGTGCGCCAGTGGTGCACGGTCTGCAGCTGGAATTCAAAATCCCGGGCGTCCTTGGCCAGCTGGCTCGACAGGATGATGCCGGAGATGAAGAGCAGCAGCGCTGCGACCAGCACAAAGCAGCAGACGATCAGCGTGGGAAAGCGCGGAACCAGACCGGTCTGGAGATACCAGCTCAACACCGGCAGCATAAAGCCGATGCCGAGCACCGCCAGAATGGCCGCCAAAATGCCGAAGAACATAAACGGGCGGTAGTTTTTAAACAGCCGGCCGATCGTACCCAGCACCTTGAAGCCGTCTGAGTAGGTGTTCAGCTTGCTCTCGGAGCCTTCGGGGCGGTCGCGGTAGTCGATAACGACATTCTCGACCTGCATGTTGCGCTGCAGGGCATGGATGGTCATCTCGGTCTCGATCTCAAAGCCGCGGGACAGCACCGGATAGGTCTTGACGAACTGGTAGCTGAAGGCGCGGTAGCCGGTCATAATGTCCTTGATTTTGCCGCCGAACAGATGGTTGGTGCAGAACCGCACCAGATCGTTGCCGAAGTTGTGGAACGGGCGCTTGTTCTGGGTGTAGTAGGTGCTGGACAGCCGGTCACCCACGACCATGTCTGCCTGACGCTCGGTCACGGCGGCAACCATCTCGGGCGCAGCCTCAGCCGGATAGGTGTCATCGCCGTCCACAAGGATGTACGCCTCCGCGTCGATTTCGCGGAACATGCGGCGCATGACATTGCCCTTGCCCTGCTGGTACTCATGGCGGACGACAGCCCCGGCCTTGGCGGCCAGCTCGGCCGTGCCATCGGTAGAGTTGTTATCGTAGACATAGACCGTAGCGTCAGGCAGGACGCGGCGGAAATCCGTGACGACCTTCTCGACGGTTTTGGATTCGTTGTAGCAAGGGATCAATACGGCGATTTTATCCATAATACTCCTCCGGGAAATTTACATCCAGAATTGAACAAGGCGGCTGACGGTGTAATAGGGCGAAGGGTTCAGCCCCTGCAGCCACGGCTCCATGGCCGGCGTCTGCATAGGCGGCAGTGCGGCGCCTATCTTACATTTTCGCGTACTTTTCGATCTCGTGCAGCCAAAAATTGGCGGTGCGGTCCCAGCTGTAGCGCTGCAGGACCTCGTCAGGGGCGGCCACGGGCTGGGCGGCCAGCTTGTCAAGGTCGGTGTCGTAGTCATAGGGGTCAAAATACCGCGCCGTATCGCCGTACAGCTCGGGCAGGCAGGTGGCGTTGGCCAGCGCGATGGGCGCACCAAGCGCCAGTGCCTCCAGCGGCGGGATGCCGAAGCCTTCAAACACGGCAGGGTGCAAAAACAGCTTGCAGTGCTTCATCAGGGCGGCGTTCTCGGCGTCCGAGACATAGCCGGGGTAGAAAACATTGTGGGTATCCTTGGCCTCGGCGTCATCGCCGAAGGCGCGCAGATCCTTGCCGCCTGCGACCACAAAGGTCTTGTCGGGGTTGCGGCGGGCAACTTCGCGGATCCATTTGAAGTTCTTGTGCTTCGCCAGACTGCCGAGCGCGTAATAATACTCCCCTTTTACAACGCCGGGCATCTTGTCAAAGATGCTCTCGTCAGGGGTGACGCCCTTCATATGCTCCCAGCCGTTGTAGGTGATGCCGATCTTGTCCAGCGGGATGCCCAGCTTCTCGCTGATGAGGTGGCGCTGGTTGTCGCTGACGGTGAACACCCGCTGTGCGAACCATTTGGTGGACAGGCAGTGCACCCAGAACTTGAAGCGGAAAAAGCCCTTGTCGGTATCCATGACGAGCGGGCGGATGTCGTGCAGCACCACAACACTGCGCTTTGTCAGCAGCATATCGCTGGCAAGGCCGACATAAAAGGCGTGGGTGCGGCGCAGATAGGCGGGCAGCACGGCCAGGTTGTAGAAATATTTGACGGCCTTGAGCGGCACAAGCCGGATGTTTTTCAGCTCCGGCAGGTGGATGGGGCGGCCGTCGTCCCGGTAGGCGATGCGGACATCCAGACCGGTGCCCTCGATGAGCTTGTCCAGACGCACCACAGTTTCATAGACATAGCGCGGGATGCCGGTGATGTTGTCGCACAGCACCGTGCCGTTGATGACGATGGGGTTCAATCCAGTTCCTCCTTCTCCCAGTGGGAGCAGTCCAGCAGCTCCTGCTGCCAGTCGGCCATGCGGCGCTCGCAATACTCCTTCAGCTCGCGCTCAAAGCGCTCCTCACTGAAGGAGCGGCTGTGCTCACGGATTTCTTCTTTAGAATAAGCCACGCCGTCGCGCTCAAACCGCTCGATGCAGTCGGCAAGGCTTTCGACCGTCTGTTCTTTGAACCAATAGCCGGTCTTGCCGGGCACAACGCTCTCGCACGCGCCGCCGCGGCCGTAGGCCAGCACGGGCGTGCCGGCGCTCTGGGCCTCCACCGGCGTGATGCCGAAGTCCTCCTCCCCGGGGAAGAGGAATGCTTTGGCCCGCAGATAATAGCTGCGCACTTCCTCGTCGGACAGGCCGCCGCCCTTGAACTCCACAGTCGGGCCGGCCATAGCCTTGAGCTTGTCCAGCTCTCCCCCGCCGCCGATGACGACAAGGCGCTTGTTCAGCTTTGTGCAGGCCTGCACAGCGAGATCGACCCGCTTATACCATGTCAGGCGGCCGACTGTGAGGTAAAAGTCCTCCTTCTCGACAAAGGGACTTTCGTTGATATGGCAGCAGGGGTAGATGACATCGCTGTCGCGGCGGTAGTACTTTTTGATGCGCTGGGCGATATAATGCGAGTTAGCGATAAAATAGTCCACCCGGTCGGCGGCGCACTTGTCCCAGATGCGCATCTTGTGCATCTGTCCCGGCATGACGAGGCGGGCAAGCCAGTTGGCATTGGCACGGTAGGTGTAGTAAAAATCCCACACATAGCGGATGGGCGTATGGCAGTAGCAGATATGCACGGCATCCGGGCGGGTGATGACGCCCTTTGAACAGGAGGAGGACGATGACAGCACGAGATCGTACTCTGTCAGGTCGAACGCCTCAAAGGCACCGGGCATCAGCGGCAGCATGGCCTTGTACAGCTTGTTGGAAAACGGCACCTTCTGGAACCAGCTGGTGCGGATGTCGTAGCTTTTGAACCACTCCGGCATGTTTTTGGGGTCGTACACAAGGGTGTAGATGACAGCATTGGGGAAAACATGCTTCATGGCATCGACCACGCGGTCGCCGCCGGCATAGCCGACGAGCCAGTCATGCACAATGGCGACCTTGGGCTCCTTTTTGCTCATTACAGACACTCCTGTCCGATAACGCAGAATGCGTTACTGCAATTTTTCGTCATTGACCAGCTTGCCGCCGAACACCGTGCGGAAGATGATCTTGATGTCAAGCGCTACGGTCCAGTTTTCGATATACCAGATGTCGTAGCGGATGCGCTCGGCAATGTCGGTATCGCCGCGCAGGCCGTGGATCTGCGCCCAGCCGGTGCAGCCGGGGCGGACCTGCTGGCGCACCAGATAGCGCGGGATCTCCTCCTTGAAATGCTCTACATGGTAGGGCACCTCGGGCCGCGGGCCGACCAGAGACATATCCCCCTTCAGCACATTGAAGAACTGCGGAAGCTCGTCAAGGCTGCATTTGCGGATAAAGCTGCCGAAGTGGGTCTTGCGCGGATCATAATCGGTGGACCAGCCGGTCTGCTGCTGCACATTGACCCGCATTGAGCGGAATTTGTACATCATAAAGGGCTTTTTGTTCAGGCCGATGCGCTCCTGCTTAAAGATGATCGGCCCGGGGCTGGACAGCTTGACGCCGATGGCGGTCGCCAGCATGATGGGGCTGGTCAGGATAATCAGAACCAGACTGCCGATAATATCCAGCCCGCGCTTGACGGCGGCGTTGAGCAGGTTGTCAAAGGGCGTCTGCCGCACATTGATCAGCTTGCACTCGTCCAGTACATCAATCGTCGGCCGCGCGGGCAGATAGTCACTGTAGAACGGCACCATCGTGATGCGCACGCCGTTTTTGTCGCAGGCGGCAAAGACATGGGGCAAAAGCTCGATCTCGTCTGCCTCCAGCGCAACGACGACCTCGTCCACCGGTATTTCATCCAGCCTGGCGGTCAGGCTGTCGTACCCGCCCAGAAATTTCACGCCCAGGCCCGGCTCCTCGACCCTGGCCAGATAGCCGTCCACAACAAAGCCATAGTAGGGGTTATGCTCCAGCGCGCGCAGATAAAGCGCAGCCGATTTGCCGCCGCCCACCAGCAGGATATGGCGCAAACCCAGCCCCTTGCGGCGGCGGGCGCGATCCACCCAGCGCAGGACCATCCGCTCAAAGACAACGGCGGCCGTGGCCAGCAGATAGAACAGCGCCAGCACGATGCGGGAATAATCGTCAAGGTGCATCAGGTAAAGCGCGGCGACAAAAATCATGATGCCTGCCGCGTTGATAACGGCAATTTTGGTGCAGCGCTCTGCCAGACCGTGCAGGCGGGCGTTGGAGTAGATGCCCGCGACCCAGTAGATGAGCACCAGCACGAGTGAGGTGCCCAGCCCGGCAAGAATGTTGCGGGGGTCGCGCGCTACGGCCAGCGCGGGGCCGGCGCCGCCCGGCTCAAAGAACCGGACAAAGTTGAAGCGGATATAGTTGGCAAGCAAAAAGCCGATAAAAAGCAGCGCTGCATCAAGCAGCAGATACAAAAGGCTTTTGATGCGTTGGTTTTTTTCCAGCACCTGTGGTGCCCTCCCTGAATCGAAAAATACTGTGCCGCAGGGGCGGAGCAGAGCCTGCCCCTGCAGAGCGTTGGGTACAAAAGATTTAAACAATCCATTCTATCATATTTTTGCCGCTATTGCAAATCAGCGGTACAATTCCTGCAGCTGGTCGAGGGTCTTTTTCATCTCGGCGCGGACCTCCGGCGGGCCGGACACGACAACGCCGGTGCCGAAGCCTGCCACCCAGCCGAAAAACTGCGGGCTGACCTGAATCTCGGCCGTCATGGTAAAATGCTCGCCGTCTGCGCAGGGCACCAGCACCGGCCCGGTGCCGAAGCGGTCGATCATCGCCCCGGCAAAGCGGTTTTCGCACAGCAGCGTCACCCGCTTGAGGGGGCCGTTGAACATGCCGAACATCTGCTGCATGTAGGTGTTTACATCAAAATTTGCGTACTCATCGGCGCCCTCGCGGGTCGTGTCGGGCAGGGGGCGGACATTCTGCATCTTGTCAACGCGGTAGTGCTTCAGGCGGCCGTCCGTATAGGCGATGAGATAGTAGTTGCCGTTTTCCCACACCAGCACCCACGGGCTGACGCAGTACAGCTGGCCGTCGTGGCGGGGGGGCATCCGCTTTTGCAGGTTCCAGTCGCAGTATTTGAACTGCACCTGCTGCCCGGCCGTAATGGCAGAGTGCAGCGCATCAACGGTATACAAAATCTTTTCGTCGGTGCTTTTGATCCGGCCGCTGACAAGGACCTTGCGGTCAAGCTCCTCCTGCCGGTATTTGGAGGTGAACTGCCCCAGCTTGTCGATAAGAATCTTGGACTTGCGCGCTGTGATGAACTTGCTGGCGTAGACTGCGTCCACAAGCAGCTTCAGCTCGGCCAGCTCAAAGGGGGCCTCGGTCATATAATAGCCGCCGCCGCGCCCGCGCTGCTGTACGATCTCATACGGGGAGTCCGGCATGTTGTTCAGCGTGTTCAGGTCGTCATAGACGCTCTTGCGCTCGGCAACAACGCCGCGCTCCTGCAGGCGCTCCACCAGCTGCGGGACACTCAGGGGGTGCTTCTCGTCCGTTTCGCGGGCGAGGATGTCCAAAAGGACAAGAAGTTTGCGTTTCTGGCCTTCTTTGCGCGGCATAGCAACGGCTCCTTTCCGGCTGTGAACAGATATAGGGCAACACCGCATAATTCTAAGTGCCGATACGGCGAGCGAGGCACGGCAGCTGCTAAGCCAAAAGCGC
>ERZ1026858.1704-NODE-1704-length-10719-cov-4.427607_pt1 | contig 10719 bp, 7 predicted proteins | sample MGYA00380159_ERZ1026858 | MGnify/ENA primary metagenome ERZ1026858 (study PRJEB33269, sample SAMEA4719795) | human gut metagenome | biome: human-associated habitat; feature: organic feature; material: feces | place: Cameroon | collected 2013-10 ... | reverse complement strand
GCTGGGCGCAGATGATGTTGGTGTAGCCACTGTGTACCAGCTCCAGCATTTCGGCAGTGAGCAGCCAGCCCTCGCCCATGTTGTTGCCGTAGCCGATAACGCCCTTGGCCATGGCCTTCGTTTCTTCGTAGGTCGCAGGTGCGCTGAAGGGAGCGGTGCTCAAGGCTTCATGCAGAATGCCTTCGATGTGCTTGAGGTACCACATAGCGCCCTTGTTCGCGCCGTACTTTAAGAGACTGCCGCCGTAAAGCTTGTAGTCTGTGAGGTAGGTGTCGACGCAGTACATCACGAAGCTCAAAAGTCCGGGCAGCATATATTCGCAGTTTTGCTTCTGCAAAAATTTTTCCAGATTATTATTGCCGAGGGCAGAGTATTTGATATAAATCTCGCCCACGATGCCGACCTTGGTTTTCTCCTGACTGGTTATGGGTAGCTCGGCAAACTCCGAGGCGATGGCATGCGTGAAGCTTTTGATGCTGCTGAGCGCCTGTGCCTTGCCGCTTTGGAAGGCCTTGCCTAATTTGGTCAGCCACTTCTGCGCGAGCTGGTCGGCTGCACCCTGTACGACCTCGTAGGGACGCAGCTTGTTCGTGAGGTACATGAGCGCGTCGCCATAGACAACAGCGGCGAGAAATTTACGCAGCATGTTGGCGTTGAGGTTGAAGCCGGGCTGCTTTTCCAGACCGTTGACGTTGAGGCTGATGACAGGTATATGCGTGAGGCCTGCTTTTTCCAGCGCCTTGCGCAGCAGAAAGATATAGTTGGAGGCACGACAGCCGCCGCCTGTCTGGCTGATGATGAGGGCTGTGTGCTGCAAATCATACTTGCCGCTTTCCAGAGCGTTGATGAGCTGGCCGATGACCAGCAGCGCCGGATAGCAGATGTCGTTATTTACATATTTCAGGCCTGTTTCAATAACCTCACGGCCAGTGTTCTGCAAAATTTCTGCCTTGTAGCCGCAGCTCGTGAGAGCAGCTTGCAGCAAGGAGAAGTGCAGAGGGAGCATACCGGGAATAAGAATAGTATGCGTGCTTTTCATATCCTCGGTGAAGGGAGTGAAGTTAATTTTATCCATGCTAAAAAAGCTCCTTTAGTTATTATCTAAATCGAACAATTTGGCTGCCGAGAACAGACTGCGGATACGGATTTTGGCTGCGCCTAGATTGTCGATATCGTCTATTTTTATCTGGGTATAGATGCGCCCATGCTCTTCGAGGATGCGGCGGCATTCGTCTGCCGTAATCGCATCGCAGCCGCAGCCGAAGCTGACAAGCTGAATCATGTGCATATCAGGGTTTTCCGCAACGTATTTGGCTGCGGCGTACAGACGGCTGTGATAAGTCCACTGGTTGAGCACGTGCAGGTCGCTTTGTAGCTCCTGCGGCGTGATATGCCTGCTGACAGCGTCCTCGCTGACGAGCGCCGCGCCCATGGTGGTAATCAGGCGGTCGATGCTGTGATTAACCTTGGGGTCGATGTGGTACGGTCTGCCTGCGAGCACAACGATAGGCTTGTGCTGCTCGCGTGCCTGCGTGATAATCTGCTGGCCTAGCTTTTTCACCTGTGCTTCATAGGCAGAGTAGGCCTTGAAGGCTGCTTCGACAGCAGCTTTAATCTGTGACTTGGTGATATCAGGATAGACCTTGCTGAACATTTCGTGCAGATGCTTGATGAGCACCTTTTTATGCAGCAGTCCCAGATAATCGAAGAAGAAGTGGATATTATCCTGCGCAAGCTCACGCATGTTGGCGTGCAGCACCTCAGGATAATAGGCCACAACAGGGCAGTTATAGCAGTTTTCCGTGCCATTTTCGTCTACGTTATAGGTCATGCAGGGATAGAAAATATCCGTGATGCCCTGCTCTAAGAGCCACTTGATATGGCCGTGCATGAGCTTGGCCGGATAGCAGACGGTGTCGCTGGGAATCGTGCTCTGGCCGCGTCGGTAGATGGTTTTGTCTTCGATCGGACTATGCATGACCTTGAAGCCGAGATGCGAGAGAAGGCCGTTCCAGAAGGGCAGCAGCTCATACATGTTGAGCCCCATCGGGATACCCATGATGCCGCGCGTCGGCTTTTCATTGACGGGGAGCTGCTTCAACAGCTCCAGCTTCTTGCGGTAAAGGTTGAAGTCATCACGCGGTGCCATGTGCGTAATCGGACGCTCGCAGCGATTGCCGCTGATGAAGCGTTTGCCGCCGGCGAAGGTGTTGACGGTGAGATGGCAATGGTTGTTGCACAGGCCGCAGGTCATGCCCTTGACGGTGTGCACAAATTCGCCCAGCTGCGCCAGGCTGAGCAGCTTTGTCGGCTGCGGCTTGTCGTTGTAGCGTCGCAGAGCGTACAGCGCCGCGCCGAAGGCACCCATGAGGCCGGCGATATTCGGACGCACGACCTCTAAGCCCATCTCCTGCTCGAAGGCACGCAGCACGCAATCGTTGAGGAAGGTGCCTCCCTGCACGACGATGTGCTTGCCGATGGCCTCTTTGCTGCTGGGACGGATGACCTTATATAAAGCGTTTTTAATAATACTGATAGAAAGTCCGGCGCTGATGTTGGCGACGGAGGCGCCGTCCTTTTGCGCCTGCTTGACGCTGCTGTTCATGAAAACGGTGCAGCGGCTGCCGAGGTCGACAGGCATGTCGGCCATAAGACCGATTTTGGCAAATTCCTCTGCGCTGTAGCCGAGGATTTCGGCAAAGGTCTGTAAAAAGCTGCCGCAGCCGCTGGAGCAGGCCTCGTTCAAAAAGATATTATCTATAGCGCCGTTGTGGATCTTCAGGCACTTCATGTCCTGACCGCCGATGTCGAGGATGAAGTCGACATCTGGCTGCAGATATTGCGCTGCATAAAAGTGCGCCATTGTTTCGACGATGCCGTAGTCCACGCCGAAGGCGTGGCGAATCAGGTCTTCGCCATAGCCGGTAACGGCACCTGCCAGCAGCCGGCAGTCAGGATATTTCTGGTAGAAGTCCGTCAGATAGCTGCGTACGGCAACGACGGGATTACCCTTGTTGCTTTGGTAGAACGAATCGAGCAGCTCGCCCTCGGGACTCAGCACAGCAATCTTAATCGTCGTGCTGCCGGAGTCAATGCCGATAAAGGCTGCTTTAGCCGTAAGCGGCGAGCTCTTGGGCACGCTTGCGCGAGCATGACGCTCCTTGAATGCAGCATATTCTGCTTCATTTTTAAATAAGGGCGGCATATGCTCAAAGCTGTGGTTGGCTGCGGCCTCTGCAAACTGTGACGGCAGCGCTAGCAAATCAACCTCATGCTCTGCGCAGAAGGCTGCGCCCATGGCTACATAATATAGGCTGTTTTCCGGGCAGACGCCCTTGATTTTCAAAACATCGTCGAAGCTGTCACGCAGGCAGCTCATGAAGGTCAGCGGGCCGCCAAGATAAAGAATGTTTCCTTCTATAGGACGGCCCTTGGCAAGACCGGTTACGGCCTGGCTGGCTACGGCATGGAAGATGCTGGCAGCCAGATCGCTCTTTTCTGCGCCCTGGTTGAGCAGCGGCTGAATATCGCTCTTGGCGAAAACGCCGCAGCGGCTGGCGATGGTGTAGGAGTTCTTGGCCTTTTGTGCCAGCTCGTTCATCTCCGGCGTCTCTACGTTGAGCAGAGAAGCCATCTGGTCGATGAAGGCGCCGGTGCCGCCTGCGCAGCTGTCATTCATACGTGCATCGAAGTGGCGGCCTAAAAATAAAATTTTGGCGTCTTCGCCGCCGAGCTCGATAACTGCATCGGCTTCGGGATGTAGCTTTTCTGTGCAGATTTTTTCTGCGAAAACCTCCTGCACAAACTGCAGACCGCAGGCATCAGCAAGACCAATACCGGCACTGCCGCTGATAGCCAGGCGTGCGCGGCGCAGTGTCGGGAATTTCGTCATTAATTCTTTATGTAAAGCCAGCAGCTTGGCCGCTATCTGGCTATAGTGTCTCTCATATTTATGGAAGAGCAGTGTTCCGGCATCGTCCATAACAGCAATTTTTATAGTTGTACTTCCGATATCAAGTCCTATCTGCATTGTTACCTCCGAGCTTAAGCATGATGAAAAAGCGAGGTCGTTTCTTCGTCAGGCTTATTTTTATTTTTAAGCTGATAAATTCTCATACTATCTTATATTCTAATACTTTACTAGGAAATAGTAAAACCTCTAAGGGGTTATGAAAGTAAAAAAAGTGTGACATAAGCCACACTTTTTTAATAGGTCAATTATTTAGTTACTAGAAAACAGAGTTAGAACGTGCCCTGCACAAGCTGAGCAATGTTTTTCGAATGGTCGGAAACACGCTTCATGTTAATGAGCAGCTCCATCATAACGAAGCCTGCAGTCGGGTTGCAGATATGCTCGTTAAGGCGCGTGATATGATTCTTGCGGATTTCCTTCTGGTATTGCTTAACCTCGCGGCACAGGCGCACAGCGTCGTCGGCAATAGCCTTATCATTTTTCTCCAGCGCTTCCAGCGCACGGCCGGAGGCACGCAGCACCATTTCGCTGAGCTGCAGCAGCTCGGCCTTAGCCTCATCGGAGAAAGTTACGTCTTCTTCTACAAGCTTGCGAGCGCGTTTCGCCAAGGTTTCGCCATGGTCACCGATACGTTCAATGTCTGTGCAGGCGTGCAAAAGACCTGTATGACGTGTCGACAGGCTTTCGCTCATCTCTGCGGAGCTCATCTCCGTAAGATAGTCGGTAATATCTCGCTCCAGCGCATCGACAACGGGCTCATGCTCCAGAACGTATTTCACCTTGTCGGCATCAAAGCTTTGGATAGCCTCCATGCCCAGGCGCACGTCCTTGCGTGCCAGCTCACCCATACGCACAACCTCCTTGACAGCAAGGCTGATAGCAATGGAAGGCGTGTTCAGCATATTCTTATCAAGATAAACAGGACGCATGGAGATGATTTCTGCCTTGCCCGGCACAATCTTTTCTACCAGCTTGATGAAGGGATTGACGAAGGGCATGAAAAGCAGCGTGTTCAAAATGTTGAACGCCGAGTGCGCATTCGCAATCTGACGCGCGATATCACCGTCAGGCGATACGATTAATACGAACTTGATGAAGAACGGCATAAGCACCACGAAGATGATACTGCCGATGACGTTGAACATTACGTGGGCTGCGGCTACACGCTTAGCCGTAAGGTTGGCGCGCAGCGAAGCGAGCACAGCAGTGATACAGGTGCCGATGTTGTCGCCGAGCAGCACAGGAATAGCGCCCTCAAGCGGAATCAGTCCCTGACCAGCCATAGCAATCAGAATACCAATCGTTGCACTGCTGGACTGAATCAGCACGGTCATAATCATACCAATGCCGATACCCAGCACCGGATTGCTGGAAAAGACCTCTATGAAATGCACAAAGCCTGGATAATTACGCAGCGGCATAACCGCCTTGCCCATCATATCCATGCCCAGCATCAAAATACCGAAGCCCAGCATAACCTGGCCCAGATATTTTGTGCGGCTCTTTCTCGCCAGCAGCTGCATTAAGAAGCCGATGAAAATTAAAATCGTGATATAATCGGAAAGCTTAAAAGCAATGAGCTGTGCCGTCATCGTTGTACCGATGTTGGCGCCCATGATAATGCCGAAGCCCTGCTTAAGTGTCAAAAGTCCTGCATTTACAAGACCAACCGTCATAACCGTTGTCGCACCGCTGGCCTGCAGCACAGCCGTCACAACTGCGCCGAGCAGGATACCCATTGCGAGTACACCAGTCATAGCTTCGAGAATTTTTTGCAGCTTGGCACCGGCTGCCTTTTGCAGACCGTCGCCCATGAGCTGCATGCCGTACATGAAAAGGGCGATGCCGCCTAGGAAGGCTAAGAAATACGCTGTCATATTGTTATGCTCCTTGTATTTACGGAGCGTCGTGTAAAACGCATATGCTTCAAAATGCTTCCTAGCCGTACTTCTAGTACGCCTTCGTCAGCATTTTTCGCCTCTACGCTTTCTCGACGCTCTGCGTAGTTTTTACTTAATATTTAGCTTACGAGTCCAAATATTTAACGTTAGTATTTTTATTATACTAGAATTTTCTTCTGGTTAAAAGTGGAAAGAGCACTTTACGTAAATTTAACATTAGTCTGCCAAATTAAAAATGGCAGTCGCATTAGTTCAAATTAGAAAATATGCCTAAATTGCGCTCCCTATAAGAGAGAGCTGCCGAGCTTGCACCCGAAGGGTACGAGCTCGGCAGAGAGGGTAGTGAACAATTTTAGTTTGTCTTGATGACGAGCGCTTGCAGCAGCAGGTCTTCCTTGGCGTCAGCAGGATTGCCGATAGAGTGGCTTTCGCCGCTGGGGCAATGAACCTTATCGCCTGCGTGCAGTGTCATGGGAGTGCCGTTGTCGTTGTAGTCGGCGGTGCCCTGCAGCACGACGATGGTTTCGCTATTGCCGTTATGTGCATGGTAGCCAAGGCTGCAGCCAGGCTTTAAGATAACCTTGGCATACATGACAACGCTGTCGTTGAGCAGCTTTTCATCAATATAATGTTCAATAATCACATCACCGTTGCCGCCGAAGCGGTTGGTGCTGATGTCTGTTTTTGTATCTTGAATAAGCATTGCAGATTCCTCCTTTATTTATACGTCCTATTATAGTGAGAGAAGCTGCGTGATGCAAGCTTTTGGCGTAAGCAGGCTGTTTTGTCTGCAAAAGTGTAGCTTTCTTGACAGAAAACAGCGGAGAAAAAATTTTTTAAGAAAATCCATTTTAGCGCTTTACAAATTTAGCGTACTAAAGTATAATAGACACATGCTAAGGCAAAACATAACACGAAGATAATATTTAATGAGGTGGAAATGATGAAAAAATTATTAGCTGTTGTAATGGGTATGATGATGATGCTCATGATGGTAACCGGCTGTGGCAGTGACGGCCCGAAAAAAATGGTTATTGGTCTTGATGATAACTTTGCACCGATGGGCTATCGTAATGAAAAGAATGAAATTGTCGGCATGGATATCGACCTGGCACGTGAGGCCTGCAAGCGTGCTGGTATGGAGGTTGAATTCAAGCCTATCGATTGGGGCGCTAAAGAGGCTGAGCTGAAATCCAAGCGTATTGATGCTATCTGGAACTGCTTCACCGTTAATCCGGAGCGTGAAAAGGTTTATGGCATGTCCAAGCCTTACATCACCAATTCTCAGCTGGTTGTTGTACCTAAGGATTCTCCTATCAAAACTCTTGCTGACCTTAAGGGCAAGGTTGTTGCTGTTCAGGATGACAGCACCGGCTCTTATCTGTTAGAGCAGCCTGCACACAAGGATATGGCTGCAGGCCTGAAGGAAATCCGCAAATATCCTGATTTTGCTGCTATCTACATGGAGCTGGACAACAAGCGTGTTGATGCTGCTATCGTTGACGCAGTGCTGGCTCGTGGCTACTATGATAAAAAGAAACCGGATACCTACAGAATTCTGGACGAAACCATGGGTGATGAGGTTGTAGCTATTGCCTTCCGTAAGGACGACAAGGAATTCAAAGAGCGCATTGACAAGGCTATGGACGAAATGAAGAAGGATGGTACCTGCAAAAAGATTTCCGAAAAATGGATGGGTGCAGATATCACTCTTTATAACAAATAAGGTCGACGTTAGCGCGTAGATGTGGTAAAATTGTACATAGCTACTAAGTTAAATTAGTAAAAAAGCAAGGGCTGTCGCAGCAAACGCTACGGCAGCCCCAATTATGGTTATTGGAGAGTTATTTATGGATTACGTTATGAACATCATTCCGCAGATGCTGGATGGCTGCCTGGTGTCGTTCCAGGTATTTATTATCACGATTGTGCTGAGCATTCCGCTTGGCGTGCTGCTGAGTCTGGGCCGCGTGTCGGGCATTAAGCCGCTGCAGGCGCTGATTGGCTGCTATGTATGGATTTTGCGCGGTACACCGCTGATGCTGCAGATTTTCTTTGTGTATTTTGTGCTGCCGTCCGTAGGCATCCGCCTGCCGGACTTTGAATCGGCGATTGTGGCCTTCGTTTTGAACTATGCTGCTTATTTCTGTGAAATTTTCCGTGCCGGCATTCAGGCTATTCCGCAGGGACAGTATGAGGCAGCGCATACCCTGGGTATGAACTATGTGCAGACGATGCGCCGTATTATTCTGCCGCAGGTTGTGCGCATTATTCTGCCGCCTATCAGCAACGAGACGATTACGCTTGTTAAGGATACTTCTCTGGTATATGTGCTCGCGATGAACGACCTGATGCGTACTGCACGTAACCTTGTACAGCGTGACTTCAGCATTACGCCGTTCATTGTTGCTGCTGTGTTCTATCTGGTGGCTACGTTGATTTTGACTGTTGTGTTTGAGAAGCTGGAGAAGCGTTTCTCTAAATACGACGCTTAGTCTGTCGCTAAAGCAACTTAAATCTGGAATGTAAGGAATAAGAAAATGCAAAATAAAATCAGTGCAAAAAATATCTGGAAAAAATTTAATAACTTAGAGGTTTTAAAGGGCATCGACCTAGAGGTCAATGAGGGCGAGGTTGTCGCTGTTATCGGACCGTCCGGCGGCGGCAAGAGTACGCTGCTGCGTTGTCTGAATAAGCTGGAGACTGTTGACAAGGGCAGCATTACGATTGATGGCGAGGTGCTGTGCAGCGAGACTGCCGGCGGTACGGAGTATGTCAGCAAGAACGATACGCGCCGCATTGCCTGCAAGATGGGCATGGTGTTTCAGCAGTTCAACCTCTTTCCGCATATGACCGTGCTGGAGAATCTTATCGAAGCGCCGGTGAATGTGCAGAAGCGTGACCGTGATGAGGTTATCAAAGAGGCAGAGGTGCTGCTGAAAAAGGTTGGTCTGTCGGATAAGCGTGATGTATATCCGCGTAAGTTGTCCGGCGGTCAGCAGCAGCGTGTGGCGATTGCGCGCGCGCTGGCGATGAAGCCATCGATTATGCTGTTCGACGAGCCGACCTCCTCACTGGACCCGGAGCTGACTGGCGAGGTTCTGCGCACGATGCGCGAGCTGGCTGAGGAAAACATGACAATGGTAGTCGTAACGCACGAGATGGGCTTTGCGCGTGAGGTAGCGACGAAGGTTGTCTTTATGGCTGACGGCCACGTGCAGGAGCAGGGCAGTCCTGAGGATATTTTCACGAAGCCGCAGAACGACCGTCTGAAATCCTTCCTGAAGGTGATTTTGAAATAAATTTAGTTCACAGTTATTTTAAAATTATTACCTACGTTTGTCATAATAAGTTGCTATAATAATACTCGAGGATGAAAGGAACCAAGCCAAGATTACTTTCATTAACTCCAATAAACATATCTTTTCATCATACACCTCTCCTTAAGTACACCGCACAGATACGTGAATGTGCGGTGTACTTTTTTGGGTGAAAATAAAAATACACATTTGCTTGCGGGGGGGAGAAGGCCTGCTATAATATTATTAGTGGGTAATATTATAAAAATTTTGGGAGGTATGTTGAATGAAGTTAGTGAAGTTTTTAATCGTTTCTGTAATGCTTGTTACTATGGCGGTGATTGCTGGTTGTGGTAGTGATAAGTATGTAGGTTCATGGTATGCTATTGACAATATGAACAATCCGCCAGATGCGTACATTAGGCTTGATATCGAAAAAAATGGCAATGGCTATCTTTTAAAGAAAAATATATTTAGATATGACAGAAAAGTTGTTATTGTTAATGAAAAAGAATATGAGGAGGGCAAAAAGTTCAGTAGCCCCTTTATGACAGGTGAAGATTATGCAGCTGCGATGAAAAAAAGAGTAGCGCCTATTTGGGAGATTACAGATCAATGGGTACAAGTTGGTGGAGAGCCAGTTCCGGCTGTATTAAAAGATGATAAATTAAGGACGGATGGCGGAAGTTCTCTGGTTTATATTGAAAAGAATGATACTCTATTAGTTGGAAGAACTGAATTTAAAAAAGAAAAAGATTTTAAGCCAAAAGATGTTCAAATGCAGTTCAAAAAGCAAAAAGAAGATAGAATTGAAGAAATGAAAAAAGAAAGAGAAAAAACTACCAATAAAGCTTCTGCTCCTATTATTCAAAAAGTAGAGTTTATTGATGAGGTGAAAGAGAAAAAATAGCTTCTGCTATCTTTGAATCTAAATTAGAGAATAGGCAATTGGAAATTTGACAAGTTAGCTAAAAAGCGATACAATAAAGCTAACGAAAGAAAAGCTGTGTTGTGGCATGTGCTGCACGCAAAAAAAGAAAACCCCGGGGGCAACCGGGGTTCTTTTTTGTGCTGGCTGTGAGCATTACTTCCTATCCAGCCACTTGCAAATATAGTGGGCAACAATACCTGCTATGATGGAAGATACGAACGAAAAAGCTATGTTAAACATGTGCTACACCTCCCTCCTGCCGGAAAGAGTCACAGCAACTTAATTATAGCATATTCATTAGCAGTTTGGAAATGCTTATTACTTAAAATTAAATATCGTGCAAGAATAAAAAGCCTCCGACCATGCGTTGAATCGAAGGCTTTTCGTATATTTTTATTTGCCTTTAAACAGCGTGCCGAAGATGCCGCGCACGATTTGTGTGCCGATGGTACGGGCTGCTGTGTTAATTGTGTTGTCGATAACCTTGTCGACGATGGTTTTCTGCTGGCGTGTGGGACGGGCCGCCCGCTCTGCGGCTCTGCGCTCCAGCTCGTGGCGGCGTTCCTCCGCTCTGCGTTCGCGCTCTGCTGCCTGCGCCGCTTTGGCGTCCTCCTT
>ERZ1026858.1702-NODE-1702-length-10737-cov-4.831960_pt1 | contig 10737 bp, 5 predicted proteins | sample MGYA00380159_ERZ1026858 | MGnify/ENA primary metagenome ERZ1026858 (study PRJEB33269, sample SAMEA4719795) | human gut metagenome | biome: human-associated habitat; feature: organic feature; material: feces | place: Cameroon | collected 2013-10 ... | reverse complement strand
CAATGATACGACGCGTGAATATATCCGCCATCCCGGTGCGGTGGCGATTGTGCCGGTGCTTGAGGACGGACGCGTGGTCCTGGTTAAGCAGTGCCGCTATCCGCTGGGAACGCTGCTGTGGGAGATTCCCGCAGGCAAGCTTGACCATGGCGAGGCAGAAGACGCGGATGAATGCGCTAAGCGTGAGCTGAGCGAGGAAACCGGCTATGATGCTGCTCATTGGCAACGCCTTATCAGCATTGCGACAACGCCGGGCTTTTCGGATGAAATCATTCATTTATATAAAGCGTGGGGCTTGCAGAAGTACGCGCAGCATACGGATGAGGACGAATTTATCGGTGTGCAGGCCTTTTCGCCGGAGCAGCTCAGGGAAATGATTGCTGAAGGCGAGCTTTATGATGCCAAAACGCTTTGCGCACTTTATGCAGCAAAGATAATCTGATTTTAAGCAACGCTATAAGGAGCGATAGATAATGACAGAGATGAACAAAATTCCTGCGCATGGCAGTAATGTTGAGCGTGCGCAGATTCCTGCAAGCTGCAAATGGCATGTGCAGGATATATATGCTGACGAAGCGGCATGGCAGGCAGCCTGCACTGAATATAAGGCGCTGCTGCCGAAGCTTACTGCGCTTAAGGGACAGCTGACGACGGCGTCAAAGCTGCTGGAGGCCTTGCGCGTGCAGGACGAGCTGGCGAAATTCTTGGATAAGATTTATGCCTATGCTCGCTTGCAGCAGGACGCAGATAACACTGACCAGCATATGCAGGCGCTTTCCGGTGAGGCCGAGGGGCTGGCGGCGCAATTCAGTAATGCTTTGTCCTTTGTAGAGCCTGAGATTCTGGCCTTGGGCAAGGAAAAGGTGGAAGCAATGCTGGACGAGGAGCCGCAGCTTGCGGAGTACCGCTTTTATATTGAAAATATGCTACGCCTTGAGGCTCACGTTTTGTCAGCCGATAAGGAGGCCATCGCGGCACAGAGCCGTTTGGCGACGGGGACGGGCGCAAGTGCCTTTCGTGCTCTCGTAAGTGCAGATATGCAGTTCCCGGAGATTATGGATGGCGAAGGCAAGCCTGCTACCGTCAGTGAAGGCAATTATCTTCTGAATATGACCTCTCTCGACCGCGAGCTGCGTAAAAACTCCTTCTGTGGCCTGATGGGAACGTATCACAAGTATCGCAATACGCTGGCCGCTACGCTGACGGGCAGCGCACGCAGTGCGTACTTCTATGCGAGCATCCATAACTATAAGGATACGCTGGAGGCAGCTCTGGCCGAGGATAATATTCCTATTAGCCTTTATGACGGCTTGATTGCTACGGTGCATGACAATTTCGCGCCGCTGCATGAATATATCCAGCTTAAAAAGGATGTGCTGAGTGTAGACGAGTTCCATTATTATGATATGTATATGCCGCTGTCGCAGGCTGGTGACAGCTTTGCTTGCAGCTTTCCTGAGGCCTGCGCAAGGGTTGAGGAGGCATTGGCGCCGCTAGGTGAGGAATATGTCGCTACACTGCACAAGGGCCTGACGGAGGGCTGGATTGACGTATACGAAAACAAGGGCAAGCGCTCCGGCGCATATTCCTGGGGCGTTTATGGCGTGCATCCCTTCGTTTTGCTGAACTATCAGCAACGCTATAACAGTATTTCTACGCTGGCGCACGAAATGGGCCATGCACTGCACAGCTTCTTTAGCAGTCAGGCGCAGACCTATATCAACAGCGATTATACTATTTTCTGCGCCGAGGTTGCTTCGACGACGAACGAAAACCTGCTGCTCGAATATACGCTGCAGCACGCAACGGATGAGCAGAAGATTTATCTTTTGAATCAATATCTGGAGGCAGTGCGCACGACGGTTTATCGTCAGGTGCAGTTTGCAGAATTTGAGAAATATATTCACGGCGAAATCACCGCAGGCCGCTCTTTGCAGGCGGAAAAGCTTGAGAATTACTGGCTGCAGAGCAATAAGGATTACTATGGTTCGGCGCTGACGGTGGATAAGGAGCTGGCTAGCGAATGGTCGCGCATTCCGCATTTCTATACGCCGTTCTACGTTTATAAATACGCTACCGGCTACAGTGCAGCGACAGCCTTTGCCAGCGCAATTTTGGGCGGTCAGCCGGGTGCAGTAGAAAAATATCTGGGCTTCCTGCATGCAGGCGGCAGCGATTATTCGCTGAACATCCTGAAAAATGCAGGCGTGGATTTGAATACGCCGCAGCCTGTAACCGTAACCTTGCAGCGCTTTGCTGAGAAGCTGCAGGAATTGAAGGCTTTGCTGGGTAAGTAACACCTTTATGTTTAAAATATGATATAATACTCCTAAGGTAGATTGATTAAAACGTTTTAATCACCTGCTTTAGGAGTTTTTTATTTGAGGTGCATTATGAAACGCAGAACCTTAGGGCAATTGCTTGGAGATAAAATAAATGCAGAGTATGGCGAGCAGTATGCTTATATAATAAAGTTAGTTGATGAAGAAAAAATTAAACCTGTGCGTACAGCAGGAAAAAACGGCAAAAAGCCGGCGTTATATTTGGAGTATTGGCTTTTAGAAGAAGCAAAGGATTATTCAGAGTTGAAGCAGGAGCTTTTGTATAAGCTGGCTTCGCAAATTGATATAACATATTATCAGCATAATCTTGCGGCCTATGCTAAAGAACGTCAGGATGTTTTGCAGCTGAGCAGCTTCATACAGAACAGTGCCGGCTTGCTTGCCAGGGAGGCTTCCTATAATGAGCGTAGCTTCCAGATATGGGGACGTGAAAAGTTTTTACTTAAAGGAGGAGGCAAAAAGATATTAAAGCACTGTGGTTTAGAGCTTGCTGAGCTTAACTGTTATAGCACGTGCGAGCCTTTTTCTTATTTTGCGCTTACGCGGCAAACACCACAAAAAATATTGATAATAGAAAATAAAGATACATTTTTTAGCATGCGCAGGCATTTGTTGGCAGGAAATGAACTGCTTTTTGGCGAAAAAATAGGTAGTTTGATTTATGGTGCAGGCAAAAGAGTTATCAGCTGCTTTCAAGAGTTTGCTGTAAGTGCTGAGCCATATATGCTTGACGCAGAAAATGAACTGCTTTATTTTGGTGATTTTGATTACGAAGGAATTGGCATTTACGAAACACTTGCAGAAAGCTTTGCAGAGCAGGGAAGCATTAAGCCTTTAAAGGCAGCATATCTTGCTATGCTAGGCAAGAGTAATTTTTATAAGCAGCTACCGGTGACGAAGCAGGAGCAGAACAGACAGCTTAAGGGAAGCTTTTTTGCTTACTTCACAACCGAGGAACAGGAAGAAATGAACAAAATCCTGCAGCAGGATTTATACCTGCCGCAGGAAATTTTAACAATAAATGATTTTTGAGGTTGACTATGCAATATGAATTTTTGAAGGATTTTACAAGACGTATGAAGTGCGTCGGTCTACATTCGCTGCTCTATGCCAACAGCAGTCAAAAGGCTATCTGGAAGCAGTTTGGCTTTGAATCGTTGGCTGAGCAGATGAATATAGTATTTTCAGTGCTGCTTTATATTATGGAGCAATCGCTTAAGGAAGAAAGCTGTACGCTCGATAACATCACGACGTTTTTAGATAATATTAATATGGAATATTACAAGCGGCCTATGAGCTATGCGGATTGTCGTGAGCTGAGTGATTTTATTGTTAATATTGTGCTGTCTAATGAAGGTAGGCCAATGTATTTCTCGGCCTTGGACTATGAGAAAAATGAAATCACACAGTTGCATATCAGCTATGTGAATAACAGGATTGCCTATGATGAGCTTGACGTGCGCCGTACCTCTTATTATCTTACGGACGATGGCTATAATCTGCTGCTAGGGACGCTGGAGGTGGAAAGCAATCTCAAGCTGACGATTCAGGAGATGATTTTTAAGCTGCATCTGGAAAAGCAAAGCTATGACAAGGCACTTGATGATGTTAAGAATATTTTCAATCTGATGCGTATCCAGCTGCAAAAAATTCAGGCAGCAATGCGTCGTATTCGTCGTAATGCATTGGAATACAGCGTGAGCGAATATAGTGAGCTGCTCTCGGAAAATTTGCATACGATTGATGAATCGAAAGAAAAATTTCAAAGCTATCGCGAGGTTGTGCAGCAGCGGGTGCTGGAAATGGAGCGGGAGAAAATTGATTTGCAGGATTTACTGCCGGTAGAGGCAGCTAAGCTGCAGAATTTGCGGGAAATCGACAGCTATCTGGGCAGGGCGATTGATGAGTATCAACGCATTTTGAACAGTCACTTTGACCTCAAGGCGTTGTATAGCGTGAAGCTGGAAAAAATTTCTGAGATGTCGCTGGTACAGCGCTTCAATTTACGTACGGAGCTTTATGAAAAAATTCTGGAACGACCTGCATGTCTGGAAGCTATGGATATTTTCTTCAGACCATTATTTAATATGCCTCCGGCTAAGATTCTCAACATTAATCAATTTCTAGAGCCACAGAAGGTGCGAACTTCTGAAGCAGAGTGGGAAAACGAAGAGGTGGAAAGCTTTGATGCAGAGGAATATGAACAGGAGCTGCAGCGCCTTTTAGACGAAAAGCTGGCAAAATATGAAGCCAGCCTGACGATTATCTTAAAGCATGTGCTGGATAAGAAGAAGGTGCAGCTTTCTGCTTTAATTGAAGGTCTGAGTCTCAAGGAACGCGAGCTGTTAATACCTTCAATAGCGATATTTAAAGAAATTATGGTGGAGCTGCTCAAGGTAAATACTTTGGATATTGCTGCCCTGCGTACTGAGCGCGGGGAATATTTGCAGGACGAAACGAAGGATTTTCGCTTGCAGAGTATGGTTTTAGATATTTTGGATAAAAAAGCAGCATGGCAGGATTTGAAAAAGCTAGAGGTATATCGCTTGCCGACAGCGAAGCCTGTTATCTTAAAGCAGATGGATGAGAATACAGGAATGTTAAAGAATATCCGCTGCTCAGATGTTTTGCTTAAAGCAAGTTGGGAGTGAAGACATGGCTTATCAGATAGAGACAATTAAGCAGTCACAGGAGATTTTTTATTACTTATTAGAGCATCATGAGCTGCGTGAGGAAAATGCACCGGAGCTGCATAAGGCATATATTGAGCAGGACGAGGTGCAGACGCTTGTTAAGTCGCAGGCAGAGATTGCCGACAGCTGTGTGGAAACCTATGCAGGCGTTGTTTATCTTGTACCGCAGGCAGATAATTTTTTTCTTGGTTATTCTAAGGGACAGCTGAAAAAAGAATTATGTCGCAGTGGTGCTACGGATAAGGATTATTATCTGGTGCAGTTTGTTGTACTGGTGCTTTTGCTGGAGTTTTATGACGGACAGGGCAGCAGCAGTAAGACGCGTGACTTTATCCGCTTAGGTGAGCTGCAAAATTCTATTACGGAAAAGCTGAAGGATGGCGCAATGCGTTATTCTGAGGATGAGCAGGCAAAGGAAGGCATGGCTTTTACTGCTATGCAGGAAGCCTATGAGGCTTTGAAGTCAGATGAGCGCGGACGCCGTCAGAAGACGACGAAGGAAGGCTTTATGTACAGTATCTTGCGTTTTTTGCAGGCTCAGGGACTTATAGACTATATTGAGCAGGATGAAATGATTAAGACGACACGTAAGCTGGATAATTTTATGGACTGGAATTTATTGAATAAGAATAATTTCTATCGTGTACAAAGAATTTTGGGAGTAGAAGAGCATGAGTAAGCTTAATGCAGTGAGATTGGTTAATATCAATTATAATCATAACGCTATTCATATCAGTGATGAAACGATGCATTTTAATGGGCAGAGCACGCTGATTTCTCTGCAAAACGGCGGCGGTAAGTCTGTACTTGTACAGCTGTTGATAGCACCTTTTGTACAGAAGCGCTATCGCAATACCAACGACAGACCATTTGCCAGCTATTTTACAACAGCCAAGCCGTCATTTATTATGGTGGAGTGGGCTCTGGAAAATGGCGCTGGCTATTGCCTTACGGGTATGATGGTGCGCAAGAATCAGAATATGGATACGAATGAAGAGCTGGAGATAGTGAACTTCATTAGTGAGTATAAAGAGCCCTGCGAGCAGGATATCAATCATCTGCCGATAGTGGAAAATGATAAAAAAGAGATGCGGCTCAAGGGCTTTGCTATGTGTCGTACGCTATTTGAAGGCTATAAGAAGGAAAGGCTTAATAAATTTTTCTGCTTCGATATGAATAACTATGCTCAAAGCAAGCAGTATTTTATCAAGCTGGCAGAATATGGCATTGATTATCGCGAATGGCAGAATATCATTAAGAAAATAAATGAAGAGGAATCCGGTCTGTCGAAGCTTTTTTCTGAATGTAAGGATGAAAAGGGACTTTTGGAGAAGTGGTTCTTAGATGCTGTGGAAAACAAGCTGAATAAGGATAAAAACAGGATGCAGGAATTCCGTAGCATTCTGGAAAAATATATTGCGACCTATAGTGAAAACTATAATAAAATTCAGCAGCAGGAGAAGCTGCGTTTATTTCAGGAGCAGGCAGAGCCTGTTTTGCAATATGGCGAAAATTATCAGTCAGCATCGCTGACAGTAGCAGAGAACCTTGATACTATTGTCTCTTATCTTACAGAATTAAATAAGCTGGCGAAAGAGAATGACGAGCAAAATACAGCTTGCACGCAAAAGCTGCAGGAGCTGTCGGATAAGCTGGTGCGTCTGCTGCATGAAGAATTTTCTACTGCTTACTATAATACTGACGAGAAAAGAGCAGAACTGCTTGCTGGCAAAGAACAGGCAGCTCAAGAGTTACAAGCTCTGAAAGATAAGGCTTATGCTTTGAAGAAAGAGGAGCATATCTATGAGTGCGCTGAGCTTGCTGAGCGCGCTAACGAGGATGAGCAGGAGGTTAGGCGCTTAGAGCAGAGGTTGGAGGTTCAGCGCAAGAAAAATAAGGAGCTGGAGCCAGAGCGTGAATATATAGGCTATCTGTTGAAGCAGGCTGTCGAACAGGATATCGCGCAGAACGATGAACAATATAAACAAAAGCAGACCGAAAAGTTAAATTGCACTGAGCAGGAAAAGCAATGCAGACAGGAACTGCAAAAGCTTGACAAAGAACTGCAGGAGCTGCATAGCAGGCAGGGAGAGCTGAACGGCTATATCCATGTTTATGATGAGGTCGAACAGAGTTATAACAGCAGATGGCAGACTAGCTTGCAGCGCAATATGCTGGGCGAATATGAGCCAGGCCTTTTACAGCTTCATGCAGATGAGCTGAAGGAGCAGGAGCAGAGCTTTGTGCTCAGCAAGCAGCAGTGGCAACAAAAAAAGCTGAAGCTCAAGGAAGAAAGCACGGCTATAGAACGTAGCCAGCAGGAGCTCGAGCAGACGCAGCACGAGCAGGACATGAAGCTGCAGGAAAAAGAGCGGGAAAAGAAGAAGCTTGATAATCAGCTGACAAGACGCAAATCCTTATTAAAATATCTGGGGCTTAATGAAACCGTTCTTTATGATAAGGTGCGTCTGCTTGCAGCGTTTAAGAAAAAATTAGTAGAGCTGGATAGTATTAGCAGTAGACTCACTGGTAAGTTGAATGCGCTGGAGAAAAAATACCATGGACTGCAGACTGGTAAAACACTGGAGCTTTCAGCTGAAATGGTACAGATGCTGGAATCGCTAGGTATTAACCTTGTTTATGGCATGGAATGGTTAAAACATAACGGGTATGGCGAAGAGAAAAATTTGGAGCTTGTTAAGCAGCATCCGTTTTTACCTTATGCTCTGCTGATGTCTGCTAAAGAATTAACTGAACTGCAAAAGGCAGAGAAAAATGTTTTTACGTCCTTCCCTGTACCGATAATTTTGCGCGAAAGCCTGGTTCAGCCAGCGGAAAGAAAAGCTGATAACGGCGTCATTCGTAGAACAGATGTTAATTTCTTTATTTTGTTCAACGATAATCTGCTTGATGAAGCAAAGCTTGCCCAGCTTCTGCAGGAGCTGCAACGTGAAATACAGAAGCTGAAAACGGAAATTCAGCAGCGAAAAGAGGAATATACGACTTATTGCGTGCAATGTAAGGAGCTTGAAGAGCAGGATCTGACTAAGGAAGGCTATGATGGGGTACAAGAGGAAATAGCTTCCCTGCATAAGCAGCTTGAAGAATTGGCTGCTAAGCGGGTTACGTTGAAAGCGGCTAAAGTGCGCAATAGCAGTGAGCAGGATAAGGCAGAAGAAAATTTAGCTGTCTTAGCTAAGCAGCTTATGCAGCTTACGCAGCAGCAGGAAGCTTTAGCACAGCTGACAGCTAAATATAAGCAGTATCTTCAAAATCAGGAAGAGCTTACGCAGTGCATTACGAGCATGGCCACAGCAGAGAGCAAGCAGCAGAAGCTAAATAAAAAGCTGGATGAATTACGTACAAAGCTGCAAGGTTGTCTGCAAGCTATAAGTGAGCTGGAAGGCAGGCTTAGGGAGCTGCGTAAGGAGCTTGCGCAGTACGCCGCATATAAGGAAGCGAAAAGACCTGTAAATTTTGATGCAGAGCTTGAAGGTAATATAGTTACTCTTAAAGCAAGACTGGAATTTATTCTGCAAAAGGTTTCCGGTGAGCTGAAGGGCTTGGAGGAAAACACTTCCCGTGCGGTGGAAAGAGCTACCAAAAGCAGAAATAAGCTTTTGGAAAGGGCAGAACGCTTTAGCTTGATAGCTGAAGAGTGGGAGAAGGTGCATTACAGCAGGGCACATATGACCGAGCTTGATGCCGAGCAGAAGCGTGTGGCTGAGGAGCTGGCGCTGGTGCAAAAGCAGGAACTGAATATAGAAAAACACCTTGCAGCTTTAGAAGTACAAATTAACAATCTTCTTGGACAGATGCAGGAAAAATGCTTTACAAAAGAGCCTTTGCCGAAAAGTGAGCTGGTGGCAAAAGATTTTGCAGAAGCAAGAGCCTTAGTTGAGAGGCAGCGCCAGCAAAAATATAAGCAGCAGAAGCTTTTGCAGGAGCAGGCGCAGAGTCTGAGTGAAAATATGACCTCACTTGATGAATATAGCGCTCTGCCTGTAAATAAAGCCTGGGATGCTGAAGCAAAGCTTAGCACGCTTTCCCGTGACGAGCTGCGGCATTATACAGCAGGCCTGCGCAAGCAATATAAGGCAAGTCAGGACAAGGAAACAAAGGCCAGAGACGAGTTGCGAGATGCACTTATCAGGCTGCATAACTCTGCTGATTTCCAGGAGGAATATTATAAAAAACGTATTGAGCTTCTGCAAGGGCTGACGGATAAGGCAGAAACTTTTTTGCAGCAGCTGGCAACGGTGCTGCAGGTTTTCCAAAATCTGGGCGAAAAGCTCAAAGCGGATATTGCTATTGTGGCTCAAGAAAAGGCGCATATCGTAGCGTTGCTTGAAGATCACCTCGAAAAGGTGCATGAGCAGCTTGGCTTGATTGACCGCAATTCGACGATTAAGGTCAGAGGTCATAATGTGAAAATGCTCAAGCTTGTTTTGCCTGACTGGGAGGAGAACGCCAACATCTATCATGTTCAGGTAAATGATTTTGTTGATGATATTACGCAGAAGGGGCTTGCTATCTTGCGTAAAAATGAGGCGATTACAGAGCTTATCGGCAAGAGACTGACGACGAAGGAATTATATAACACTGTCATTGGTCTGAATAACGTGCATGTGCAGCTGTTTAAAATCGAGGCACAGCGTGAGCTTCAGATTACCTGGCGAGATGTGGCGCGTAACTCCGGCGGCGAGGGCTTTTTGTCAGCCTTTGTTATTCTTTCGAGCTTGCTATATTACATGCGCAGAGACGAAACGGATAGATTTGCTGAGCGCAATGAGGGCAAAGTGCTGCTCATGGATAATCCATTTGCGCAGACGAATGCAGCACATTTATTGACACCTTTAATGGACATGGCGGGTAAAAATAATACGCAGCTTATTTCGCTTACAGGTCTTGGTGGTGAATCTATCTACAACTGCTATGATAATATCTATGTTTTGAACCTCATTCCGTCGAAGCTGAGTAACATTTCTTATCTAAAGAGCAGGCATTTGGCTGGTAATGAGGGAGATGCTTTGAGCCTGGCGCGGGTTGAAGTTATTGATGAAGGGCAGATGGATAGTTTATTTTAAAGCTAAGAAAAAATCGCTTGACAAACTAAGTAACTAAGAGTATAATAGTCATTGTTCCGAGTGATTGGAGCTAATGCCGAAGTGGCGGAATTGGCAGACGCACTTGACTCAAAATCAAGCGGGTTCACGCTCGTGCCGGTTCGAGTCCGGCCTTCGGCACCATGTAAATTCAGCGGTTTATCGTAAGATAGACCGCTTTTTTCATATCTTCTGCAAGAAATGAGGTTAGACTATGCAGGTTGTTTTGAGTGCCATCAACAGTAAATATATCCACACAGGCTTGGGCCTGCGTTATGTGGGCGAGTTTGCCAAGGCGCAGGGCCATAAAGTGGTTTTGATAGAGGAAACAATAAATACACCGATTTTGGCTGTTCTAGAGCGTATTATGAGCTATAAGGCGCAGGCCTATGGCTTTTCTGTGCATATTTGGAATAAGCCGTTTGTTTTTCGCTTGATTCGCATGCTGCGCAAGCTGCGTCCTGATGCTATTATTATGATAGGCGGGCCGGAGGTTGCCTTTGACGCTGAGCGTATTTTTGCGGAATTGCCGCAGGCTGATTATATAATCCAAGGCGAAGGCGAGCTGGTAGTCAGTGAGCTGCTGGCGGCGCTGGA
>ERZ1026858.1701-NODE-1701-length-10739-cov-114.902845_pt1 | contig 10739 bp, 10 predicted proteins | sample MGYA00380159_ERZ1026858 | MGnify/ENA primary metagenome ERZ1026858 (study PRJEB33269, sample SAMEA4719795) | human gut metagenome | biome: human-associated habitat; feature: organic feature; material: feces | place: Cameroon | collected 2013-10 ... | reverse complement strand
AACTTAAAATTGGGTACCTTTTTCAGTGCCCTCCCAGGGCATCGCCCTGGGTATACTAGCAATCGGCAAGGCGCCCTGTAAGGGCAAAAGCTTTGTAAATTGCCTGGTGACTTTTCCGTGTAACTTCCAAGGTTTTTGGGGAAAATGTAGGGATAGGATAAAGAAAAAATAGGCGGCTCCCGGAATTGAGAGTCGCCTATTTAAAACGATTATTTCTTGAGATATTTCAAAAAGTCATCAATGCCTATTACTTCCACTTTTGGGAAAGGAATATTTTCTAACTCTTTGAAATGTTTATCTTCTGTTACAATAAAAATAGCATTACTGGCAATGGCACAATCAACAAACTTGTTGTCATCTTCGTCTGCTTTTATCAATCCAAAGCTGTAATGAGGGTCGATAAACTTTACGTTAGGCAAAATTTGAATATAAGCTAATTTCTCTTTTAGCATGATACTTTTGCCTTATGATAAGGAGTTCTTTCATGGAGTGTACGGAAGCTTTCTACTTTTTCTTCATTGAGTGTTCCGTTTGCCCAGAGTTTGTCAAGTTCTCCTTTTAGTTGTGAACCCAAGTAATCAGTTATTGCTTTACGCAATCCTTCTATCTCCTCTTTTGAGTCCATAACGGACACAAGGTCAAGAAGTTCAAGCTGAGCCTCGTTAAGTACAGTACGTTTTGTTATCATATTATTTCCTCCATAATTTTATTCTTATAACTTTTGCAAAGATACACTGAATAATTGAAACCACCAAAGTTTTTTGGTGTTTTTTATAGAATATGAAGGAAATAATAGAGAAATCATGCTGATAAAGAAAAAATAGGCGACTCTCCAATTCTGAGAGCCGCCTATTCTATGAGTTTTTAACCAAATCAGTAAAGTTCGACCAACTTTCAACTTTGAATCCTCTTAGATCTCTGACGGATTTCTTAAACCACTCTATTTTAGAAAGCTCCATAACAGTTTTTACAAGTGCAGTCAAATCATCATTCATCGTCATGTATGTACTGCCTTGCACCCACTCGAAACCATTCTTCTTTAGAAGCTCTTTTATTTCGTAGTAAGCCTTGTTGTAAGGTTCGCCATAGTATTTCTGTAAATCAGAAATAACCATATCAAATGCTAGTGCGTACATACTGCCTCCTTTGCTGGCTCAAATAAGTCCTTGTATCCAAAGAAGATGTTCCCATCTGCGGTTTTTGCGGAGATGACAATTCCTACGAAAGGATTGTTCTCAACTTCAATCACTTCGCCCTGTGTCCAGTCTTTGGCATGTGTCAAGTCTGGAGATATTAATACTTTGTCGCCTGTTCTCATATTCACAAAAATATAAATGTTGTACTTATTCGTTGGCAAAGATACGACTTTTCCTCGTAACTTCCAAGGTTTTTGGGAAAAATGTAGGGATGATGATAAAGAAAAAAATAGGCGGCTCCCGGATAGGGAGAGTCGCCTATTGAATATTGTTGTTTCGATGATGAGACGAAGGATTATTTACTCTTTGATGTCCCAATGGCCTCCAAATGTAGAAGAACCAACACGCTCTATTCTTTTTTGAGCCTTTAGCTTTTCTATGTGTTTTTGTATTGCACTTGCCTTGATACCTATTTTGTCCACGAGTTCTTGTCTTGTTATATACGGATTGTCTTTTATTAGTTCAAAAACTTTTTCAATTGTTTTTGGTGATCCAGTTTGACCACCAGTTTGACTACCAGTTTGACCACTAGTTTGACCACCAGTTTCATTAGGAATAGGTAATCGTAGCTCTACCTCTTGTAACTCGTATTTATCTATTAATTCAGGCTTACCCCAAACTGATACTTTGAAGCTTTTGCCCTTACAGGACGACAGGTTCGTGTCTATAAAAACCCAGGGTGCTGCCCTGGGCTAGGGGCTTCTGGGCCTTCAGCCCGTTCTTTTATCACATACAAAAGTTCAGTTGGTAATAGAAAAATGTGGAATATATCTATCTGATTTTCATTATCTTGCAATTCGGCGGTTGCAACCGCTGAATTGCAAGATATAATTTTAGCGGTTGCAACCGCTAAATTATTGTCAAGCATATCCCATGCCTCAATTAAAACATCTAATATCCTTCATTTGAGTTTCTGAAAACTCAGCCCGGTTCAGGCTTGTTCCTTCAATTTCTGGATTTCCTCCAATGGAAGTTCGGTGGCTGTTGCTACTTGCTCATCAGAAAGACCCATTGACAGGAGGCGGCGAGCTGTTGCTAGCTTTTCTTTTTCCATACCTTTCGCCATACCTTCCTCACGGCCCTTTTCCAAAGCCGTATCTATGGAGTTCTTGACATCACGATACGCCTTCAAACTATCCTCATATTCTTTCAATTCTGTTGGGGTGAACTTCGCTATCTCCGCCTCCTCAAAGAGTTTAGTAAACACTTTCTCTTTTAAGGCAGTAGGACGTTTATCCAATCGGGAAAGGTTTTTCAACACATACAACCACTTATCATAAAGCGTGTCAAGTTCCTCCTCTGTCTTATTGAACTTCGCTATCTCAACATACTTGAAAGATAGTTTGTCATTAAAAACCTTAAGAGTCTTCTTGTCAAGCAAACCCACATCATGGTTGATATCATTCTTGTCAAATGCCTCTTCTTCCAAGTCAAAGTTCAGCAGAGCAACCGTATATACATGTTCAAGTTTGAAGTTCCATTCTGCCCCCTTTGGAGCCTGTTCACGGATAGGAAAAGTAGAATAGAACAAAGAACGATCCTTGAAGTACTTCTGATAAGCATTCTGCATCTCAACGATGAACTTTTCACCACGCTCATTTTCGCAATATACATCAAAGATGGCCTTGCGCTCGGCAAAAACATCACCAACGTGCTCACTATTCAAGTACTTCACATCCTTGATAACCTGAAAGCCATCAAACAGTGAATTCAAGAAATTGATGAGCAAATCCTTATTAGGCTTTGTTCCAAAGATACGCTTAAAACCGAAATCGGTAAGCAAGCTGATATATCGTTCTTCTATCCGTTTCATATCCATCTCCTTTTAATACGTTTAACTGAATTATGGTGCAAAAATAAGCTATTTTCTTGAAAGCACCAAAAAAAACAGCAAGAATCCTTCAAGTTATCAGTAAATTACTCAAAAATAACCATATCAAATGCTAGTGCGTACATACTGCCTCCTTTGCTGGCTCAAATAAGTCCTTGTATCCAAAGAAGATGTTCCCATCTGCGGTTTTTGCGGAGATGACAATTCCTACGAAAGGATTGTTCTCAACTTCAATCACTTCGCCCTGTGTCCAGTCTTTGGCATGTGTCAAGTCTGGAGATATTAATACTTTGTCGCCTGTTCTCATATTCACAAAAATATAAATGTTGTACTTATTCGCTGCAAAGATACGACTTTTCCTCGTAACTTCCAAGGTTTTTTGGAAAAATGTAGGGATGGTGATAAAGAAAAAAAATAGGCGGCTCTCGGAATGGGAGAGCCGCCTATTGATTATATATATTTATTATGATGAAGTAAACCTATTTGTAGTTTATTTACTTCTTGGTGAGGACCACCTTGTTTGCACCCTCGTGAGAGAGGTAGAGCTGAATCTTGTATGTGCCTTCACCTGCAGGAACATTGAGATCCTTACCATTGTTTACTGAGATGTTGTCGTAAGCGGTAGCATCACCGTTGGCGCCACCCCAGCTTATAGCCCAATCATCGTTCATGGCGAACTTGAAGCCATCCTTCAATGCGGTTGTGAGCTCCCAGCAACCTGCCTCTGCATTGTATGTCATGTGGCAGTTAGCGTCATTCTGTTTCCAACCGTTGTGGTTGCCTACTACAGTGATGGAATTAACCTTAGTCAAAGCATATGTACCAGCCTGCAAGTCAACGTCGATCTGGTAGAAACCAGCACCTGGGTCTGGGCAGTTCTTTCCGCTACCATTGTCGGCAATCTTGCCTTCGCCATCGAATTCATAGTCGCCAGCCCAGACATCAGCTCCAGCCTGTGGCTTGAACTTGAACTCGCCATTCAGGTAATAGAATCCCTGATACTTGCCGTCACCATTTCCACCATAGAGAGCATTTGTTGACTTCCAACCAGAATCATTGCCAATCTCATAGAAGTACTCACCGAATGAGAGAGGAGTAATCTTGTAGGTGTAGTCCAACATGTTGATCTCAACCTTGATGTACTTGGCACCAGCACTTGCAGGAACCTTGAATGATGCTTCGTCACCAACCTTTTCACGGGTATTCAACTGCTCTGTCTCATTCAGAGCGTTATTGCCGTTACCCTTTGCGGTTCCGAGAACAGATTTCCAGTCACCAGCAGCAACAGCTTCGCAAGCTGCATCATCTACAATACCGAACCATGTATCTTCACCCTCCTTTGCAGGAATTGTGATTGTGAAGATAGGATCATCATAAACATTGGTTTCGCTATGGTTGAACTTCTGGGTCTTTGCAGCATCAGCAGTCCAATCCAAAGTACCACCAATAATATAGTAGTTCTGTGAGATGTTAGGAGCTACAGGAGTAGCAGTAACCTTCACAATACCAGCGTCAATCAGGGCAGCCTGTCCATCCTTTACGGCAGTTGTGTAAACATGACCGCTGAATGTACGTGCTACAGGAGACTTGCCATAAACGCTTTCAATAAGTGCCTGCAAGTCAGCCTTTGTAGCTTTACCATCATTAGAAGTCTTTACTTCTGTGGCAGTTGCATTTTCTACACCCTCAGGAGTCAGTTCGATTCGACTGTTTCCCAATGCGAAACCTTCTGGAAGAGTGGCAGAACTGATAGTATAAACATTCACACTGTCTTCTGCTACTTTAGCCAAGTCAAATGCATTAACAGCACTTGCCTGGTAGCCAGGAATTGTGATGGCATCTTCCTGTGGATTAGTCTGAGGATCTGCCCAGTCTTTGAAATCTTCGCTGCAGGACCCCATGAAGAGGCCTGCAAGTGCGATAGAGATATATAATGATAACTTTTTCATTTTACTTCGATTTTAAATCGTTATTACTTGATTTCACCAGTTCCCTTAGAGAAGTTGAGGTGAACCTGCTGACCTACAGAACCTATAGCTCTATCCTGGTCTCCGCCAGTAGCACGGAACTTGATCTTACCGTCTAACACAACGAACTCAGAATGCCACCAGTCGTGTCCAGGAATCTTAACGTACATACGTACACCCTTATCAGTACCAGCAGGAACAGAACCTACGAATGCAGGAGATACGAATTCTCCGTCCTTGGTTGTAGGTACGGTGAATGACCATCCTTCAGCTTCCTCTGCGAAATCGTCGCTGCCAGCTGCAGGGCCAATCAGCCAGATTGTTGGCTTGTTGAACTGAACGTCATAGTGGATTTCACGGTTTACAACAGATGTTGTTACGATTACCAGATACCAGCCTGGTTTGCTAGAAGCGATATTGCCACCGTTGTCGATGATATCGTCTGCGCAATCACCAGAAATGGTAATTCCTGCATAACCCTTTTCGTTACCATTAAATTCCTGTGCTGAATTCAACTTGATACCGCTATCGTCGATATAGACAAGACGCCAGAAGGTATTATCTGTACCATAAACCTGAACCATGTCGAAGCAGTTGTCGAATTTCCAGTCGCAGAAGTTACCTACAATATATACATTGCTTGGCAAGTTGACTGGTGGCAATGAGTACAAGAGGTGAATCTTGTTGAGGGAAACGGTATTGGAAAGAATCTCTGTTCCATCTACAACATTACCATTACTGGTCACAATATTTGCCTTCAGACGGAGGTAAGCAGTAACGTCCATTGGGAAATCTGCCTCTGTCTTTCCTTGTTCAACATAAATGTTGGTCAAGGCACTTGCCAATAAAGATGCATTGACTGCAACCTTGGCACTTGTACTTGTTTCTGAAAGCTCTACGGCATCAGACATGTCTGGCTTTGTTGCTACCTGGACTGTATATTGAACGCTAGCTGTATAGCCATAGTCAGGCTGTGAGCAGGTCAACATGATCTTAGACGAATTCGCCAGGTCGATTGGTGTATTCTGCAATGCAGGAGTATTCAACTTGAACTCTGTAGGTGTCTGAATAGACGGATTAGAGTCATTGTCGTCGCTACAAGCTGTCATGAGAGTTAAACTCATGACAACGAGTAGAGCTGATTTAATTATATTTTTCATAATGAATTCCTTTTTATGTTTGCGAATTAATATCCAGGGTTCTGAGTCAGATTCTTGTTAGATGTCAACTCATTGGTTGGAATAGCAAAGATATTCAAATCTTTAGAGAAGTTGCGACCTTCCTTGGTGCCACCCTTCCACTGCCAGTTGTAGTTAACATTGCCACCATAACGGTTGAAACGGATCAGATCCATACGACGGCGACCCTCGAAGTAGAACTCACGGCTCCATTCATCGCAGATATCGTTCAGAGAATAGCCCTTGTCTTCACGTGTAGTGGTATGTGCACGCTTGCGGATAGCATTGATTGCGTTGGTACCTTCTGCTGTAGTCTCTCCACCATTCAGGCGGGCATCAGCTTCAGCATAGTTGAGGTAAGCCTCTGCTGCACGCATCAGGAAGAAGTCTGCATCTGGGAATGTTGCATCATGACCAGCACTTCCGTCTGTCTTGAAGTTGGTAAACTTAGCAACACCGAAACCACTCTTGAATGTAGCCACATCGTCATTGTCCAATGAACGGTTTACACCGTTGAAGAGGGCACGGTCGTCACCAGCAGCTTCTGCTGTAGCGTAGCTTTCGAGATTTGGTACGTTTCCTGTAGGGAAGAACTTTCTTATCAAATCAGGACGAGCGCGGTTACCACCCCAAGCCTGATCTGTACCATTGGTAGCTGTAGGATTGTTTGGATTTGCGTGCATATCAGCATCGTATGTAGAAGCCAGCAGGAAGAGTGATGTACCCCAGCTTGTGGTCTTCAAACCATCCTGCAAGAGAGGGAAGATTGCCTCGTAAGCAGCATCTGTCTCACCGTTATCGCCCATGAAGAGCATCTGGTAAGCACTCCAGCCGTTTACGCTCTTGGTGTTCAGCTTGTAAGAAGAATCCATTACCTTTTTGGCATATTCCTTAGCCTTCTCCCACTGAGGTGTGCCTGTATAAACTTCTGCATTGAGGTAGAGACGGGAGAGAAGCAACCAGCATGCAGCCTTATCTACACGACCGTAACCGGCATCTGTTGACTTCTTTGCCTTTGCTTCAGAAAGGTTTGGCTCTATTTCAAGAAGCTCCTTCTCAAGCCATTCGTAAACCTGTGCTCTGGTATATCTTTCAGGCTTGGTCAATGGCTGAAGTGTAAATGGGATGTTGCCCCATCCGTCCATCAGGCTATAGTATTCGTATGCTCTCAGGAAGCGGATTTCAGCAAGCTTAGTTGCATCCTGATCTCCTGCTTCAGCAAGATACTGGTTGCAATAAGCAATACCAGTTGTAATACGGGCATACAAACCTTGCAACATCGGGTTTGTGGCATTGTAGCTATTATAGCAGAAGCCGGCTATACCATCATCACCCCAACCGCAGATAGCCTCATCGGTTGGTAATTCGTTTGCATTGAATGTCTGGCGTACAAAACCAGATGTTCCACCGTCAATACCATCAATGTCGCAGTCACCATTAGCACCACCATTACCAGCCAGGGCAAAGTTAGCGTAGCACTTGTTGAAAAGACCATCGATGTTAAGGCCTGTCTGGATGTTTGGGTTAATCGGAGTAACGTCCAAATCACCGACACATGATGTTGTTGTTCCCATTGTAAGCAGGAGTGCTGCTACAGGAACAATATTTTTAATATATTTTTTCATAATTGATATCCTTTCTTATTAGAAATTCAAGCTAAGACCAACTACTACAGAGAATGGACGTGGGTAGAGGTTGTTGTCGTTACCATCGCCTACTTCTGGATCCAAACCGTCATAATTGGTTATTGTGAATACATTTGATGCGGTAGCGTATGCACGTCCTGAAAGTCCATGCCAGCCGCTTGACTTAAACAGGTTGTTGAAGCTGTAACCCAATGTGATGTTGTCACACTTCAGGAATGAAGCGTTCTTCACATAGTAGTCAGACAACTTAGAAGTGATCTCATAGGTCTGCCAGTTTCTCTCAACAGTACTCTTCATACGGTTAGAGAAGTACTTCAAAGAGTTAGAGAACCACTCACCTGTATTCATGTTACTCATGCTCTGCTCAACATTGTTATATACATAGTTGCCGATGCTTGCACGCAAAGAGAAACCGAAGTCCCAGTTCTTGTATTCCAGGCGAGAAGAGAAGCCCATGGTTACAGGAGCAGCTGGGCTCTTGTAGAGATACTTATCGCTTTCATTGATCTTACCGTCACCGTTACGGTCAACTACGCAGTTCTCAATTGGCTTGCCGTTCTTGTCGTAAACCTGCTGGTAAACATAGTATGAGTTCATAGCGTAACCCACTTGGTTAGCCTGCAGATAAGCACCAGAACCATCACCTACCTTGATGTTTGTATTAACAACTGGAGCACCATTCTCTGATACACCATTCAAGTCGGTAATCTCGTTCTTGTTGTATGTGAAGTTGTATGTCATGGTCCAGAACCAGTCCTTGGTCTGGATAGCACGCCAGGTAATAGCTGCTTCAACACCGGTGTTCTTCAGGGAACCGATGTTCTGCCATGCCTGGTTCTTGTAACCTGCCATAGAAGAAAGTGGAGCATAGTTCAACAGATCGGTAGTCTTTCTGTAGTACCAATCTACGCTACCAGACAATCTCTGATCCAGGATACCCCAGTCCAAACCTACGTTGTAGGTAGAGGTTGTTTCCCACTTCAAGTCAGGACGGTAGTTGTTTGGTCTGTAAAGCTCACCCTCACCAGTGATAGGGTAGAAACCATTTGTACCTGTGCTGATGGAATATGAAGGAATCCACTCATAATCGCCGATAGAACCAGCCTGCTGACCTGTCTTACCATAACCCAGACGGAGCTTCAAATCAGACAACCAGTTTGTGTTCTTCAGGAATGACTCTTCGTTAGCTTTCCATGCAAAAGCGAATGATGGGAACCATGCCCAGTGCTCCTTGAAACGTGAAGAACCATCGTCACGAACGGTTGCTGTCAGGAAGTAGCGGTCGAGCAATGTGTAGTTGGCACGTCCGAAGAAAGAAACCAGATAGCTTTCGCTCTTCTCGCTATATGGAGTATGAGGACGCTCTGTATTTGCAAGACTTGCATCGTTATTTGTATCTTGATAATAACCTACATAGTCATTGTTCTTGCTGCGCCAGAAGTGCTGCCACTCATAACCAGCCATGATGTCGAAGTGATGAATCTTGTTGAAATCCTTGTAATACTGGGCGTAAGTACTCAAAGAGAGGTTGCGCTTCAGAATTTCCTCACCACCGTAGCTACCATAGTACATTGCGTTTGTGCAAGATGGAGCAAATGACTGGCTCTGGCGACCCTTTGAGATATCTGCACCCAAGGTAGCATGCAATCTCAAGTCCTCGAAACCGTGTACCTTGTAGTCGATGTCTGCACTACCGATGAATGAACGGCTGTGAGCAATCTGACTGCTCTGATTCAGCAATGACAGAGGGTTAGGCATCTGGGTAGTACTATCATAGGTGAAAGGCCATGTATTGTCACCATACTCTGCTTTCTTTGACCACTGGAAATAGCCACCATAGTTGTAGAGAGTTTCTTTCAAGTCGCTGCCCAATTGGTTCTTGTGATATACAGATGTAAACTTATATGGATCCTGAGTTGGGTCCATTCTTACAGCTGCAGATACAACAGAACCATCTGTATATAAGGTTCTAGCATACATACCCTTGGCATTCAAGTTCAATGTCAAGTGATCCTGGAAGAATGATGGGTTCAAGTTCAAAGATGCAGTTGCACGCTTGAAGTCTGATGTCTTTACGATACCCTGCTGGTCTGTATAACCTACAGAAACACGGTATGGGAGAGACTTAGCTGCACCAGAAACAGTAATGTTGTGGTCGTGGCTGATAGCTGTACGGTAAATCAAGTCCTGCCAGTTGGTGTTGGCTGTACCCAGTGCGCTATAAGCTTCACTGTCTTTGCCATACAGTCTTTCAACATTTGCACGGAACTCGTCAGCGTTAAGAACATCAATTGTGTTCTTCTTCTCACTGATAGTTACGCTACCAGAGTAAGAAACGGTAGGTTTCTGACCCTTGCGACCCTTCTTAGTTGTAATGATAATGACACCATTAGAACCACGGGAACCATAGATAGCAGTAGCAGAAGCATCCTTCAAGACACTGAATGACTCAATATCCTGTGGGTTTACTACAGAAAGGAGGTTAGAAAGACCCTTTACACCATCGTTGTCCATAGCCAAACCATCGATAACGATCAATGGGTCGTTAGATGCGTTCAATGAAGAACCACCACGTACACGGATCTTGGCACCACCACCAGGTGTACCATCGTTGCTGGTAATGTTTACACCGGCAACCTTACCTGCAAGCATATCCTGTGCATTAACAACCACACCCTTATTCTTAGAATCAGGTTTGATAGCTGTTACAGAACCGGTCAAGTCTGACTTCTTAGCCACACCATAACCGATGACAACGACTTCGTTCAAAGCCTTTGAGTCATCACTCAAGGTAATGCTCATGTCCTTAGAAGCCTTCACGGTCTGTGGAGTCATTCCCAGATAGGTGAAAGTAAGATTAGTACCAGGAGCTGCGTCAACAGAGAAGTTACCATCCATGTCGGTAATACCTACTGCCTTAC
>ERZ1026858.1700-NODE-1700-length-10742-cov-5.272200_pt1 | contig 10742 bp, 11 predicted proteins | sample MGYA00380159_ERZ1026858 | MGnify/ENA primary metagenome ERZ1026858 (study PRJEB33269, sample SAMEA4719795) | human gut metagenome | biome: human-associated habitat; feature: organic feature; material: feces | place: Cameroon | collected 2013-10 ... | reverse complement strand
GAACAGCAGCAGCTTTGCACCGCCAACCACCTGACCGAGCGCCATGCCCGCGCCATCTTTTCCAGTGCCGGGGTACGGCGGCTCTCTGGCAGGCGCAGGGCCGCGCGGGCATGGCGCTCGGTCAGGTGGTTGGCGGTGCAAAGCTGCTGCTGTTCCGGTGTAAGGGTAAGTAAGCGCAGTTTGTTGGCCAGGGCAGGCTGACTTAACCCCAGCCGCCTTGCAGCCTCGGCCTGGGTACAGCCCCACAGGCGGATTACCTCTTTAATGCCGCGGGCAGTATCAAAGGGATCCAGCTGGCTGCGCTGCAAGTTTTCCAACAGACCCAGTGCGGCGGATTCGCTGTCATCGTAGTCCGCCAAAATGGCAGGCACTTTTTCCAGCTTGGCAAGGCGGCAGGCGCGCAGGCGGCGCTCACCCGCGATGAGCTGGTATTTCCGCAGCCCCACCCGCCGCACGCTGATGGGCTGCAGCAGACCATTTTGCAGAATACTGACGGCCAGCGCCGCAATCTCCGGCTCGTCAAAAGCCGTGCGGGCCTGGTAGGGGGACGGTTCGATGCAATCAACAGGCAGCATGACAATGCGCCCTTGTTTTTGTAGTTCATTCTTAGCCACTTTTGATTCCTCCCTGCGGGTGATTATCACATAAAAAATGCTATGCTTTTCCCTGGGAAAAGCATAGCACGAACTGGAAAAAAGTGGAAGGAAAATCGTTCGCTGGATTTTTGCCCTTTTCGCGGTTTTACAGCGGCTTCTTGGCAATTTTGCCGCCGTTTCTGGGGTAAACGGTCGGAGTCTGCGATATTTTTTCGCACACCACCAGCCCGCGGGCACTGCCATCGGGCAGGGTGAACTGCCGGGTCTCGCGGTATTTACCGCCCAGCTTCTTTAAAGCGTTAACTGCGGCCTTGGCTTCGGCGTCAGCTTCGGGGCCTTTCATGGCGATGAACACGCCGCCGACTTTGACCAGCGGCAGGCAGTATTCACTCAACACCGGCAGGGCTGCCACGGCGCGGGCGCTGGCAATATCGAACTGCTCACGCCAGACTTTGCGGGCGGCTTCCTCGGCGCGTTCCTTGGCGAACTCCACGCCGGTCAGGCCCAGCTCGGCGCAGGCATACTTTAAAAACTCTACACGCTTGCCGGTGGGTTCCATCAAGGTCAGCTCCAGGTCCGGTTTATAAATTTTAGCCACAATACCGGGGAAACCTGCGCCGGTACCCACGTCCACCATCTTGCCCTGCACTTCGGGCTGGGCGGCAAACAGCAGGCTGTCCGCAAAGTGGCGGTCCTCGATGCCCTCGGGGCTGGTGATGGCCGTCAGGTTGACCTTCTCATTATAGCTCACCAAAATTTCAGCGTAGTGATCCAGCTGGTCCAGCTGGGCAGGGGAGAGGCTGATGTTCCACGTGGAACATTTTTCAGCCAGGCGGTTTTTATCGATCATAGTTTAACACTCATTTCTGTTTCAGCAGCACAATGCTCAGTTGGGCCAGGTCGCTGGGGGAGACACCGGGGATGCGCCCGGCCTGGGCCAGCGTGCGGGGACGGATCTTCTGTAATTTTTCACGGGCTTCCAGCGTGATCATCTCAATGGGGCTGTAATCGAAGTCCTCGGGGATCTTCACATTCTCATGCCGCTGAATGTCCCGGATCAACCGTTCCTCACGGGCGATATAGCCGGCGTAGCGGATCTCGGTTTCGATGCGCTGGGCCATGGCAGAGGTCACACCCTCGCCGCGACCGATGACTTTGGCGATCAGCTCATAGCTGATGTAGGGACGGCGCATCAGTTCCAGCGCCGTGCCGCCGATTTCCCCCAGTTCGGTGCCTTCGGGCGCGGCGGCTTTCAGGTCGGCCAGCCGCACCGTGGTTTTGGCCAGGCGGTCCATCTCGTTCTGCTTGATCTCGCGATCCTTGCAGAATACTGTCCACCGGTCATCCTGTACCAGACCGTACTCCCGGCCGATGGGGGTCAGACGTTCGTCGGCGTTATCCTGCCGCAGGCTCAGGCGGTATTCACTGCGGCTGGTCATCATGCGGTAGGGGTCCATGACACCCTTGGTCACCAGGTCATCCACCAAAGTTCCCAGGTAACTGGTGTGGCGGGCCAGCACCAGCTCATCCTTTTCCAGCGCGTGGCGGGCGGCGTTCAGGCCGGCAAGCAAGCCCTGGGCGGCAGCTTCCTCGTAGCCGGAGGTGCCGTTGAACTGCCCCGCGCCATAAATGCCCGCGACCACCTTGCTTTCCAGCGTAGGCTTTAAGGTGGTGGGGTCGACGCAATCGTACTCGATGGCGTAGGCCGGGCGCATGATTTCCAGATGCTCAAACCCCTTGATGGTACGGTACATGGCATTCTGCACCACCTCAGGCAGGCTGGAAGAAAGGCCCTGCAGATACATTTCCTCGGTGTCCTCGCCGCAGGGCTCTACAAAAATGGGGTGGCGCTCCTTATCCTTAAAACGCACCACTTTATCCTCAATGGAGGGGCAGTAGCGCGGGCCGACGCCCTGGATGTCTCCGCCGTAGAGCGGCGAACGGTGCAGATTATCCAGAATGACCTTGTGGGTCTCGGGGTTTGTGTAAGCGATGTAGCAATCCACCTTGTTGTGCATCGGCTCTCGCGTTAAAAAGCTGAAAGGCTGCAATTCCTCATCCGGGTCGCCGGGCTGACGCTCCAGCTGGGTAAAGTCGATGCTGCGGCGGTGAACGCGGGCCGGAGTGCCGGTCTTAAACCGGCGCAGCGTAAAGCCCTGCTCCACCAGGCATTTGGTCAGTGCCGTGGCGGCATGGGTGCCGTCGGGACCGCTGTCGTAGTGAGCCTCGCCCACAAAGATGCGCCCGCCCAGCGTGGTGCCGGTGGCGATGACCAGCGCCTTGCAGCTATAGTAGCCGTTTAAATTGGTGATGACGCCGCAGACTTTGCCTTCCTGAATATCCACGGCCACGATCTCGGCCTGATGGATGTCCAGGTTCGGCGTTTTCTCCAGCGCGTGTTTCATCCACATGTGGTAACGCTTGCGGTCGGTCTGCACACGCAGGCTGTGGACGGCAGGGCCCTTGCCCCGGTTCAGCATGCGGCTCTGCAAAAAGGTGGCGTCGGCAGCAATGCCCATCAGACCGCCCAGGGCGTCCACTTCCCGCACTAGGTGCCCCTTGGCGGTACCGCCGATGGACGGGTTGCAGGGCATGTTGCCGATAAAATCCAGCGACAGGGTGAACACTGCGGTCCTGGCCCCTAGTGTCGCTGCCGCGTGGGCAGCCTCGATGCCCGCATGCCCGGCACCGATCACTACCACATCATAACTTCCCAGTTTATCCATACGTTTTTTCCTCTATCATTTACCCACACAAAACATCTCAAATACTTCCTCTATGGTCGCGTCGCTGGCATCCTCGCCGGTCAGATCGCACAGGGCCTGCAACGCATCGGTCAGGCAGATACCGGTAGCGTCCAGCCCAAAGCCTGCCTGCCGGGCCTTCATCGCTTCGGCAATGGCATCCCGCGCACGGGTGGCGGCCGCCAGCTGGCGGGCACTGCACAACTGCGCTGCTCCGGGGTCCAGCTGGGCTGTGCCCAGCAGTTCGGCCACGGCATCGGTCAAGGGTTGCAAACTGTCAGCCTCTTTGGCGCAAAGGGTGATGATCTTTTTAAAATAGGGCTGCAAGGTCTGGGCCGCGTTCTCCGTGGAATCGGCCAGATCCTCTTTGTTCAAAATTGCCAACGCAGGGCGATTCTGGCAGCGGTGGGCAATTTCTAAATCGGCGTCGGTCAGTGGCTGGGCGGCATCGAACACGGCCAGCACCAGCCCGGCTTCGTCCAGCTTTTTCCAGCTGCGGCGAATGCCCTCGGCTTCGATGGCATCGCCGTCGGCGCCCACGTCCCGCACACCGGCAGTATCAAACAGGTTCAGCCGGATCTCGCCCAGCTGGACGGCCTGCTCCACAATATCGCGGGTAGTACCTGCCACCGGCGTTACGATGGCCCGGTCAAAACCGGCCATCAGGTTCAGCAGCGTACTTTTACCCACGTTGGGGCGGCCCAGCAGCACACAATCCACGCCCCGGCGCAGCACCGCACCGGCACCATAACCACGGATCAGGCTGTCCAGCTCCGCTTTCTGGCCGCCCAACGTTTTCAGCAGATGCTCATCGGAAAGTTCCGGCACGTCCTCCTCGGGGTAGTCGATCCAGGCGGTCAGGTGGGCGTTCAGGCTTTGCAGCACGGTCTGGATGGCGCCGATGCGTTTTGCCAGCCGCCCATCCAGGGCCGACTTGGCCAGCGCGGCACCCTGGCGGCCGTTGGCGGCGATGACTTCCATCACGGCCTCGGCCTGGGTCAACGACATGCGGCCATGCTCCAGCGCGCGGCGGGTGAACTCACCCGGCCCTGCCGGGGCTGTGCCCGCGGTGATAAGGGCTTCCAGCAAGCCGTCCGCCATAGCGGTACCGCCGTGGACCGAAAGCTCGATGACATCCTCGCCGGTATAGGAGTGGGGGGCGCGGAAGAAGAGGGCGATAGTCTCGTCCATTTCCTGCCCGTGCAGCAGGTAGTGGCCCAGCATGGCGGTGTAGCCCTTGGCCTCGGCCACCTTGCGTCCCACGTGGAGCGGGACGAAGATCTTTTCCACCATGGGGTAGGCGTCCGGCCCTGATACCCTCACCACGGCAATGCCGCCGGTGCCGGGGGGCGTTGCCAGTGCACAGATTGTCTGCTGTAAGCGATCCACTGCGATACCTCCGTGAAGTAAAGTTTCTAACACTTTATCATACCACGAATTTTTTCTTTTTCCTACCTTTTTTCTGCGGTTTTTTGAAAAATAAAAAGCTAAGCTCTTATGTCACCAACAAAAAGCGAGTTGATCCACACAACAGGGGCAAATAAAACACCCTGGAAATCGCCCGCGAGTACAACGCCAACCTGGCTGCTTTCCTGCACCAAGGTGCAGGCTGTCCACCGTTCCGAGGATTATATAACTGCGACGACTGCTGAGTAATTTTCAACAGATTGTTGAAAACTGACCATTCCTTTCCTATACTGAAAATACACCTGTGGTTGGGAACTGCCGGGCAGGTACATTTTATAAATTATAGGTTAGTTCTTTCTAACTTCTTTCATATTTACCAGGACGGGTTTGGATGTCTGCAAAATATGCGATTCTGAAAAAAGCGACACGGATCATCAATTTCCAAAAGATCATGACACAGCCCTACAGCAAACTGCTGGAGACATTCAAAACGGCTTCCGCGGTGCCGAAGATCCCGGCGCGCAGGATCCGAATCTTACCTTTGAAACGCAGACGCTCTGCGGCCAGCTGGTGTTGTACGTTAAGCACAAGCAGCCCGTGCAGAAAGTGTGCATCTACGTGGTGGGCAACGACCTGGGGGATGTAGGTTTTGATTTTAAAGATCTCCGCATCCGAAAGGAAATGATGGGTCGTGCAGGCGGAATCTTCCCAGACGGATACCAAAGCATCCAACAGGGATTTCGATTTTAGATTTCGTATAGTTTCATGTTTTCCACAGCCCTGTTTAAAACTTTTGGGATTGCTTGTTTGCGGGCCGATGACGAACATCGGCCCCTGCAATCAAACCGTAAGATTCTACACAAAAAGGGAGACGCCGTGTTACCGGTGCCTCCCTCTTTTTATTTAGGATAATTAAAAGTTCTTTTTCCTACTTTTCTTGAAAGAAAAGTAAGTTAAAACTCGATCTTGCCGAAGGCGAAATCGTCGCCGTCGTGGATGCGCTCCGTGGTCTTGGGGGCCATGGGCTGAGCATTGGGGTCGCGGGGACGATCCGCAAACTCGCGGCCCGGCACGCTGGAACGGGGACCGCCGTAGGGGCGGCCGCCATCACGGCGGGGACCACGACCATCACGACGCGGGCCACGGCCGCCATCGCGGCGGGGACCACGGGTGTTGCGGGCGTTGTCACGATCCGGCAGGTTGGATGCGTTGGGATCGGTGGAGTAGATCACGATGTGACGGGTAGGTCCTTCGCCCTTGCTCTCGCTGCGCACACCCTCAATGTCCGCGATAGCGGTGTGGATGATGTGGCGCTCGTAGGGGTTCATCGGCTCCATCTCGTAGTAGCAGCCGGTGCGGATCACGCGGTCGGCAATGCGCTTTGCCAGGGCAGAAAGATCATCCTCGCGCTTGTTGCGGTAACCGCCCACGTCCAGGCCCAGCTTGACGTAGGGGCCTTCCATGCGGTTGATGACCAGGCTGGCCAGGTAGGACAGGCTCTCCATCGTCTCGCCGCGGCGGCCGATCAGGGCACCCATGTGCTCGCCGGTCACGCGCAGGATCGTGGCTTCGCCCTTCTTGACGGCGGTAAAGCTGAATTTCTCCACGCCCATCAGCTTAAAGATTGGGGTCAGGTAATCAACAGCGGCCTGCAGGCGCGGGTCAGCAGCAATATCCAGGGGAACTTCCTCATCGGCAGAAGCGTCTTCCTCAACCGAGGCCTCGGCAGGCTCTTCAGCGACAGGCTCAACAGCCGGGGCAGCTTCCTCTGCGGAGGCGGCGAGAGCTTCGACGGGAGCGGGGGCATCCTCCACGGGCTTCACTTCCTCTACTTCCGGCTCCTCGACCTTTACCAGAACTTTTGCGGGGATGGTCTTGAACAGTTTACGGGCAGGGAATTCCAGCACTTCGTAGCTTACGTTGATGTCATCGCGGTCTACGCCCAGGGCCTCGCAGGCAGCCTGTACCGCGGCTTCTACGGTCTTGGCGCTCATTTCAATGCTGCGCATCTTTGTTGCCTCCTCTTATTATTGTTCTTTATTCAACGGGGTGGTCCGTTCATCCTTGTGCAGTTCAGCTTCGCGCTTGCGTGCCAGCTCCAGGCGCAGCTTGTTGGCGTCTGCCAGGCTGACTTCTTTGGTAACGGTCTGGCCGTTTTCTTCCACGGTCACGCTGCGCTTCTTCTTTTTCTCGGCACGCTTGGCGGCCAGTTCTTCCTCATACTGCTTCTTGAACTTTTCGGGACTGTAGATCTTATAGGTCACAAAGCTCTGGCCGATCTGCCAGATGTTGGAAACACTGTAGTAGAAGGAGAAGCCGATGGGAGCGTTAAAGCAGAAGGTAACGAACATCAGGTTGCAGACCAGCATCATGATCTTCATGCTGCCCTGCATCTGGGCGTCCATGCCGGAGAGCTTCTGGGTGATGAAGTAGCTCAGGAACATGGTGACGGTAGCGATGGCCGGGAAGATGGCCAGCGGGGTCAGGGCAAAGCCGGCGATGTCGCAGATATCCAGGCCGAAGAAGGTGGTGTTGAAGTTGGCAATCTCGGCAACCGTGGCAGCCGGAATGATGGACGCATCAATGGAGGCACCGTTGTGGATGGCCTGGATCAGGGCCGTCTGCATGGTGGAGGTGTTAGTGGTTACAAGGCCAATTGCCTCGCAGGCAGCCTTGATAGAAGCATTATCCACGCCGAAGATGTAATGGACAGGGTAATACACAACGCCCAGGAAGCCGAACAGAACCAGGAAAGTCAGCAGCATGGGCAGGCAGCCGCCCATGGGGTTATAGCCATGCTCCTGCTGGAGCTTCATCAGCTCCTCCTGCTGTTTCTGGGGGTCGTTTTTGTATTTTTGCTGGATCTCGGTGATCAGGGGCTGGAACACCGACATCTTAGCTGTGGATTTCTGCTGGTGGATCGCCAGCGGGAAAAGCAGCAGCTTCATGATGATGGTGGCGACGATGATCGTCACTGCGTAGTTGCCGATGAAGCTGTACAGCACCTTCATCAGCGGGCCAATCAGGATGGCCAGGAAGTACATAAAGTTCATACTCTATCCATTCTGCCCCGTCTGCGCCCGGGACCTTTTTATTTTTTATGTAGGTCTCTGCCACGCAGAGCAAAGACATGAGAGGCTATTGGGAGCGGGTCAGGTTCCGGTTGGGGTTCACCCATTTTCCTTTTTCCGGCACCGGGTCGTACCCGAATTTTGCCAACGGCTGGCACCGCAATAACCGCCAGACCGTTAAAAGTGTCCCCTTAAAAAAGCCATGCACGGCCAGCGCCTGCATGGCATACTCGCTGCAGGTGGGCACAAAGCGGCAATGATGCCCCAGATGCGGACTGATGTACTTTTTGTACCCCTTCAGCAGGGCGATCAGCAGCCGGGTCATTGCGGGGGCGTCTGGGGAGCGGACAGGTCCGGCAGACCGGCTTTTGCAAAGAGTTTACCCAGTGTTCTGCTCAGCTGGGTACTCTTGAGCTTCGGCGTCTGGCCGCGCGCTACCAGTATTATATCATATCCGCCGATATTTTGCGAGAGGTGTTCGCAAAGTGCTGCCCGCATTACGCGGCGGGCACGGTTGCGCTGTACAGCGTGGCCTACTTTCTTGGTAGCCGTCAGGCCGATGCGGGTATAGCCCAGTCGGTTTTTTGCCACGTACAACACCACATGGGGGTGCACGTAGCTTTTGCCGCGGCTGTATACCCGATTGAAATGCCAGTTTTTATTTAAAGTGCGATAACGCATGGTAAAAATCCTTTTTTGAAAAAAGGGCTGCTGATATTCCATCAGCAACCCTTTACTTCATTGTTATACCAAAGATCAGACAGTCAGGCTCTTGCGACCCTTAGCACGGCGGCGAGCAATGACCTTGCGGCCGTTCTTGGTAGCCATGCGGTTCAGGAAACCGTGGACGCGGCTGCGCTGACGCTTCTTGGGCTGGAAAGTACGCTTCATTTTTCATTCCTCCTGTTGAAATTCCCAGTATGGGGCTAGTCCAGGCTATTGCCCTACACTGGGGCAGCCTTGCAGACTTAGATTATACGCGATGTATATAGGTTTTGTCAATACTTTTCGGGATATTTTTTCGCAGAAACGCTAAGTTATTGCGGATTTTTTGTTGGTCTACAAGATGTAGTGTACCGCCGGTTTTTGCCCACATAGTCACACGCCGGTCCTGCTTCTCTCGTCTGCGCGTGATTTTTATTTTAAGGGCGGCCGTGCAGTTTTCCACCATGGTTTTTCCACTATCTGTTGAAAACTTGGTTCAGAACTTGGACTTTTTAAAAAATTTCTACCTTTATATAAAGGGACTGTTGTTTTGGGTGCTGTTTTGTGGTATACTGTATGTGGTATTTTTGCGCCCTGTTGAAAGGGCGCGATTTTTAACAGGAAGTGGGGAGTATCGAGATCCATGGATTCCATCAACGACGTATTGAACGCGGCCAAGCAGTATTGCCGTGAACATACTTCCGAGGCGACCTATCAATATTATATCAGCGACATCAAGGCGGTCAGCTTTGAAAATTCCAACACTATCACACTGGAGATCCGCAATGCGTTTATTTTAAGCATTGTGTCGGACCGCTATGCAGCTACGTTGAAGGATGCCTTCAAATCGGTACTTGGCTTTGATGTTGACCTGAAATTTGTCACCCCGAAAGAGGGCGGCGACGAGGAAGGAAAAGAGAAGAAACCCAGGCTGGACGAAAAATCCCTACCCAGCGGCCGGTATGATTTCACCTTTGAAAACTTCATCAAGGGTCCATCGAACCAGTTTGCCTATGCGGCGGCACAGGCAGTTGCGGCCAACCCGTCCGGCGCGTACAACCCGCTGTTCATCTACGGGCCATCCGGCCTGGGCAAGACCCACTTGCTGAACGCGATCCAGGTGGAGATCAAAAAGAATCACCCGGATTTCAACATTGTGTATGTGGACTGTGAAATGTTCACCAATGAGATCATCACCGCCGTCAAGACGGCCACCACGGAGCAGTTCCGGGACAAGTACCGCAAGGCGGACGTACTGCTGATCGACGATATCCAGTTCCTGGCCGGCAAGGAAAGTACGCAGGAAGAGTTTTTCCACACTTTCAACACCCTGCACAACGACGGTCGTCAGATCGTTATCGCGTCCGATCGCCCGGCAAAGGAGATCAAGAGCCTGGAGGAGCGTCTGCGCACCCGGTTCGAGTGGGGCTTGACAGCCGACATCCAGCCGCCGGATTTTGAGACCCGCGTTGCCATTGTCAAGCGCAAGGCGGAACTTCTCAACCTGGACCTGCCCAACGATGTTGCGGAGTACATCGCCAACCATTTGAAGCAGAACATCCGCCAGCTGGAAGGCGCCGTGAAAAAACTGAATGCCTATTACATGCTGGAAGGCATTGCTCCCTGTATCGGTGTGACGACCACAGCCATCAAGGATACACTGAACGACAGCCAGCCGATCCCGGTCACGATCGAAAAGATCCTGAATGAGGTCGCCCGCACTTACAATGTACTGCCTGCGGATATCCGCGGGAAAAAGCGCAACGCAAATGTGAGCGCCGCACGGCAGATGACCATGTATATTATCCGCGAAGTTACCGGCATGAGCATGGAAGCTATCGGCCAGGAATTCCAGCGCGATCATTCCACCGTTGTGTATTCTATTAAAACGATGGAGGAAAATATCTCCCGCGACCAGCACCTGAAAGAAATGTGCAGCGACATCATGAAAAACGTACGTACCTGATTTTACGGGAGTTTCTTTTACTTTCTTGAAAGAAAGTAAACAAAGAACTTTTAATATATTATCACCGTTAAGTGGATATAGTTTTTATGTTCCTCACATTATCCCCAGTTCACGTGGGCTGCAAGTTATACTCTACATCCTCTTAGTTTCAGATCGATATTAGAGTTTCTTTGGTTCTTTCTTTACAAAGAAAAAACAACAAATCTTTCCACAAAGTTTTTAGTTATTAACAACGGGTTTTCCAAGAGTCGTG
>ERZ1026858.1699-NODE-1699-length-10742-cov-75.812857_pt1 | contig 10742 bp, 5 predicted proteins | sample MGYA00380159_ERZ1026858 | MGnify/ENA primary metagenome ERZ1026858 (study PRJEB33269, sample SAMEA4719795) | human gut metagenome | biome: human-associated habitat; feature: organic feature; material: feces | place: Cameroon | collected 2013-10 ... | reverse complement strand
TTTGGGGACGCTGTCCCCAAAATTGGAAAAGCAAGGTAAAACTTACGCATTAACTTCCTTAACTCCTTTAACTTCCTGATATGCGAAAGTTCAGTTATGAGCCCACTTTAAAAAGTCATTTTTGATAATTCCTCCAAAAGTAACCATCTGATAATCAAATGGGTTTATAGAATAAAGGACCCAAAACTACTTTTTAAAGTGGACTCAATATATGATTCTTTGAATCTTTAGATTTTCGAATAAAAAGCCCTACCAGCTTTCACAAGCTGGCAGGGATAATTATAAGTAAAAGATGTAATTCGCTATTCTGATTTCACTTAGAAAATCATCTTATAGTCCTTACTGCTACCATCTGCCAATTCTATGTGTATGATTTGAATGCCTGTGGCTATGCTCGCCTTTAAACACCTTGAACCATTTCCCTGTACCCTGCTGATGATTCTGCCATTCAGGTCTATGACCTTGACACTCTTGAGCAGGCCGCAGGCAGATTGCACGAGGACAGAAGAACCTTCCTGAACAATACTGATGCGCTGATCAGTATCGACAGATGTCACATCTGTACTTCCATAACGGCTTCTGATAACAAATCTGCCTAACGAGGTCTCGGCATCCGCAATAATGAGAGGAGAATCGAGTGAATAATCGGCACCCGAAAGCATATCATGGAGAACATATCCGCTCATATCAACACCCTGAATAGGTTTTACCTCGATACGGATGCTATCCTTTTGCGACAGATAGATTCCTAAAGATGTAGCGCCAGTCATCGGAAGGATATCGTAAGCCTGACTCTGCTGAATACCAAATACCTTCAAAGGTGACTTCACTTCACTATCCAGAAGAGTTGGAACCAATACAGAGTTCTTGGAAGAAGAACCGGCAGAAACATCATAAGCAGTTTCTGAATTCTCCATCACCAGCATAGCTGCTGATTTGCTTCGCGTCTTCAGGCTTTCCACACACACTTTCAGTCCCTTGGCTTCAGCAGGTTTACTTTCCTCAGCCTTCTTGCTTCCACCAATCATTTCTGGAGTGAGCAGCAGGGTGATTTCCGTACTCGGCTCATCATTTGTGGTAACATAGAATGCCTGCATTGGGGCGATGGTGGTGGCGTTGCCCGTAGAAGCTACCTTGCTTACAGTTTGTTCTTCCATGCCTCCTAATTCATTCTCTACTTCCACCTTCACACTGTTCACGTTATCATTCACCTCCAGGAACTTCTGGATATTCAGGCGGCTCATGAATGGGTTGCCCAGCACAAAGGTCTGCGTAGGAATATCCGATTTCAGCGTAATCGGATACTCGCTCTGCCCCACGAACACCGTGCGGTTCTCCGTCACTTCCTTGCCTTCCGACAGATACTTATATTCCATCGTCAAGTCGCCTTCCTGCGGAGAATCCGGTTCGTAGATGAAGCGGTTTATCTTATTTGCATCTTTCTTCACTGTTTCACTAGCCACTTTCTCCTGATCGTAATCCACGAAGTAACTATATTCTTTATGCGCCTTAGGCAGGCGGATACTGAACTTATTGGTAGCCGGCAGATTGCCGTTGTCTATCCACATAGAGAAGCCTTCACCCATGTCGTACTTCTTCGCCACGGCATTGAAGTTGTGCGACCAGGTGGCCTCGTTCACGGCAAGCGTTTTATCCGTCAAAACCGGATTTCCCTTGCTGTCTAACGAATAAATCTTACCCGGATGCGTTGCCGCCCAGAGGCGCTGGTAGATGCTCGGGTTGAAGCGCTGTTCCTTCCAGTTTTCTTCGTTCAGCTCCTCGAAGTATTTCGCCTTCGTGGTGTCGGCAGGCATGAACATATCGCCCGTGTACATCTGCTTGAGCGGTGCACTCAGCAGATAGTAATGGTTCGGCTTCTGCTCCAGTTCTACCCATGCCTTGCGATAATTGAGCGATGGCACGTTATCCACCGCCGAACGGGGTTCGAAGAAGATGTCCTTGCAGCAGTAGTCGGCTGGCTTCTCTGGCGTGCCCAGCATTGGGAAGTTATCGGCATCCGACGAGATGATGGCGTTGGTGCAGCAGTAAGGCGAACCGTCGCTCCAGTTGTCCCATTTGTTCCATTCATTGGTAGATGCACTCGGAAGCCATCGGGTCTGTAATGGATGAACCTGATATACTACAGAAGAGAGTGGCGTCCAGCTGCCGTCGAAGAAGGTGAGCTGATATTCGCCCGGCTCCTTGGTGGTGTAGGTATATTGGATATTGTTCTTGGTGTCTGGTGTAGAATGCAGAGACACAATGCCATTTTCTCCCGCATTCTTATCACCGAAGTAAAGATGATAATCTACTCCGGTCAATCCGGTAGCAGTTACGACAATCTTATCTCCTACGCATACATTGTTGACAACGATATCGTCTACACCATCTACGCACGACTTGTCGTCCTTACAGTCAGGAATACCATCATTATCAATATCACCACGTGTCACGAGTCCGTAGAATTTCTGCACATCCAATGCGCCTACAATTTTGGCTAAAGTTAATCGCACCTCGTCATACGCTTTCTTTGGCTGAAAGAAGAGGATATTCTTATCGCCATAACCCGCTACATTAGCGGAAATCACCTTCCAGTCGGTAAATTTATCTCCCGTAGAATTACCGTCTTTGAAGGTTTCTACCGTTAGCCAGTCTCCTACATCTACGGCTGCCAGGAAAGTCTTGTTGTCAATGACAATTCCCAACTGATGATGATAGTCGAGTGTTCTACCCATCTTTACGGCGAATGTTTGACCAACTCCCAGACTTACCGTATTGGCAACCGCCATATAGGTATTCAAGTCATCATCCACCAGATAACCTAAGTTATCATCTACAGTAGCCACACTCACCGCTCCGCCAAATTTGGTTTCATTAGCATTGATGGTAGTATATGAATGATTATGCGACATCACCAGACTGCTACATGCAAGTGGCGAAGAACAGTCATCGGCAGCCTCCTCGATGAAAGCATAGTAGATACGGAGTTTAGAACCGCCCAGATTGAGTACACCCGAATTCCAGAGTTGGAACTCATCCATCTGAATCGTGTCTTTGCTGACGTAGGCTGGAACTTCGATAGAATATCTTATCTTTTGCAGCTTGCCTGAACCTGCGATATCTGCACCAATCGCATTGTTCTCATCTATCAGATGGCGATATACTTCCTTGCCTTGGTTATAGCAGCGTATCTGCAGGAATTGCAGGGCATGCAAATTGATTACTGTAGCATCAGCCTCTACCACAAAACCAATGCGCTTAGGTTGAGCTCTCTTGACGGCATCCGGCTCTGATTCACCTTTGTGTCGGTCGGTAGCATCGTATATCAGTTGACCATCCTTGCGGTGAATTCCGATGATGCAGAGGTTATCGGCAAGACTCAAGCCACCTATATATTCGGCATATTGATCATATTCACCCTTGATAATATTGTCTCTATCCTTGAGTTCAGAGATAGAAAGCAACGAGCCGGATGTTTCGTGAATCTTAGGCGATACCTCGTAGAAATCTTCACCCAGTTTGTTGACAAGTGGTTTGCCGCAAGTTGTATTTCCATCATTAAAACCACCTACAGTAATGGTGGTTTCATCATAACATCCGTCCTGAGCCGTGGCCCTGAAGGTATATTTACCAGGTTCCAGATTGGTAACTTGACCAGCAGAGGTAACCTTTACAGGTGTGGTGGCAAGAATATCGTTATTTTTCAAATCCCATGCATTCACCAGCTTCCATGTTACGCTTACTTTCGGATTAGAACGGAGAGTAAACGAAGTCTGCGATTGGCAGACATTGCTGCTGATGGTAGGATTGATGGGGCACCGGTGGGATACATCTGGAGCCATTCTTACGAATCCATAGTGGATGCCGATGGCGCCTGCATCTACTCCGAGAACCGTAAGGAATCTGATTTCGCATCCTGAAAACGGCACCTTTGCCTTGATGCTCACCGTTCCGTCGCCAATCTGCACCAGCGAGAGGTGGAGCACCTGGGCAGAAATCGTTTCTTCCTGCACCTTGTTTCCCTTGTGGTCGAAGAGCAGCACGTTGACCCATGTTCCTGCATTGAGGCTCAGCAGGGCATCCATCTTGTATTTGAAGCCAGCCTCCATGCCAGCCTCGAATGCTTCGCCTTGCGGGTTCTTGTTGTTCTGCATCATAAACTTGGCTCCGCCCTGGTAACCTATGTCAAGAAGAGGGACGATGGTGGCGAAATTGTCCAGATCATCATCTGTCATCTTCTTTATATCTTTGTCCAGGAAAGGCAGGGGGATGCCGAGGATAATAGGGCGCCAGCCTTTCATCTCTTTGAGCGCTACCTGCTTGTCGTCTTTGAAATATTCGTTGTATTTTTTGATGCCTCCATCGGTGATGGTAAACTCCGTAGATTCGCCCACGAAGGCATATTTGATTTTCAGAATATTCGCCACTTCTGCCTGAATGCCGCCCGAGCAGTCGAGAGTGATTTCATCGAAGAGCCAGTCGCTTTCTGCCGTCAGCATGGCGCAGATGTTGTCGGAACCCGGTATCTGGAGCAGCTTCAGCGTTACTCCCGAACCATTCTGTCCTTCCCTTACCGCCTTCACACCCTTCAGTTTGCCGTCGCGATAGAATCCGATGGAGAATGCCTTGATTACATCGAGGCTCAGCACGCTGCTACCTGAACCAGCCACGATGGTAAAGCCTGCCACCGTTCCCTTGGAATAGTAATTATCCATATCTTTTACACTTACTATCGGGTCTACGGTTACCCCTGCTCGTACCACGGAGTTCACCTGTGCATAGTTGTCGAGTGAATCGTCGGTAAGGGCGCCCATATCCTTTGCCCAGCTGCCTACGCCTACCACACCAATCAATTTGTTAATGGTGCACGATTCGCCCGTAAGGGCACGGCGGTTGCGCAGCTCACGGAATGTCATGTTGTAATATTTGGGGTCATTGTTGAACTCCACAAAATGGTCTTGGTGCTTGTCGGCTGGCAGATCATCCCAGTTGTTGGTCCAGATGGGTTTCTTGCAGTTCTTGAACGAGTCTCTAACGGCAACACTTTCGAAATAGGGACTGGTGTTGTCATCCTCGGGTTGTGCCGCCTGGATAGAGGCGGGCACAATCATCAGGAATGCCAACAAAAATGATATGAAAGTTTTGTATATAAAATGCAGTTTCATTGTCTGTTTGATTTTAAAACATAGCATAACGTCTTGATAATTCTCTTGATCTTATTCGAGCAAATGTCTGGAGTCTGTAAGTGTCTTTTGCTCATCGTATGTGAAGACATATTTATGGTTTCGTCTCAGATAGAAGAGGTTGCTTACTCCATCTACCACGATAACGCCCGTGGCTGCTTCAGAAGACATCATATCCTTTGCCTTTATCTGATAGTTGTGGGCGTGAGGATAGGCTTTGAGGCCTATTCTCACGGCAAGATGGGTCTTGCCTGGCAGCACAAATGCCTTGAGCACCACTTCCTTGCCTTCACCTGGGAAGGGGGCATAGGCAATGGCGGTATAGGAGGCTCCCTTTTCTGAATACTTTTTGATAGGTACACTGCCCTGCTTAAAACCGTCGTAGCTGGTAAGAGGCATCTGGGTAAGCACGGTGTCGGCAAGTAGGCAATACCATTGCGTCTGCGCTGTAATGCTGTAATGGGCGGCATGAGTGATATGAACCTCCACTTCTGCCATGCCTCTATAGAGTGTTCCTACAAGCGGCGTAGGGGTGTTGTTTCCCAGATTTTCCTTCTGGTAATCAGCAGAAGAGATGATTGGATTTTGGGTGTCATCCCCCTGCTGGTAGAGGGTGCCATAGAAGAGCTGCGGCACCGTGATGAGCTGGCGGCTCAAGCAATCTACATTATTTAGTGTGAGAACTATTTTTTTTAGATAGTCAAGCCAGTTGTTGGGGGTGTCGGTTTTGCCATCATCATTGACCAGGTAACTCGCAAACGTGGCCTTGAACTCCTGAAATGTAGTACCTTTTTTTAAATTGAGCATTTCCGTGGTAACCACATTGTTTTCCTCATACTGCGGATAGGGCGATTTCTCCTGGCTATTGTAAGCGAGGGCAATGATACGATATTCGTAGCCCCTGCTGATGCCGAAGGTGCCCTTTACCACATAGTGCTTGTGGAGCTTTCCCGAAAGATAATCGTCTTCCTTGCCGTCTTCTAACGTGGGTTTCCCGTTAATCACCCTGTCGTTGGTAGGGTCGTACTCGAAGCCCTGGATATCGTTGACTGCGGCATCATAGGTTGCAGTATTTTCTCCATTGTTCTGAACTCTTCGGCGAAAAGCTATCAGCCTTACGGCATTGACGTTGTCGGTCTCGGCATATCCGTAGTCCTCGCCTGTTGTGCCCGACGAGGAAGAGGATCCTGCACCAGGAGGGGCTACACGGGTGTTTCTGCCATCTTGCTTGGCATTGCCATCGCTGCTGCTTAATCCGCCCAGGGTGATGGTGATGGGAACAGTCGTAATCTCATCTTCGTTTTCCGAAGGCTGATTCATCCCTGCATCTCCATTGCTGCCATCTGGATAAGGTGGCAGATCGGCATCGCTGCTGCATCCCGCGGCTAGTGCGAGGAGGAAGCAAACCCCTACCGCCATGCCTATCCTGATGGTGTTCATCCTGATGGCGTTCATCTTGATGGAGCTTATCTTATAGATGCTAAATCTTAATTTCTGCATATTCTATTTCCGTTTTTATGCTGTTTTGTAACGTTTATTCTGTTTCAAATTCATGTCTTTTTTCGAAGGCTGGTTCTATCTCAACCTTCACGTCGGTCATCACCGGCTCGTAATACTCCTTCAGGTCGTATGGCTGGTTCACGGTCTTGCTCTTGGCTCCCAGGCAATACAGGTGGTTTGCCTCGATAGGGAACTTGAACTTGTCGCCAGTGGTTGTAGACTTCCTGATGTTGTCGTACCTGTGGTGCGTGCCATCCGTGTAATGCAGATAGAAGGTGGTCTCGTTCTCGGCCGAGTTCTTGCTTTTCTGCATTTTTTCCTCTGGTGTAGGCATCATGAAGTTGCTTATCATGTAGCTGTTTGCCTTCCATCCTTTCTGGGAGTCTTCAGCTCGCTTGAATATGTTCTCTGTAGCATCTACGGTCCATCCGTTTGAGGGGGTGAGGTCGATGGTGCCCAACGTCTGATAAGTCAACGGTTCAGCATCTGCTGGTGCCTGCTTCTGCCTTATCAGCGTTTCGGGGCTGATGCCGGTGGCTACAACGGATAGAGAGGTAGGCGTGAAGGTAACGGTGCTCACGTCTCCTGCTGCATTCGACTCCACCTGTGCCGGGATGTTTTCTACGTAAATCATCAGGCCAGCCACGTTACGGCTGGCGGTCAGCGTGCGGTGGAAGTATTTCGTCTCTTCCGTTACGAGAACGGGGGCTTCCTCATGTGTCTTCTCGTCTTGCAGAATGCCGCTAAACAGCTCTGTGGTATTGAGGATACCGAGTTTGACGCTGTTTTTTGCCTCCTCGGTGAGGGCGATTCTTGCGTCCTCCAGTTTCGTTTCGTTTGGAGTGAAGTTTGGTTCTGTAAGTACTGTCGTTGTTGCGTATTTGTCATCTCTTCCTATGGCTAGAAACTGGTAGTAGTAGCCGTTCTGCAGATAGGGTTCGATGGTGTATAGATGCTGCTCGGGCATGTTCTGGTGCTCGGCAGAATAGTAGGGTTCTCTATTGTTGAATGCGTCAACGGAATAGTAACCTTTCTTGGCTGCTTCCGTTTCAATAGGGGTGCAATAGGTATATGCTTCTTCTGGGGTGCCCTTCTTGTCTTCGGGGCATCTGAAGACGTAGATTCTCATATCATTCACCTGCTGTGCTCCATCCCACGTATCAAGTTCTCGTGAGCCGGTAACAACACCTGCGCTTACACCCACTCTCATGTCCAACTTCACGGCATGCGATCCGTCGGCGAGGGTATCAGGCGCATCATTGCTTGCACTACAGCTCATTAGGAGACTGGCTGCGAGGATTATATTTAAACTGTTTTTTATAGATTTTCTCATCATATTCGCCTATTCGATTTCAATGTTTGCCTATTCGATTTCAATGTTCGCCTATTCGATTTGAATGGGAATTACGTATAAAATGAATGATAAATTAAATATTGTGATGTTGGGATAGTAAGGGATGCGAGTACCCATAGCGGGCACTGTGCATCCCTTGGATATATTTTTCTTAATACTGCCTATATTATGAGCACGTAGTAAGATTAATCACCCAGCACCAACTTGTGGATAACCTCCCAGTTGTCGTTCACCTTCAAGATGAGGTTCTGAGATTTGGTCAAGTCTTCTGGCTGGTCTTTACCTGGATCTGGTTTATCTGGATCTGGTTTATTTGGATCTGGATCTGGATTACTTGGATCTGGAGGTGTTGTTGTACCATTTGAAGTCTTCACACCCAAGTTGTACATGTGGTTACGAACCACATTGAAGATAGAAGGACTTGCGTCTGTAGCTCCATTTGCTGCAACCTTATTTAAATCTGATTCTGGGATAGAAACGGTCCAAGTCTTGATGATATTGTTTTTAGCATCCAAGAGCTGAAGCTCCATGGTGCTCTTACCCTCTGCGTAATTAAATGGAATGACGAAGTTGCTTCCGAATACAGAACCCTTCACAACCTGAGTCTTTACACCATCAGGGTGTTTCCAGTTGGTATCTTTATCATTCAGCACACCGTCTTTGTTCTGATCACCACCAGGGAACCATGTATTCAAATCGATAGAGTAGAGCACATAACCGTCCTCGTTGTTATTGAACTTTGCATCTGCAGTAGCAGCACTTGTAGATTTAGAACCATTAACATAATACTTGATAGTGCTGCCAGTTGCTCCATTAGCAGTGAATGAGCTGTTGAAGTTGTTGAAAGTCAACACATCATTCTTATCTCTTACTACGAGACGAAGGGTTGCGGCTGCTTTGCCATTCACACTTGCAGGAATGTTCAGGAAATAACCGAAGCTACCAGCTACCTGACGATGCAAGGTTACAGCTACGCCATCATCTTCACCCTGAGTAAGGTTGGTAATTTTCTTGTCAGCGTTGATTGTAAGCGCTGCATCACCTGCGAATACCTCCTCTGCTACTTTGCCTGCCTTCAAGGTTGCAGTAATGTCACTGTAATTACCGGTAAGGGCTGCATCACTTGTTACATCCAAAGAATAGGTGTAGTCACTGTTATCGCTGTAACCTACAGCCATAACCTTGTAGTTACCTTCACCCAGTCTTTCATCACCCTTGTAAGTAAGAGTAAGCTCGCGACCATGATTGTCATACGTTTTACTATCTTTCCAGTTCAACTGTTTGTCCTTGACAATAGTCTTTGTTGCATCATCCTTGTAAATTATTACGCGAACATTCTGGATAGTCTGCAAAGCCTGTGAAGAATACAATGGGCGACCTGCACGTGTGCTCAAGCCATCACCACTACTTGCTACATGCAATACAATCTGCTGTACTGCCTCATTCTGACCCTCTGTGCTAACCACAGCGTCGTCACTGCTACATGCGCTGAACAACAAGCTGCTTGCTGCAAGCGCAAAAAACATACCTTTTTTCATAAATTATAAATTTAAAAATTGAGTATAAATTAATTATCAATCCAATATCATGCCGTGAATTTCCTCCCAGTTGTCGTTCACCTTCATATAGATGGTGAAGCGATTGCGTTTGGAATCGTACACATACCTCAGCACCGTAATCTTATTGCGCTCCATGCTTACCTTCACGTCATCAGGTGACAACACAGATGAATTGCCGCCTTCGCCACTATTCTTATAGAAATTGACATCCACCACTGACTCATCCTTTTGGAAAGAAGGAGCCAGGAAAATAGAGGTCTTGGTCTTGGCGCCAGCTTCAATTTCCGATTCATGAAAGACGCTGGTCTCTTCAGAATATAGGAAACTTGGATTTACTATTCCATAGAGCTGGCTTACTTCAGTATCCATCAGGTGATACCCGGCAGGAAGATTCTCTGTCCATATAACCAGTTTACCCTTGGTGCGCTCCATCTCGCTGGTATAGCAATAATGGTTTTCATCATAGACGAGGGTATCGCAAACCTGATAAACATCATCGCCCTGACTGTGCTCCGGATGTAGCAACAGTTCGTTTTTATCCAGATTGAGTTCGCCTCGCGTCTTCATACCTCCCCATACCGTAAAGACGTATTTTCCGAAAGGCATATCGGGGTCGAAGCTTACAGGATAAGTTAATCCATCACCCTCTACTCCGAAACCTTTTTCTTCTACGATAACCTGCTGAGTGCCGTCGTCGTTGAGTCGGCTCAGACGATAGGAAAGAGACGGAACGAATGACCTAAATGGCTGATTCTCATCTCGTTTCTCTTCTGGTACAGTCTGGTCGACATTGAAATAATTCTTGTCTTTCACCTCGATGTTGATACTCAGAGGAGGACATTGGTCCAGATTTTCACGGACGCACGAGGTAAATGATATAGCCAGTGCCATGCCATATATGATAACTTTTAATCTTGTCATACGCTGTTATTTATTCTGTGAGTGCCTTCTGGCTGATCAGAGCCTCTTCTACCTTCTGGCGGTTCAATATCTCTTCAGCCACATCCACCTTGCCGTCTTTCTCGAGTAGGATGGCAAGATTGTTGGCAGCAATCTTCGACATAGGGTAATATTTCAAAGTCGTCTCATATACCTGCTTCTGCTTTTCTGCGCTCTCTGCAATCTGTGCCACATGCAGGAACTCAT
>ERZ1026858.1697-NODE-1697-length-10759-cov-5.448711_pt1 | contig 10759 bp, 7 predicted proteins | sample MGYA00380159_ERZ1026858 | MGnify/ENA primary metagenome ERZ1026858 (study PRJEB33269, sample SAMEA4719795) | human gut metagenome | biome: human-associated habitat; feature: organic feature; material: feces | place: Cameroon | collected 2013-10 ... | reverse complement strand
TGGGCAAGGTGTATATTGTGGTGTTGTGCAAATGCGGCACCAAGTGTAGGGGTAAAGGGTTATACCGTAAGTTCTCTCCCCCACCCGCTTCGACCCCCTCGCAGAGGGGGCCTTTAGGGGGCTATACCGGGAACTTTGTTGATAAAGTAACCACTCCTCAGTCCGCTGCGCGGACAGCTCCCCTCTGGGGGCGCCACGGGGCGCCGGGGACGCCGCCCCCTACATACCATAAATGAAGTTCGCGCCAAGCGGGCCGATGCTAGCATCAGCCCCTACAGAATGGGTGGTGTAAGAGGGACAGCATATAGAAAGATACTTGCGCTTTTATCTTGCAGGCTTTATACTGGTATTATTATAATGTATGGATGGTCAACTGCCATGATGAAGATTTACCGTACCCAGGACAAGCAGCTTACCCGCGTTGATGAGATCGGCGAGGGGTGCTGGGTCTGCCTGAACAGCCCGGATGAAAACGAGGCCCGCCTGGTGGCCTCTACCTTAGATATAGAGCCTGCCGACCTGATGGCCGCTACCGACCCGGAAGAGTCGGCCCGTATCAGCCTGGAGGATGGCTACACCCTCATCATCGTGGACATTCCCATCAAGGTGCCTGACTCCGGCGAGGGCATCTACACCACCATCCCGTTGGGCATCATCCTGACGCAGGAGCTGATCGTCACGGTCTGCTCGGTGGACACACCTGTTATCGGCGACTTCACCGCCTGCCGGGTCAAGGGCTTTTCCACCCGCAAAAAGATACGGTTCGTCTACCAGCTGCTCTACCGTGCGGCCTCGATGTACCAGCAGGAGCTGCGGCTCATTGACCGCCGCCGCCAGGCCATTGAGAAAAACCTGTCCGGCGACTTGAAGGACAGTGACCTGATGGAATTGCACGGCTTAGAGTCCACGTTGGTCTACTTTGCCACCAGCTTACGGGCCAATGCCACGGTTCTGGACCGCCTGACCCGCTACAAACGGCTGGAGCAGTACCCCGACGACCGCGAACTGCTGGACGACGTTATCGTTGAGATCCGCCAGGCCATCGAGATGACCAGCATCTACCGCGACGATATAAAAGGTACGCGGGAGCTGTTCAGCTCGATTTTGGACAACCGCCTGAACAACGCCATGAAATATCTGACCAGCATCACCCTGCTGATGGCCGTGCCAACCGTCATCAGCGGCCTGTACGGCATGAACGTGCAGGCGGACGGCATGCCTTTTGCCAACTCCACCGCCGGTTTCGCCATCGTGCTGGGGCTGACGCTGGCACTGTGCATCCTGTCGGCCTGGGTGCTGCACAAAAAACACATGTTGTAAAACCAAAGCCTGCCCAAAAAAGCAGGCTTTTGCTGTAACATTTCCGCCCGCTTTCCTTATATAAAGGTATAAAGGAGGTTTAAGCATGGAGGATACTGCCATCGTGGCCCTGTACTGGGCCCGGGACGAGCAGGCACTGGCCGAGACCGCCACTAAGTTCGGCGCGTACTGCCGCAAAATTGCCGACAATATCCTGCACAGCGCCCACGACGTGGAAGAATGTGAAAACGATACCTGGCTGGCCGCCTGGAACAGCATGCCGGATAACCGGCCCGCACGGCTGGCCCCCTACCTGGGGCGCATCACCCGCAACCTGGCGCTGGACCGCCTGGACAAAGCCACGGCCCAAAAGCGCGGCAGTGGGCAGACCTTTGCACCGCTGGACGAATTGGCCGAGTGCGTGGCCGCCCCCGGCAGTGTGGAGGATACCTTCGACGCCGCCGAGACCGGGCGGCTCATCAGCGAGTTTTTGCGCACCCTGCCCGAGGGGACCCGCAATATTTTTCTGCGGCGGTACTGGTACTGCGATGCCACCGCCGACATTGCGGCGCGTTACGGCTTGACCGAGAGCAAGGTCCGCGTGACGCTGCACCGCACCCGCGGCAAGCTGGCCGCATACTTACAAAAGAAAGGGGTGGCCGTATGAACGAACGCCAGTTATTTGAGGCCATCGGCCGGGTGGACGATGACCTGATCCTGGCGGCCGACCGCCCCGCCGTGCGCCGCCGCAAGAAACCTGTATACTGGATGCCCGCGCTCTCGGCGGCCGCCTGCGCCGGGCTGCTGATGGTCGGCGTGGCCGGTTGGCGCGCCGAAAGCAGCAAGAACGACTTTATGGAAAGCGCCGCTGCTGCCGCCGAGACCGCCCCCGAAGCAGCAGCTGCCCCTGATGAACCGCTGATAAGCGCCGCCAGCCCTTACGCAGACGAGGGCAGTTCCCCCGTGGAAGGCAGCACCGACGGCACCTACAAAGCCGAGGACAGCACCGAATCCAGCATTGCCATCGCCCCGGCGCACGCCGTGATGCTGGAAGGTGTTATCTACTACGACACCGGCACGGTCAACGGCACCGACGCCAAGGCCGCACCCGACGGCACCATTACCTCCACCGTGGACAGTGACTCCTTTCCCACCGAAGATGGGCAATCCAACTTCGGCACCGGCTACGCCTACCGCTACGGCAGTGAGAACGGCACACTGGAGGTGCAGATCGACGGCGAATGGTGGATCTTTGCCGCCAACCAATAAGCAAACAGCATTTAGCAAAACGCCCAAAACTGCGGAATCGGTTTTGGGCGTTTTGCAGATTCAGCTACTATATCCTGCTTTTTGCTTGCAGTTTTTGGTGGTTATGCTACAATAATTTTAATCATCGCAAATACCCGCCAAAGGAAGTGCCTTATGAAAAAGTACATTATGGCGCTTGACGCCGGAACGACCTCGAACCGCTGCATCCTGTTTGACCACGACGGCAAAATTTGCAGCGTGGCCCAGAAAGAATTTACCCAGTATTTCCCCAAACCGGGCTGGGTCGAGCATGATGCCAACGAGATCTGGACCACCCAGCTGGGCGTGGCCCTCTCTGCCATGAACAAGATTGGTGCCACCTCCGAGGATATCGCCGCCATCGGCATTGCCAACCAGCGCGAGACCACCATCGTGTGGGACCGCGACACCGGCGAGCCGATCTGCCATGCCATTGTGTGGCAGTGCCGCCGCACCAGCGAATACTGCGATAAGCTGAAAGCCGAAGGCTACACCGAGATGATCCGGGAAAAGACCGGTCTGATCATTGATGCTTACTTCTCCGCCACCAAATTAAAGTGGATCCTGGACAACGTAGAGGGTGCGCGGGAAAAGGCCGAGGCCGGGCAGCTGATGTTCGGCACCGTGGAGACCTGGCTGATCTGGAAGCTGACCTGCGGCAAGGTGCATGTGACCGACTACTCCAACGCCAGCCGGACGATGCTGTTCAACATCCACACGCTGGATTGGGACGACGACATCCTGAAGCTGCTGGACATCCCCCGCAGCGTGCTGCCCAAGCCCGTTTCCAACAGCGAATTTTACGAGTATGCTGACCCGATGCACTTCTGCGGCGCCATCAAAATCGCCGGTGCAGCAGGCGACCAGCAGGCCGCGCTGTTCGGCCAGACCTGCTTTAACAAGGGCGAGGCCAAAAACACCTACGGCACCGGCGGCTTTTTGCTGATGAACACCGGCGACCACCCCGTGCGCAGCAAAAACGGCCTGCTGACTACCATCGCCTGGGGGCTGAATGGCCAGGTGAACTATGCGCTGGAAGGTTCCATTTTCGTCGCCGGTGCAGCCATTCAATGGCTTCGGGACGAGCTGAAGATTTTGGAGGACAGCCGCGACTCCGAGTACATGGCCCGCAAGGTGCCGGACACCAACGGCTGCTACGTGGTGCCCGCCTTCACCGGTCTGGGCGCCCCCCACTGGGACCAGTACGCCCGCGGCACCATTGTAGGCCTGACCCGCGGCTGCAACAAAAACCATATCATCCGCGCCACGCTGGACAGCCTGTGCTATCAGGTCAACGACGTGCTGGACGCCATGAGTGCCGACTCCGGCATCCGTCTGTCCACGCTGAAAGTGGACGGCGGCGCGGCGGCCAACAACTACCTGCTGCAGACCCAGGCCGACATCAGCAACGCGCCGGTGGAGCGGCCTTCCTCGGTGGAGACCACCGCCCTGGGTGCGGCGTACCTGGCAGGTCTGGCCGTCGGCTTCTGGTCCGGGCCGGAGGAACTGGCGAAAAAACACGCTATCGACAAAATGTTTGTGCCTGACATCTCCGAGGAAGAGCGCCGCAAGCGGCTGCGCGGCTGGCACAAGGCCGTGCGCTGCGCCTACAACTGGGCGCGGGACGACGACGAGGACGAATAATGCACACCCCATGGCTGCCCCTTTTGCCAGGAGCAGCCATTTTTCTATTGAAAAAGCAGCCTTATAATGTTATTATAAAATGAATGGTTGTATCCCTGTAACCGACAGCCTGGACAACGGAGGTCCTGCATGCATTATCACAAATCCAAATTTCTGCGGTTTGCAAACGCCGCTTTCGAGTTTCTGCTGCTGATCCTTACTTTCATCTTTGCCGGCTGGCTGCGCAGCTACACACCCATGGGCAGCCAGTTCTTTATGTGGGACATCTGGACGTTCCTGCCCATTTCGGCCCTGTATGCGCTGGTGATCGTAGGCTGTAACGCCGTGCTGGGCAGCTACCGCACACTGCACCTGCGCAACAGCATCAAGCAGCTTTTTCTTATCGCGCTGACCAGCCTGATGGGCCTGGCGCTGATGGCTACTGCGTTTTACGTGTTCCGCGTCAGCCAGCTTTCCCGTCTGCTGCTGGTATATTATTACCTGCTGTCGGTCATTATGATCTACCTCAAGCGGCTGGTGTTTGACAGGCTGGCGGATGCTTACGTGCGTAAGCACGACATCGTGCCCCGGGCGCTGCTCATCGGCGGCGGGCAGCTGGCCCACCGCTTCTTCCGCGATGTGATCGAGGGCCGCGGAAGCACCGCCATGCAGTATGTGGGCTACCTGGACGCCGCCCCCCGCGAGGGTCTGCCCGCTTATCTGGGTACCGTGGACAGCCTGTACGAACTGCTGCAGACCCACAAGGTCGATATGATCGTACTGGCCCAGGATGTGCAGGATGTAGCTACTACCCAGCGCATTATGATGCTGGCCGACAACTTCCACCTGCGGGTAACCGCAGTGCCGGTGTACAATGATTACGTCAGCTCCCGCACCGAGATCAGCACCCTGGGCGGCATGCGGTTCGTGGACCTGCGCCTGCTGAACACCTGCGAGATCATGGGCGTAAATATCGTTGTCACCGACATGGAAAAGACCGTCCGCCTATTGGAAGAAAAGCTGGAGGATTGGCGCGGCAAATACATCTGCGTGGCCAACGTCCACACCACTGTGACCGCCCACGACGACCCCACCTACCAGGCCGTGCAGAACGGCGCCGTGATGGCCCTGCCGGACGGTGGCCCGCTGTCCAAATTCAGCCGCGAGCAGGGCTATGTGGACGCCGCCCGCGTGACCGGCCCCGACCTGATGAAAGAGATGCTGAAAGAGAGCGCGGACAAGCACTACCGCCACTATTTCTACGGTTCTACGCAGGAAACGCTGGATATTTTAAAAGCAACTATTGCGAAGAACTACCCCGGCGCGGTGATTGCCGGCATGTACTCGCCGCCGTTCCGTCCCCTCACGCCTGAGGAGGACGCCGCCGTCATCCGCCGCATCAACGAGACAAAGCCAGATTTCGTCTGGGTCGGCCTGGGTGCCCCCAAGCAGGAGCGCTGGATGGCCGCCCACGAGGACAAGGTACAGGCCGTGATGGTGGGTGTGGGTGCCGCTTTCGACTACGAAGCCGGCAACATCCGCCGCGCCCCCATGTGGATGCAGCGCCACAACCTGGAATGGCTGTACCGCCTGATGCAGGACCCCAAGCGCCTGTTTAAGCGCTACCTGACCACCAACATCAAATACCTGTGGTGGACCTGGAAACAATGACCCTATCGCCATCGCACACCGCGGTGGCGTTTTTTGTCCCACACAAAAGCCGTCCTCTGCGAGACAGCTTCCCCCGATACGGGGGAGGTGGCGCGAAGCGTCAGAAGGGGAGTGTTGGCTGCGCGACAGCGCAGACGGAGGGAGAGAGACTTCGATAAAGCTCTCATTCAGGATTGCAGAAAGTTTTTCTCTAAGGAGTTTGTATAAATGAAACGACTCGTCATCGGTCTGCTGGCCCACGTGGACAGCGGCAAAACCACCCTGGCCGAGGGCCTGCTCTACCGTGCCGGTGTGTTGCGCAAGCTGGGCCGGGTGGACCATAAGGATGCCTTTCTGGACACCGACGCCCAGGAGCGCGCCCGGGGCATTACCATTTTCTCCAAGCAGGCCATGCTGACGCTGCCTGCCCTGCCGGACGCCGAGGAGACCACCCTGACCCTGCTGGACACCCCCGGCCACGTAGATTTTTCCGCCGAGGCCGAGCGCGCTTTGCAAGTGCTGGATTACGCGGTGCTGGTCATCAGCGGCACCGACGGCGTGCAGGCCCACACCGAAACGCTGTGGAAGCTGCTGGCACGTTACCGCGTACCTACCTTTATCTTCGTCAACAAGATGGACCTGCCCGGGGCGGATGCCGCCGTGCGCCTACGGGAGCTGCGTGGGCGGTTCGGGGATGGCTGTGTGGATTTCACCACCGCGCCGGACCCCGAGGCCCTGGCCCTGTGCAGCGAACCGCTGATGGAGGAAGTGCTGGCCAGCGGTATTCCCAGCCGCGAGACTCTGCTGATGGCTATTGCGCGGCGGCAGGTGTTCCCCTGCTTTTTTGGCGCTGCCCTGCGGCTGGACGGCCTGGATGGCCTGCTGCATGGTCTGCAATCCCTGACCCGGATGCCCCCCGCCTGGGGCGAATTCGGCGCACGGGTGTTCAAAGTCAGCGAAGATGCCGGCACCCGTCTGAGCTGGCTGAAAGTAACCGGCGGCGTGCTGCACGTAAAAGATACGCTGCCGGGCGGCGAAAAGGCCGACACCCTTCGCCTGTACAGCGGCGGCAAGTTCCGGCTGGTCAGCGAGTGCCTGCCCGGCACCGTGGTGGCCGTGACCGGCCCCGCCAACACCCGCCCCGGCCAAGGCCTGGGGGCCGAGGCCGACGCCAGCGCCCCACTGCTGGAGCCGGTGCTGAACTACCGGGTGGATTGCCCAGACGCCGACCCCCACACCGTGTTAAGAGCGCTGCAAACCCTGGAGGACGAGGACCCGCAGCTGCATGTGGCCTGGCGCGCCGATCTGGCCGAGGTGCATGTCCAGCTGATGGGCGAAGTGCAGCTGGAAATTTTGCAGAACATCCTGCAGGAGCGGTTCAAGCTGACCGTCACCTTCAGCGAGGGCGGCATTTTGTACAAAGAGACCCTCACCGCTGCCGTCGAGGGCATCGGCCACTACGAGCCTCTGCGCCATTATGCCGAGGTGCACCTGCTGCTGGAGCCCGGCCTCCGGGGCAGCGGCGTGCAGCTGGCAGCGGATTGCCCGCCGGATAGTCTGGCCGAAAACTGGCAGCGCCTCGTGCTGACCCATCTGGCCGAGCGCACCCATCCCGGCGTGCTGATCGGTGCGCCGCTGACCGATGTGAAGATCACGCTCGCTGCAGGCCGCGCCCACCAAAAACACACCGAGGGCGGGGACTTCCGCCAGGCCACCTACCGCGCCGTGCGCCAGGGCCTGCGGATGGCCGAAGCCAAAAACGCCGTGCAATTGTTGGAGCCGTGGTATGAGTTCACGCTGGAGCTGCCCGCCGATTGCCTGGGCCGCGCCATGGCCGATGTGCAGCGGATGTGCGGCAGCTTTGAGCCTCCCCTCGCCCAGGGCGACACCGTGACCCTGACCGGCCGCCTGCCGGTAGCCACTGCCCGGGGCTATGCCCGGGAAATTGCCGCCTACACCCACGGCCTGGGCCGCTGGTCTGTGCTGCCCGCCGGGTACGATGCCTGCCACAACGCCGACGAAGTTCTGGCTGACTTTGGCTACGACCCGGACACCGACGTGGAGAACCCGGCCGACTCGGTCTTTTGCAGCCACGGCGCGGGGTATCTCGTCCGCTGGGATGAGGTGCCTGCCAAGGCCCATGTGGACAGCGGGCTTGCCCGCCGCCTGGACAGCCCCGCCGGGGTGAACACCGATGCCGCCGATGAGGACGAGGAAGTACAGGCCAACAACGCCCGCCGCCGCGCGGCCGCCTACCGGGGCACGCTGGAGCAGGACAAGGAACTGCTGGCGATTTTTGAGCGCACCTATGGCAAGATCAAGCGCCGTGGCCAGCCCGCCGGGGCGGATAACGACGGCAAAGCCGCCCGCACCGCCATGCACACCCGCCCGGCCCCGGTGGTGACTTCTTCCGCCCCTGCCAAGCCCCAACCCACCGGGCCGGACTACCTGCTGGTGGACGGCTACAACGTGATTTTTGCCTGGAATGAATTGCGCAAAATGGCCGAGACGAACCTGGATGCCGCCCGCCGCCGCCTGATGGACATTTTGTGCAACTACGCCGGGTACAAGCGCTGCGTGCCCATCTTGGTATTTGACGCTTACAAAGTACGCGGCGGCACGCGGGAAGTAGAGAAGCACCACAACCTGTACGTAGTCTACACCCAGGAGGCCGAGACCGCCGACATGTACATCGAGCGCACCACCCACGAGCTGGCCAAGGACCACCGCACCCGCGTGGTGAGCAGCGACGGTGCCGAGCAGATCATCGTGCTGGGCAACGGTGCCCTGCGCGTCTCCGCCCGCGCTTTCGCCGAGGAAGTAGCCGCAGTAGAAAAGGAAATACGAGAGTTTTTGCAGAATTGAGGCACCTCTTAAAGGCTCCCTTGTGCAAAGGGATATGTCACCGACGGTGACTGAGGGATCGTTCCGTTTACCTGGCAAGTCGGTTTGCCCCGCAAGGTCACAATCCCCCAGTCTGCGCTTGCGCGCAGGCAGCCCCCTTACACAAGGGGGCCTTTTTGTTTGCACTATTTCTCATTTAGAAATAATTTTGAAAAACGCCTGTGCTATACTGGTGTCAAATCCAAAGGAAGGAGATGCCCGCCATGCGGCCTATCTTAATTGTCGAGGACGAGCCCGCCATTGCCGACTTAATTGAAATGACGCTGGAGCCCCTGGGCCAGCCGCTCATCAAGGCACACACCGGCAACGAAGCCGCCAACCTGCTGGAGTCCACGCTGTTCGATCTTATTCTGCTGGACGTGATGCTGCCCGGCGTGGACGGCTTTACCCTGATGGACTACATTGCCCCTACGGGCACGCCGGTCATCTTTTTAACGGCCAAAGCCACGGTGGAGGACCGGGTGCGCGGGCTGCGGCTGGGCGCGTATGACTACATCGTCAAGCCCTTTGCCCCGCCAGAGCTGCTGGCCCGGGTGGAAGGCCTGCTGCGCCACACCGGCCGCCGGGCCGCCACGCTGCAAGCTTTCGATGCCGTCATCGACCCGGACAACCACATCGTCACCCAAAACGGCACCCGCGTAGAGCTGACGCCCCGGGAGTTTGATCTGCTGCTGGCCCTTGTCCGTGCCCGGGGGCAGCTGCTCTACCGCGAGGCCCTGTATGAGCGGGTCTGGGGCCTGGACAGCAATGCCGGGCCGCGCACGGTAGACATCCACATCCACCGCCTGCGCAAAAAACTGCACTGGGATAATAAGATCGTGACCGTACCCAAAGTAGGGTACAAGCTATTGCCGTAACCCCTAAAAGGCTCCCGCTGCGAGGGGGCCGTTAAAACCCTCTACCACCTTAGAAAGGAGGCCCCCATGAAACGCTCCCTCTCCCTGCTTGTCTGCGCCTTTTCGCTGGTGCTGGCACTGGTGGGCGGGTGGCTGGCGGACCGCCAGTTCACCGCCGCGCTGGATACCCTGGCCGATCAGGCCGTACTGCAGCACCAGCGCAACCTGTTCGGCTATGCCGACACCCTGCAGGAAGTCAAGGCCGACGACTCGCCCCACATGATCCTGGCGGACGACAGCGGCACCCGCTATGTCAACGCCAGTGACAAAGCCTTTGCCGGGCAGCTGTATTTTGACCGCCAGCGGCTGATCGTGGGGTCGGTCCCCTGCACTTTTGCCCTGCTGGACCAGACCGGCCAGGTCATCTACTCCAAGCTGCCCGACACCATCCCCGAAAGTGAATTGGCCGCACTGAAAGACGCCGACACAACCACGATGCGCCTTTGCGGGCAAACATTGCTGCTCTGCGATCAAGTCGCCGGGGCCAGCGGTCAGCGCGTCTGGGTCTGGATGGTCACAGCGCTGGATGCCAGCTCGGCCTACGCGGTCCGCACCGCCACACTGCGCCAGTGGTTCTTGCTGCAGGCCGTACTGACGCTGGCGGCACTGTTGATGGTCCACCACACCACTGCCCTGCAGCAGCTGAACGACCGCCAAAGCCGCTTTGTGGCCGACCTGACCCATGAGCTGAAAACGCCCCTGACCAGCATGATCGGCTACGCCGACTTACTGCGCGGCGGCGAGCTGCCGCCCGAAAACCAGCGCCGCGCCGCCGATGCCATCTACCATGAATCCACCCGGCTGGAAAGCCTGAGCCAACAGCTGCTCAGCCTGCAAGACCTGCGGCAGGAAGCCCTGACCCTGACCGCCGTGCCGGTAGCCGCCGTCTTTGAGGATGTGGCCCGCAGCCTGCCCGATTGCCCCGTGACCCTCGAAAAGACCTGCCCAGAGGACGCCACCGTGCGGGCCGACCGGGTGCTGCTGGCAGACCTGCTGCGCAACCTTGTGTTGAACGCCGCCCACGCCAGCGCACCGGGCAGCACGGTTACGCTGCGCTGCCTGCCCGCCGGGGACCGCTGGCGGCTGGAGGTAGCCGACAC
>ERZ1026858.1692-NODE-1692-length-10776-cov-155.845257_pt1 | contig 10776 bp, 8 predicted proteins | sample MGYA00380159_ERZ1026858 | MGnify/ENA primary metagenome ERZ1026858 (study PRJEB33269, sample SAMEA4719795) | human gut metagenome | biome: human-associated habitat; feature: organic feature; material: feces | place: Cameroon | collected 2013-10 ... | reverse complement strand
TAGCGGTTCCGAGCACCGGAGGGCGGTTACATCCCCTGTCCCCTGAGGGGAAAGGGGCTTGGGGAAAGCGGTGGAGCCTCCCTTAAGGGTAAGGGAGGACGGGTGGGTTTTCGAAAAATCCCCCTCTCTAAGGGTAAAGAGGGACGGGGTGATTTTCGAAAAGACTCTTTCAATAGTTTCTCGAATTTGAGAAACCAACTCCCTTCTATGGGCAACAATCCAAACATGACAATTGGAATGTTCCCTCAAAAACGATTCTACGACCGAAGCGAGTAGAACCGTTTTTCCTGTTCCCGTTGGCATTTGTGCCATTACGGACCGATGAAGGCGCAACGCCTTCTCAATCCGTTCCTTCATATCCTCTTGGTAATCAAATAGCTTGATTTCCTTCATTCCAAAGTAATTATTTCTTCAATAGATTCTCAACATCCTTGATGGATTTATCAAGGTCAAAGGCCCCTTTACCTTTGAAAATTTCCCAATCATAAGACTTCAATTGCTTCAATGTCTTCGCAAAGGCTTCTCGCCAGTTGGAGGGGTCGTGTGGCAAAGTCTCCATCACCACCTCATAGCCATCGCGCACAATCTTCTTCATGCGAGCAGCCTGTTTCGGATAGTCTGCGATATACCAATCTGAGTAGTTGGCACCACTGAAGACAACAGAGGAGGCAATGAAATGAGCATAAGAGTAGTTACCGGCTTCAAGATAGACATGAGCCTGTTTCATCCAACCCTCCAACACACGCAGACCATAGTTGAGATCTGTAGCATCCTCAACGGTCCATTTAAATACCTCGTTAATTTTTCTTGTAAAATATTGGGAAGGACTCTTGCCCGTAGGCTTATACTTGTAGTTCGGTTGCTTGCGACCTTCCTCTCTGTTACGTTTCCGCTTTCTTGCTGCTTCCGCCTCAATAGAATCCTCACCAAGATTGAAATTAAAATTTCCCCATAAGTCGAAATCAGAAAGTTCATCGGGACCTTCTTCACCATAAGCATCCTCATAGCAACTCACATGCTCACCTGAAGGTGTTGTGAAGTAGGAACAGGAACAGTCATCACGCTCATACTCCTCGATGCCATCCCATAGTTTCTTGTTGTCCCATCTTTCATAGGCAGCCATATCCATCCACATGCCAGAGCCATTGATATAATACTCACCATTCCAGCCAACCATCTGACAGATAAGGCACATCTCCTGATGTCCATCTGGGATAGGTGTCGTGACAACAACAGGAGCGTATTGCTCATTATCCCTGTTCATCAAGGTCAACTTGCCATCCTTCGATGCCACCACACGGTAACAGTTCAACCGAATACCTCGAATAGTAGAAAGGGAATGTGCCGTAACCGCATCTCCCATCCGCTCAAAGCAATGAGAGAGGCGTTGCATCACTGTTACTCCTTCCTTATCCTTCCAGTTGAAAGCAAAGTCAGAAGACACCATGTTAGATGCAATCCTGCTATCCTCATTGAAGAGCTGCAGATACACCTCTTCCCGGTAATGACTGTTCGGAAAAAGCAAACCGACAGCTAAGTCAGCTTGGGCAAAGAACAAAGCCACAGACTTCAATTCGTTGAAATCATGAGATGCCACACTCTCTTGAACCCATTTCACAAGACCGCTCTCTGGTGCTTTTCCAATAGCTTCACCCACAATCATCTTCACTGCATTCACTGTTGGAGCAGACAACTCCATCAGTCCGCACCAATGCCCCACCATATCTTCCGAACGGCGGTACAGCTGTGCATATACGCCATCCAATTTCAGATGCCCCATGTTCTCCACATACAACAGCATCTGGATGACATAAAACTCGTTGAATTCCTTGCATCCTTCTTTTGCAACGGAGCAAATCCTTTGATAAATATCGTAATAGAAAGGCACCTCAGCCTGTAAATTCATCGTTGGATAATGCTGTTGTTGCCATTTTTCTGCAAATTTTTCTATTGTCATCATATTAGTCTTCAAAAATCAACACTTAACATTCAATACTTAACATGACTATAGGATGCTTCCCAAATAACTCTTGAAATAATATTTGTCTGGATAATCCGCAATAAGCTGTCTGATACCATCCTTGATTATCTTATCCACGGCAGCAGACTTTCTCATTACATGCTCTATTTGTCCCAACAACCAATTGAATTCCTTTGGCTTTTCCTTGAGCAGAGCCAGTCTCTTGATATCCTTGAAAAGGATCTCACCCACAAAGGCATGGTCTTGCTTGGGAACATATTTGATATATTTAGGATAAATCTCCCATAGGTTCCAATCCTTATGCACAAACATATCCTTGAGCAAATCAAACCTTTTCTCTTTGATGAGGATCTCGGCTTCCGCATCCTCATAGTCATGCTCCCAATCGGGCATTTTCCACAGTTCATCAAAGAAGGCAGGCCAATCATTTTTGTCTATCACCTCAACGGCTTTCTTATACTCACCCCATTCAATGAGACAGTCGATATAATGGTCACGGATATTCTCGTCATCCCGTTTCTCCCACATCAGCTCCTCTGCCTTGGCACGCTTACCATGTGCTGCCCAGTAATCCGCCTTTTGGATGTAATAGCGATAATGGAAGTATTTCTCTTTCTTGTTTTTCAACCGCTTGCTGATATGAGCCAGATACGCCTTTTCATCATCACCGCAAAGCAACGGCATCGCCTCATCCACAAACCACTCAAAGCGCATGAAATAGTTGTCACCAATTTCCTCGCACTGTACAGCAATTTCTCCAAGCATACCCAAGCGGGAGTCCTCCTCTATCTCATCGCTGTTGATCAGCAACTCCCTCACCATGTCTGCCGACTGGGTGACAATGTCCTGCAAAACCTTGTTTTCTTCTGCCCAAACATCATACCTGGCAGGAGTATAAGCCAAGTGGTCGTGCTTGAACTCTCGGCAAGTGATGGTCATTACATATCCAGCAATCAAGGCTGCATCAATCAGATTTCCTTTCTTCTTCATGCTCTTGGCTTTTCTAACCATTGCAACCAGGTCTTGCTCGATCTTTCTCCAGTCCAATTGGGGGTAACCGAATCGCTTGCCCAGCACACCAGCATGGGCAAAGCAAGCCTCCACCTGCTCCTTGTAGTTACCACGCTCTGGTTTCCAATATTTTTCCACCAAAGCCGTAGCGAAGTCCTCATGCGTGGCTGCATACTGACGAACAAAGCCTTTCATCTCCTTGCCAGATATTTTCGAGAGAACTTTATCTATCTTGTCTATTTGAGTGTTTGTGTTCATAATTACGTTATTTCATTTTTAACACAACAAAAGTATTTAACATTTCATCAGGCTTTGAGAGCGAATACTAATAGGTTTATTTTGCAGGACTGGAGCTAGCAGACCAATTTGCTGCAAAAACATTTTCCCATCATTTGTTAGAACCCATTCAAAAGAATCTTCTGTTATCATATGAGTATTTCCCAATATATGTATTTGAGAATTGTCACCATTTCGAATAATCACTTCTGTAGCTGCACCTGCAAACGATATTTTACTATCAACGACATCGGGCTTTATACAAATATTCATACCTTGTCCTTCTGCCTGAACCGATGGATACAAGACACCATCAAAATCAAAATGTTCTAATATGAAATCAATACTAGTTGCGGTAATTTCATAAAGACATGATTCGTTAGGTTTTGCCATCAAATCACCTATAAATGAGAAGAATTCGATAGAGTCTTCTGAATATTCATTCTTCAGAACTTTATCCCAATCAGAGTTAAGCATATTAATTTCCGAGCAAGCTCTCTTATATTGAGAAGACAAAGGAAAAGAATATACATGAACTTCTTCATCAATCATCCAAACACTTTGAGTAATTAAATTTTGTCCACTAGTTCCCTGAGCCCGTAATAACGGGATTGTTTCCAATGCGCTGATTATTCTTGGATATGCATGAGACTTTTCAACTTCTTTAGTGAAAATGCTTGCATAGAACATCGGTTTACCTTCTATTGATGCCCGGTCTGTACGAGCATACTCTTTCGGTAGATATGAGAGTTCATGAATATACCCAAAGACATCGTCTTCATTTTTATCTTTTGGTTCGCAAACAACTTGATAGGCATCAATGCAATATCTTCACCATAAGATTTGAGAATATCCAATAATACTCCTTTTTGAAAAGTATTACTTTCTAGCATATCCAATATTGTCTGTATATTTTTGTTCATTTATTCTGAAATTTAATTGCTGTATTATTGCCATCCTCATTTTTCTTCGTAGAATCTAGCCTTTTTCAAAATAGGATAGTTATCAACATTTCGTTTATCCAAAGGAATTTCACCTTTTATAATGGATATGCATGTTTTTACATCATCACTATTCGTATTTTCTAAAATCTTGTCGATGATAGCATTGCCTTGATAAGGTCTATCCTCTGGTATTCCAAAAACCAAATCATTATAAAAGCGATACGGCTCAAAGCAATATTGTTCATATCTTTCATCTTTCCCCCAGTAAATACCCAAGAGCAGCCATTCAAGCCGTTTTGAATCAGAATCAAGATACTTACATAAGAAATCCTCAAATTCATCATTCAGCTCACGCATCATCTTCAATGCATGACAAAATGCCCAATCCTTTGGATTAGCAATAGAAGGAAAAACTCGCTTTATGTTCTCATTGAGTGTGTTAATAAACAAATCTCCTTCTCCTTTAAAAAGATAATATTGGCTTTTTCTCAAATCTCCCATGCCATTAACTAAAATCATCTTCTCCCATAAGAAGTTACCGTCTTGCAATAAACTTACAAAAGCTTCTTTGCTAATAACAGAATGTTCTGACCTTATAGTTGTAAAGTACAAATATCTTAATGGTTCCAAGTCATACTTGATAATCTGGTTTAGATATGTAAATACATTATGTATGCTATGATTTTGTTCATTACACTTACTCTCTGCATATAACCTGGCACTCAAGAAGACTTTATCGAATAGTGCGATAATGCCCGTATTACTTTCATCCTCTTCCATATAAGTACGTAATTTCTTGAAATATGATTCAAATTTCAATTTGTTTTTCTCATTTACAAAGAAATCCTTTATGTTGTCTTGAGAATGGAAAATGCTGTTAAATTCAGGCAAAGAGATTTGTTCTTTGGATAGAGAATACAAAAAATAACTAGTATAGGAGATACTGTTTCTCAACATGCGTTCTTTGTCCCCACGCCATTCTTCTAAGAACAATACATCCAGCAAGTGGTGAGCCACATAATTTCTCTGTTGAATCAGCTGCTTGTCATTTTCCTTTAAGTCTTCTTTTATTATCGGCTGTTTTTCTTCCTTATCATCTTTCTCTTCATTTCTTAGAGAGGCTATGCGGTTAAAAAGCTTTTCCATTAATTCGTTTTCTTCCTTTCGGATAAAGTTTTTCACTTCCATCCTCAAAGTGTATTCATCTTTACTTGGCTCCAACAACGTATCTTTTCTAGAACGAAGCATTTCATATAAGTCAGGCCGAACATATTTCAACAACTCTATCAATATCAAGTCAGCAACATCAATTTCATTTTTCCAACATTCCACTTTATCTTGATTGGCAGACAAAAGCATCTTTAAGTCAAGCGAAAACATGGAAATAAAGCGCTTTAAATCTCTATAATTAGGGAACGCGTATTCCAAATAATCAATAGATAATATTCCATTCTTAGGCGACATTCTTTCTATAAAAGAATACACAACAGTTTCTCGCTCATGAGCATCAGAAATTATAAGCCTTAATATGCTATCAATACTTGAAGTGATAGTACTACGATATAATTCTGCATCGTAGGCAGGAAACATCAATTCAACGTTTATGATTTTCTTTAAATATTCATCTGCATCTGTTATACTTTTGTTTTGCTCCAAAGCCTTAACCATATAATCCTTATCGTAAAATAACATAAAGACAACATAGGGGAAATTACCCGTGTTTCTTATCAATTGGATTATCATTGCCAATTCTGATGCCTGGAGTCGATCCACATCATCTATAAAGACGACTATTTTCTCTTTACATATAGAAAGTTTTTCCTTTATTTCTTCATACACTTCATAGATTGATTTTTCATTCTTCAACAAATCATCAAAAGCTTTGATCTTATAAGCATGTTGAACATCCAGAATGAGATTCTTATAGATATTCAGCAGTTTATTTATCCCAAGCCCCATCTTGCGACCAATCACACCAGATATACTATGAAAGAAATCCTTTACGATTTGTCCATTCGATGTACAAGACCATGGAGATATACAAACATAGGAAGTTTTATGCTGCTCCAATAGGTTTTGCATTTGAATCATAAAAGAAGTCTTCCCCATACCATACTTTGCATTCAACCCTATTGTATAAGCACTTTGTTTGTTATCCAACATGATGATTTCATTGACTAAAACTTTGGCAAAATGCGACCGCCCGAAAGAATCTTCTACAGTGGCACAATCTTCAAGAAACGCTCCTTGTATATGTCTGTCATCTTTAACTTTAATCTTATTCTGCACCCAATAGACCAAGTCAACCACAGGTACTATCAATATTGCCAAACAATAGTCCAGATACAGACAGAATGAGAAATGATAGAATGTCAGATATTGATGACACTTTGAATAGATGCAAGAACCTATAATAAGTAGTGACAAAATCACTTCAGTTCGTGAATAACTGATTCGTTCCCGATTGATTTTTATGATAAAGAATAGCTCTACAACCATGATAATACCGATGGTAACATCTGATTGCCAACAAGCATCTGGCAAATAGCTCACAACATGATCTATCAATGTGTGTTGTAACAGATTCTCAATCTGATGGTACCACACTATATACAGAGCAAGAGCCAATCCTAACATCCACTCATAAATGGATGAATTGAGGATTATCTCCAAAATCTTGCTCAACCGATTTTTTAAGTTATTCATTCTTACCAACAATATTAACTCCGTACACATTACCTATCTCTTCTAATAAGTCATGCTTCAGTTTACTCAAAGGGCGCTTGTCTTGATTATCAGGCAACATTTCTGTCCCAAACAACATTCTGTATATTTCTTCTTTTGTCATTGGCGCAAAGTCCAGTAGTACATTCTTAAAAAGGCGATCTAAGTACGTTCCATTATTTTTCAATGCCAAATTCAACAATTCAGAAACCTCTAAATTATCATGGCAGTGATACAGTTCTCTTAGATGAAAGTCGTCAAGCATTTGTTTCTCTTTTACATCTGTAACATCTATGAAATCCACAGACCATCTTTTCCCATTAGTCAAGTAACCAAATTTAAACGTAGGATTTGGCTTTTCATTCAAATAAGGGTGAATATGTGTCTCAAATTTAAACAAAGCATCTCCTTTTGCCGAACTGTTGCAAATGGTGCAACTCGGAATAAGATTATAAAAGCTAAGCGACATGATTGGATATAAACTTTCAGGAAACCAATGATCTAAAGCTGGTCTTGCAATTCGAGAATCATCATTTTCTTTTTTACCATCCTCCGTTTCCTTGATGACTGTAAAAGTATATTGCCGATTACAATAAGTACAAACGTCTTGGCCTTTCATTTTTGTAAGCCAATATGACCTGCTCTTATTTTGTGAAAGCGCATTGCGATAATCGAACAAAGCAAACAAAGTTTTCAAAAGAGAATATTTTTCCACCAACTGATTTTCTGCATCAGTTCTGTTATATTTCTTTTTATGATTTGCCATTTTGAGATTTTCAAACTCCTTGTCATCATACCCAGGAATTAGCTCTTTCATGATTTCCAAATGCAAATCATACAAAGGCAGAGGTTCATCCCTAAGCAAATGAACTAATCTGTCATCAGTAAAGATAGTCTTTTGTTCCTCTGTTAACTTCTCTGAATCCTTGATTCTCTTAGCCAGGCCGTTCTTCAACTTCTCTACATGAATGTCAAGCACTCCACTGTTCACTTTTTTTAGATACCACATCTTCTTACTGATTATCTTTTAATTTAGCTTCCAATGCAGCTATTGCACGTTTGTGTTCGTTTATTTGGGCCTTCAAAGCCAATTCTTTCTCGCCGAATATTTCATAGTATTTTCGCAGTAAAGCCATTTTTGCTAATGGCTCATCTATCATATCTATCAAATACCCAATATAATCTTGCGGATAGTCATGCTTGATGATTTCCATGTTCCAACTTTTAGAATTTTCTTGCGCCACTAGATACTTATCCATAAATTCCTTGTCTACACCATTTTTTTCGTTTTCATCATCAAGAATATTAATCCCATATTGTGGATTCTCATATATTTTTAGTATCAATATAATGCGCCCAATCAACCATTGAGCAAAATCACCTATTGTACTATTGTGCAAAAAGAAGCTAGTATTCAACATATCGTAGATATTGGCTCCAAAAGTTTGGAGTTTTGTATCTGATTGCATCCCATTCTCTAATGCCAAGATATTACTTGTCGGTATATCAGACAAGACAAAAGGAGAATGTGTTACCATCATCAATTGTATTCCCTCAATGTGCACAAAAGACATTTGTTTGATACCATCTAAAATATACTTGATGAGATTCTTTTGAAATTGAGGATGAAAGTACAATTCTATCTCTTCGAGAATAATACAAACATTGCTATAAGCTATTCTGTTCTTGTTATTGTCTCGGAAGACAGACTCTATGTTTCCTAAATGATACAAGATAGAACTTACTACAAACGCTTGCTGTTTTTCGCCCGAGCTTAATGTTTCAAATGCAACATTATTACCATTTTGTTGATCAATCAACTGTATCTTAACATCAAAAATTGGAGGAGGAACCAAATCATCTATACCATAAATAAATTGTTTCCCAAAGGGATTACCTTTTGCAACTTCTTTATCTATGATTTCTTTTGCTTTGTCAGATAATAAAGAAATATCATATTCCAACTGTCTTTCGTAAAGTCCATAACAGATATAAGCCAGGATGTGTCTTATCTTTCTTGTTATATGTGATTTATCTAGAGATAGTTTTATAACAAGAGCCTGCAGTTGTTTTACGTCAACTTTACTTCTGATATTACGATGACTTACGTAGAAAAATCTTTTATACTGACTATACAAAGCAGATATTTTTAAAGTCTTATAAGTCAGGTAATCAATCGCCTCATGATAATACCGTCTATTCTTGTATAAACTCAAATCTTCCGCAATCACATCTCCCCAAATTTTGAGAAGCATATTTTCAATCTTATCAAATCCTGCTTGAGTGAGTTTTTTGTAATACCCTTTATTTCGTACTCGCTGGGCATCATAGGCATATCTTTTAAGAGAGATAGAAATGCCACGAACTTTCAAGTGTTTATTAATAACCCGGAAGTTCTGCTTTGGCATAATCATCAAAGCTATCAAACGTTCCTTCGACAGTTCATTTTCCAAATTAATATTGATGTTGCCTTTATCCCTGTAAGGAGACAGTACTAATGGCACTTGATAACCATCATTTTTATGGAATATCCCGTTTAGCCAACTTCGCTCATCATCGGTTGCATATTTCTTCTTTCTAATCTTTGCTTCATATTCCAAGGATGTATTCTCTTCCTTATAATCAAAAGAGTTATAGGCATAGATGGAATAGTTGTTAACCAATGTATAAAAGAAAAATTTGCTAAGCTTTTCTTTTATGGACTTATCATCCCCTTTTCGATCCTTCCATTCTGACATGGGTGTAGTATCTTCTACAGGTACCTTGGGCTGTTCGTTATCAAATATATTAGGAGTTGTATATGCGACAAACTGTTGTTCATCCTTATTCTCCTGCTGGAGACTGAATGATTCCAAAGTAACACTTCGATTTTCGACACTGACCATATGTGGAATGCCATCTATTGAAAAATACAATCGTCCCTCTACACCATCAATGTAATGCAAGTGCTCAAAAGCCAAAGTCATATTTTGCTCACCAAAGATACTCGTTGCAAAATTATTTATTAAGCGAATGATAAACTCCACTAATGAGCTTTTACCAGATCCATTTTCTCCAACAATAGCCGAGATGGACAAAGATAATCCGTTTTTCGATTGCAGATATTCATTGTAGGGAGATTTGTATAACATTTTTTTCTTAGAGCGTATGATTTTACTGCCATCAAAATGCCAACCATCGCAAAGGAAGTACGGAGTAAAGGCTATTAGCTTACGCTTACCCACACTACCTTCTGATGTAACAACAACTGCAAAAATATAAAATTCTGTCATAAACTAATCTATAATGCTAGGAAAAAGAACAAAGCCCCATCTATTAAAAACAAACTCATTATAGGGTAGGTAAGCGTTCATCCAGGCGGCGTAAACCACCTGAATAAAGAGATAACTTATTTTTGCTATTAACAATAGTTCGTTAATAATTCAATGAGTAATACTGCCATTATCGCACAACTCATCAATCCCCTCATCAACCTTTTTGGCAAAATATAGAGAGAGAACATTTTCAAGATTATCCAATTTCTGTGGAGTCTTGATATAAGACATCATCTGCAGAATCTTCATCTGAGCAGGGTTAAAAACAGTCTGTTCCATCCTTTGTCAATTAAACGTTCAACTTTGCCACAAAGCAACGCTTTTTCTTTGAACCCACCAAAAAAATCTCAAGAAAATACATTTTCCCCTCACACCGCCAAACTTCTTGGATTATTTTAACGCAAACAGAGCGTAAACACTGAATTTAAAATTTATCCCATCCATAACACTACTTTCTCAATCTAGCTATGGCAGTAACTACTCAGCACCCATAGAAGTACCCCTATGGGCATGAGTAATCGTCTTA
>ERZ1026858.1690-NODE-1690-length-10781-cov-7.817360_pt1 | contig 10781 bp, 7 predicted proteins | sample MGYA00380159_ERZ1026858 | MGnify/ENA primary metagenome ERZ1026858 (study PRJEB33269, sample SAMEA4719795) | human gut metagenome | biome: human-associated habitat; feature: organic feature; material: feces | place: Cameroon | collected 2013-10 ... | reverse complement strand
AGAGTTAGATTTTGTGTGCTGCCACAAGCGGGCGACCACAGCCCGTCTGCCCGCAGGCGGAGATACCGATAAATTTAGGAGGCTCTTTCCCATGTCTGGACATAGCAAATGGAACAACATTAAGCGCAAGAAGGAAAAGACTGACGGCGCCCGCGCCAAGGTCTTTACCAAGATCGGCCGCGAGATCAGCGTTGCCGTCCGTGACGGCGGCCCCAACCCGGCTTCCAACAGCAAGCTGGCAGACCTGATCGCCAAGGCAAAGCGCATGAGCGTGCCCAACGATAACATCCAGCGTATCATCAAGAAGGCCGAGGGCGGCGATAAGACCGAGTTCGAGGCCATCACCTACGAGGGCTACGGCCCCGGCGGCGTGGCAGTCATGGTGGAGACCCTGACCGACAACCGCAACCGTACCGCTGCCGACCTGCGCCACTACTTCGATAAGAACGGCGGCAATCTGGGCGCTATGGGCTGCGTGGCCTTCCTGTTCAACCAGAAGGGCGTCATTGACATCTCTCTGGAGGATAAGGACGCCGACGAGGCCATGATGGACGCTCTGGATGCCGGTGCCGAGGACTTTGATGCCAGCGAGGACGCTGCCGAGGTCACCACCGATCCCGAGAACTACTCTGCCGTGGTCAAGGCTCTGGAAGAGAAGGGCTACGAGATTCTGTCCGACGATCTGGCCATGGTGCCCATGACCACCACCCGCCTGACCGACCCCGATCAGCTGAAGCAGATGGGCAAGCTGCTGGATTCTCTGGAAGATAACGATGACGTCCAGAACGTCTGGCACAGCCTGGAGAACGAAGAGGATCTGCCGGAATAAGCTTCCGCAAGGCTCCTTGCTCCTGAAATAAAATGATAGAAAGCCGCTTTTTGTGCTGCAAGGCACGAAAGGCGGCTTTTGTTTGTTATTGCTGTGCCAGCGCCTTGCCTTTTGCGTAGTAGCGCTGCATTTCTTCCCGGGGGACCATATTTCCGCCGGTGGCCCAGACCAGATGGGTGGCGTTTGCCAGCGCACCGGCGGGCAGGGCAGCTTCGGTGTAAGCGCCAAGCAGCTGCCCGGGCTGGGTGAGCACCGGGCCATACATTCCCGCCAGAGCGCTGGGCTCAAGGGAAAGATCTTCGGCATCTGCCAGCTGTGCCAGAAGGGTGTACATCCGCTCGTCCTGCAGGGTGTAGCAGCCGCTCATAAAGGGGCGCATCAGCCCGCCCACAAAGCCGGAAGCGCGTCCCACGGCAAGACCGTCGGCGGCGGTGCGGTTATCGATGCCAAAGTCCTGCACACAGATGCTGCTGTTTTCGCCGGTAGCCATGCCCAGCATCATGCAGGGGGAGTGGGTGGGCTCGGCAAAAAAGCAGTGTGCGGCATCGCCGAACAGCATCTTCAGGCCAAAGGCCACGCCGCCGGGGCCGCCGCCCACGCCGCAGGGCAGATAGGCGAAGAGGGGATGCTTTGCATCCACGGTGACGCCCTGCGCGTCCAGCTGCTTTTTCAGCCGCAGGGCGGCTACGGCATAGCCCAGAAAGAGGGTTTTGGAGTTTTCGTCATCCACAAAGTGGCAGTAGGGGGCGCTCGCCGCCAGTTTGCGCCCCTCGGTCACGGCGATGCTGTAATCGGAGGCGTACTCCACCACCTTGACGCCCCGGCTGCGGAGCAGGTCTTTTTTCCACTGCCGCGCGTCAGCGGACATATGCACGGTGACCTGAAACCCCAGCTTTGCGCTCATGATGCCGATGGAAAGCCCCAGATTTCCGGTGGAACCCACCGCAATGGAGTATTGCGAGAACAGCTTGCGGAAGTGCTCCTCTGCCAGAACGGCGTAGTTGTCGGTCAGGTGCAGCATTCCGCTGTGCAGGGCAATGTCCTCGGCGGTTTTCAGCACCTCGTAAATGCCGCCACGGGCTTTGATGGAACCGGAAATAGGCAGGTGGCTGTCCAGCTTGACCCATATCTGTCCGGCGATGGGGGTGCCGCTGCGCTCTTCCAGCACCTTTTGCATCCGGGGGATGGGTCGGACAGGGGATTCAATGATGCCGCCGGTCGCAGCAGTTTCTGGAAAGACGGCGGCAAGGTAGGGGGCAAAACGCTCCAGCCGCGCGGCGGCGTCCTCGATGTCGGCAAGGGTCAGCGGACAGGCAGCCGCAGCCTGTGCAAAGGGCAGCTTGTCCGGGTTTACCCATGCAGTCTCCTTCAGGGCGCAGAGGTCGGAGACCACGGGATATGCCGCGATCCAATCGGCAGCGGAACGCCCGGCGATGTACTTGTCAGGTGAAACCATAGCGGGTCCTCCTTTATATATAGAAGTTTGGATAGAAGCGGATGAGTGCGCCCGGCAGGTTTCGCGGGCGCTGAATGTTTTGAATATAAAGGTTTTTATAGGAATTGTCAACCGGAACAGACTGCGTTGCGCCGGGCGGGTCAGAGAACTACATACTTGGCGGTTACAAGCTATTGCTTGGGCAGCCCAGCGGCAGAGCAGGGAATCTATGGAAGGAAAGCAGCACACTGCCCAAAAACCTTGTTAAAAAACTGGCATTTTGCCGTTTTTGTGTAAAGTATACAAGAATAAACACAAAAAATTGGCATTGCGCGTATTGCTATTTTACAACTGATATATTAGAATATAAGCAAGAAGAGCGTGCAGGCGTTCTGCGCGTGCCACATGATAAATAACGACAGGAGGAACTTCTCTATGCCTATGAAAATGGGTTGGCGCTGGTATGGCGAGGGCAACGACCCCGTCACCCTGAGCGACATCAAGCAGATCCCCGGCGTGACCAGCATCGTCTGGGCACTGCACAACAAGATGCCCGGCGAGATCTGGGAAATCGACGAGATCCAGAAGGTTGCAGACCAGATCCACGCCTACGGCTTTGATATGGATGTTGTCGAGTCCGTCAACGTGCACGACGATATCAAGATCGGTCTGCCCACCCGCGACCAATATATCGAGAACTACAAGCAGTGCATCCGCAACCTGTCCAAGTTTGGTGTCAAGGTCATCTGCTACAACTTCATGCCCATCTTCGACTGGACCCGCACCGACCTGTTCCACCCGGTAGGCGACGGCTCTACCGCACTGTTCTACGAGAAGGACAAGATCAAGGGCGATTACAAGGCTATGGCTGAGTATATCATGTCCTTCACCGAGAAGTACAACATGACCTTCCCCGGCTGGGAGCCGGAGCGCATGGCAAAGCTGGACGAGCTGTTCAAGGCTTACGCTCCTGTCACCAAGGAGAAGCTGTGGGAGAACCTGAAGTACTTCCTCGAAGCCCTGATGCCTACCTGCCGCGAGTGCGACATCAAGATGGCCATCCACATGGACGATCCTCCTTGGGATATCTTCGGCCTGCCCCGCCTGCTGGTGGACGAGCCCAGCATCGACCGCTTCCTGAAGATGGTGGACGATCCGTACAACTGCCTGACCCTGTGCACCGGCAGCCTGAACGCAAACCCCAACAACAACTGTGCCGAGATCATCCGCAAGCACTGCGACCGCATTGCTTTCGGTCACGTCCGCAATATCCACCACTTCCCCAACGGCGACTTCTCCGAGGCTGCTCACCGCGACTGCTGCGGCGAGACCGGCATCATTGAGGTAATGCGCGCTTACCATGACTGCGGCTTTGAGGGCTACATCCGCCCCGACCACGGCCGTCAGCTGTGGGAGGAAGGCCCCGGCGTCTGCCGCCCCGGCTATGGCAAGTATGACCGTGCTCTGGGCATCCAGTATATGCTGGGTATCTGGGATCTGCTGGACCGTCTGGATGAAGAAAAGAAGGGCTGATTATTATGAAGCTGTCTGATATCAAAAACGGCAATCTGTCCGCCGAGTGGGCAGAAAAGGGCTACGAACTGCCCAAATTCGACATTGAGGCCGTCAAGGCCAAGACCCACGCCGAGCCCACTTGGGTGCACTTCGGCGCTGGCAATATCTTCCGCGCTTTCCCCGCTGCCGTGCTGAACGACGCACTGAACAGCGGCAAGTACGACCGCGGTGTCATCGTGGCCGAGAGCTTCGACTACGAGATCATCGACAAGGCTTATCAGCCCTACGATAACCTGAGCCTGCTGGTCTGCCTGAAGTCCACCGGCGAGATCGAGAAGAAGGTCATCGCTTCCGTTACCGAGAGCCTGAAGGCTGATTATTCCTTCGGCGCCGACTGGGCACGTCTGGTGGAGATCTTCCAGAACCCCAGCCTGCAGATGATCTCCTTCACCATCACCGAGAAGGGCTACGGCGTTGCGCCCGCTGATCTGGAGCGCGGCCTGACCCCCGTGCTGGCGATGGGCAAGGTTACCGCTCTGCTGTACGAGCGCTTCAAGGCAGGCAAGCTGCCCCTGACCGTGCAGAGCATGGATAACTGCTCTCACAACGGCGATAAGGTCAAGACCGCTGTCCACGCCTACGCAGCCAAGTGGGTGGAGCAGGGTCTGGTGCCCGCCGAGTTCCTGACTTATGTGCAGGACGAGACCAAGGTCACCTTCCCCTGGAGCATGATCGACAAGATCACCCCGCGCCCCGACGCCAAGGTCCAGAAGATGCTGGCCGACGACGGCTTTGAGGACAACTACACCATCGTCACCGAGAAGCACACCTTCACCGCTCCCTTCGTCAACGCCGAGGAGACCCAGTACCTGTGCATCGAGGATCACTACACCAATGGCCGTCCTCCGCTGGAGCTGGGTGGTGTGCTTTACTGCGACCGCGAGACCGTGGACAAGATCGAGAAGATGAAGGTCTGCACCTGCCTGAACCCCCTGCACACTGCCATGTCCATCTATGGCTGTATGCTGGGCTACACCCTCATCTCTGCCGAGATGGCAGACGAGGATCTGCGCTCCTTCATCCAGAAGATCGGCTATATCGAGGCGATGCCCGTGGTCGTTGACCCCGGCGTGCTGAACCCCTACGAGTTCATCGGCGCTGTCATCAACCGCCGTCTGCCCAACCCCTTCATGCCCGATGCTCCCCAGCGTATCGCTACCGATACCTCCCAGAAGCTGGCCATCCGCTTCGGCGAGACCATCAAGGCTTATGAGGAGCGCGGTCTGGACAAGTCCAACCTCGTGCTGATCCCGCTGGTGCTGGCAGGCTATGCCCGCTACCTGAAGGGCATCGATGACAACGGCCAGCCTTTCGAGATCTCTCCCGATCCGCTGCTGGCTGAGCTGCAGGCCATCGTCAACCCCTTGCAGGTCAAGGAAGGCGAGCAGGACTTCAGCTGCCTGAAGGCTCTGTACAGCCGTGCCGATGTGTTCGGTGTGGATCTGTACGCCGTCGGTCTGGGCGAAAAGATCGAGGGCATGGTCAAGGAGCTGTACGCCGGTAACGGCGCAGTGCGCAAGACCCTGCACAAGTACACCCTCGCCCGCTAAAATGTTATAACGCTATTTCCGTACCCACGCTGCGCTTTTGCTTTGCCGCAGCGTGGGTTTTTGTTTTGTCTAAAAGGTTTGTAAACCTTCTGTCTTTTCATGGGAACAGAAGATCCCCCGCAGCGCGACTGTTTCCGAAGGAAACAAGCGCTGCAAATGCAGTTCCCAGTTACGCCCCCTCCCTGTGAAAATGAAATCCCGGAGCGTCCGCAGACGCTCCGGGATTTCGAAAAAATCATAATTTTCCGCTATTCATGCGCAGAGCAAAGCGGAGCGCATTAAAAATTGTCCCTATGCCCTTATTTCCGGCAGTCGTGCAGGCTGGCGGCGGGCAGGGCACTGCCCAGCAGGCTCCATGCGGCATCCATGCTCTCGTTCAGCAGATAGGCCTGATTCTTCTGGACGTAGATGTACACCGCCTCTTTGGTGCGGTAGGCGCAGTACACGGTGTTCCAAGTGTAGCGGTTGGTGGGCTCAGCCTTGTTCTGCTCACCGGCCATCCAGACCGAAAGCCCGGCGGCGTCCAGCTCCAACCGGTAGAAGGGGCGGGGCAGACCCAGCTTTTTGATCTGCTTGGAGAGGTTCGAAAAAAAGGTGCCGAAGTATACGGCGGGCAGGCCAAGGGCTACAATGGTCAGCACGGCGGTCAGCAGCCCGGCACCCTCCCGTTTGCCGATCTGGCTCAGGCAGATCCCGGCGCACACCAGCAGAATGGCAGTGAACACCGCCGGGCGCTGCCAGCCCTTGTTGTGGCGCAGCAGGTCGAAAGATGCAAAATCGTGAAAGCTTTTTTCGTCCATCTGAACGGAAACGCAAACATTCTGGGTCATAAAGTTACCCTCCTTTTTGGGCATAGTACCACATTTATCGGCAAGAAGCAAGCAAAAGATGCACCGGCGGCGGTGCATCCGGCTTGCAAACCGCCCGCAAGGCGTGGTAAAATAAGATATTATCCAACGAAAAAAGGGGGAAGCTTTGCATGGAAAAGCGCAACTGGAAGCGCAGCGTTACGCTCAAGCAGCGCATGGTGCTGTGTCTGGCGGCTTTTTTTGCGGCCTTTGCGTTGCAGCTTGCCCTGAACGGCTATCAGGCACGGGCGGTGCAGCAGGTGCAGGACGACCAGATGGGCAACTTTAACGCCATCAGCCGGTTTCAGGGCGGTGTGGAAAGTTCCATCAGCATTCTGGAAGCGTACCGCTGGGAGAACGGCGAGACCGAGGAAATGCTGGAAAAGCTTCAGGCAGCCTGCTCCACCAGCAACGCATGGCTGTGGCGCATCCGATCCAACATGGACGGCTTACAGAACGTCAGCGATGAGCAGTGGGTGCTTTACGGCGCAGTGGAGACCACCTACGGCAGCTACAGCGCCCTGCTGGAGGAACTGGAGGGCTACCTTTCCAGCGGGCAGGATGCAAAGGCGTCCCAGCTGTACTATAACAAGGTCTCGGTCTGCGGCGGGTATCTGAGCCAGTACACCATGCAACTGCTGAAAGCCTCGATTCTGGACGCCCAGACTACTTATACCGAGATCTCGGAGCTGGGCGAGCGGATCGCCCTGATGCAGATCGTGGTGGTGGCACTGTGCGTGGCGCTGGGCTGTGCCTCCGGTCTGATGGTCATGCGGCTGCTGACCCCAGTCTCCCAGATGATCGTAGCTTCCCGTGCCATCAGCCGCAGCCAGTTCGACACCCCGGACATCCCGCTGCCTAAGCAGCCGGAGATCGGGCAGCTGGCGGAGTCTTTCAACCGCATGAAGCACTCCATGGCGCAGCAGGTGAGTACCTTACAGGAGAAAAACGAGATCGAGCGGGAGCTGCACCGCCAAAAGACCGAGGCGCTGGAACTGCAGAACCGCATGGAGCGCAGCCGGTTACAGCAGCTGCGCAGCCAGATCGACCCGCATTTTCTGTTCAATACCCTGAACGTCATCCAGCAGATGGCGGGCACAGAGTCCGCCTACCGCACACAGGCGCTCATTATGGCGCTTTCTCATCTGCTGCGTTACAGCCTGATGAGCAACGATGAACAGGTGCCCCTCTCCCGGGAGGTGCGTATTGTGGACGAGTACTACTCCATCTACCATGTGCGCTTTGGCGACCGGGTGCAGATGGAGTGGGCGTTCTCGGACTCGCTGGACCTGACCGAGACTATGGTGCCGTCCTTTATCTTACAGCCCATCGTGGAAAACGCTTTCAAGCACGGCATCTGCCCCAAGGAAGAGGGCGGCGTGGTGCGCATCCGCATGGTGCCCCTGCGGGAAAAAGGTCTGCTGTGCATCCGGGTGCTGGACAACGGCGTAGGCATTGAGCCGGAGCAGCTGCAGCAGCTGCGCACGGCACTGGAACAGCCCGCACCCCGCTGGGAACATATCGGTATTTATAATGTGGCTGCCCGCTTGCGGCTGCTGGATGCCCGCTGCCGGGTGGTGGTGCGCTCCCGGCTGGGGCGGGGGACTGCGGTGATCCTGTATCTGCCGCTGGTGGAGAATGAGGAGGAATTTGAGGAATGATTCGTCTGTTGATCGCGGATGATGAGAAGATGGAACGGGAAGCGCTGGCGGATATCGTCATGCGCCGGTTCGAGCATGAGGTAACAGTGGAAATGGCGGAAAACGGACGCAAAGCCGCCGATACCGCCGTGCTCTGGGGTGCAGACCTGATTTTGATGGACATCGAGATGCCGGGAATGAACGGCTTGGATGCCGCCCGCGCGGTGCTGGAGCAGCGCCCGGAGTGCAAGGTGATCTTTATCACGGCATACAGCCTGTTCCAGTACGCCCACGAAGCGGTGCATCTGGGTGCCTGCGACTATCTGCTGAAGCCGGTGGACCCGGACGAGACCGAAGCTGCCATCCGCCGCGCCATCCGGCAGATCGAAGCCGGACGCCGTCTGGAAGAGCTGGCTGCGGAAGCCCCGGAGCAGGAAACCGCCCCGGAGCAGGAGAACGACCCCGCCGGGGAAGGGGAGAGTGACCGCAACGCACTGGTGATGGATCATGTGCGCAAGTATATGGAAGACAACTATATGTCCGACCTCTCGCTGGACAGCGTGAGCGAGATCTTGCACATCAGCCCGGCATATCTTTCGGCGCAGTTCAAAAAGTACCAGAAGATGAACTTTCTGGACTGCCTGACCGAGCTGCGCATCAACGCAGCCAAAGAGCTGCTGGCCGACCCCTTCCGCTCCGCAGCAGAGGTGGCCTCCATGGTGGGCTACGAGGATGCCAGTTACTTTGCCCGTGCCTTTAAAAAGCGCACCGGCATGACCCCCACCCAGTACCGGAAGGAAGCGGCAAAGGCGGCCCGGGAGGCGCGGCTGTGACCCGCCGTCAGCTGCTGCATCTGCTGACGGCAGCACCGGCACTGGCAGTCACAGGCTGCACGGCACAGTCTGCTTCTTCGCAGCAGGAAAAGCCGCTCATTCTGCGCTATGCGGAGAATCAGCCGGAGGACTACCCCACCAGCAAGGCGGCAAAGGCCTTTGCCGAGCTTGTGGCGCAGCACACGGATGGCCGGGTGAAGGTGCTGGTTTACAGTGGGGCAGAGCTGGGCGCGGAGCAGAGCGTCATCCAGCAGATGCAGTTCGGCGGGGTAGATTTTTCCCGCGTGTCCCTGAGCCAGCTGGCAGAGTACGAGCCGGAGCTTAGCGTACTGCAGCTGCCTTACCTGTACAGTGATGCCGAGCAGATGTGGCGTGTGCTGGACGGCAGCATCGGCGACGAGTTTCTGGCCATGCTGGACGGGATGGACTTAGTGGGACTTTCGTGGTTCGACGCCGGTGTGCGCAGCTTCTATACCCGGGAAAAGGTGACCGGGCTGGATGATTTGCAGGGGCTGACCATCCGGGTGCAGGAGTCGGACATGATGAGCGACATGATCACCGCACTGGGGGCAAAGCCGGCGCAGGTGGTGTACAGCAAGGTATATGCCGCCCTGCATAATGCCGAGATCGACGGCGCAGAGAACAACTGGCCCAGCTACGAAGTGATGGGACACTACGAGGTAGCGCCCTTTTTCCTGAAGGACGAGCACACCCGCGTGCCGGAAGTGCAGCTGGCCAGCCCGGCGGTGATGGAAAAGCTTGCCGCGCTGGACGAAAGCTTCCCGGAGGTGATCCGCGCCTGTGCCCGGGAGAGCGCACAGAAGGAACGCGAGCTCTGGGCACGGCGGGAGGCGGACGCGGAGCAGAATATGCGCAAGCTGGGCATCTGCGTTACCGAGCTGGACGAGGCCGAGAAGGCTCGTTTCCGCGCAGCGGTGCAGCCCATGTACGATGAATTCTCTGCCCAGCAGGGACTGATCGACCGGATACAAAAAAGCTGAAGAAAACGCCCCGAGAAGTGCCCGGACGGACATTTGTCGGGGTGTTATTTTTGCATTATGAATACAGGAATGTATCCAACTGGTCAGCAGTGTTGCACAAACGAAATGAAAAACGCTTGTGCAATACGGCAAAAACAATCTTGACATTCTTTCGAAAAACAGGACATTTTTTGAAAGCCCTTGTTTCGTTTCGGAAAATTTGCTAAAGTGTGTACAGTCAATGAATGAAAGCTCCGGCACCTGTGCGCCCGGAGAAGTTCACAATTATTTAAGGAGGACGATTCCTATGAAAATGATCTCTCGTCGTAGCTTTATGGCTGTTGCCGGTGCAGCTACCGCTGCTGTTGCTCTGACCGCCTGCGGTGGTTCCAAGAGCGGCTCCACTTCTACCGCTGCTTCCACCTCTACCTCTACCGCAGCTTCTGCTGCTGCCGGTGATGCAGCTGCTGCTGCCAACGATCCCAAGGTGACTCTGGTCTACGCCGAGGTCAACCCGCTGGATACCATCGTTGGTCAGACCGGTTCTCACTTCAAGGAGAAGGTCGAGGAGCTGAGCGGCGGTTCTGTGGTCGTTGACGTGCAGGCTTCCGGTGTGCTGGGCTCTGAGAACGATGTTCTGGACGCCATTCTGGGCGGCTCTACCTCCATTGATATCAGCCGTATCTCTGCTTTTGCTCTGACCAGCTACGGCTGCAACAAGTCCAAGCTGCTGTCCATCCCCTTCACCTTCAACAACCGCGCTCACTTCTGGAACTTTGCCAACAGCGATCTGGCTCCTGAGTTCCTGAACGAGCCCCAGGAGCTGGGCCTGCCCGTTCGCGGCCTGTTCTACGGCGAGGAGGGCTTCCGTCACTTCTTCACCGTCAAGCCCGTTGCTGCTATCGGCGACCTGAAGGGCATGAAGCTGCGTGTGTCCAACGACCCCGTTATGAACGGCATGGTCGAGGGTCTGGGCGCTAACCCCACCGTCGTTGCCTTCGGCGAGCTGTACAGCGCACTGCAGACCGGCGTTGTGGATGGCGCTGAGCAGCCCATCGCAAACTACAAGTCCAACGCCTTCCCCGAAGTCG